>Ga0209367_1007022_pt1 | contig 15546 bp, 7 predicted proteins | sample WorMetLIZISLAND2_FD_187412 | JGI IMG/M metagenome (GOLD analysis project Ga0209367, IMG submission 187412) | Marine gutless worms symbiont microbial communities from Max Planck institute for Marine Microbiology, Germany - Olavius geniculatus... ... | reverse complement strand
AAAGAAGGGGGTGAATTTTTCGCAATTTTTGGATGCAGCGCACATTTCAACACCGAATTGCGACGAAATGGCTGGAGATATACCAAGACAACCTCCACATGAAATTTTCAGCATTAAACGTAGATTTTAGCAGTCCAAGTCCCGACCCCTTATGTCCAAGGAGGCCGGCGCAGACCGGCGTCAAAGACAGCTACCGGTACTCCCTAAAAAGTGGTTATTTAAGCGAAATTATTTCGTGTATTGTGAAAACGGTTGCAGATAGGCACAGACAAACTGCTTATCATAACAAGCAATAGTGACAGGCTTTTTACTGGTGTCAACGTCGATGACCTTAAATGACCTTGAACCCCCAAAATAGGATTTTTACTGATTTTTTTGCGATTTGCGGATGCGACACACATTTTAAGAGTGAACTGCGCCGAAATGGCTGGAGATGGACCTGGACAACCTGCGTATGACATTTTTAGCGTAGAACGTACATTTTTAAAATTCTAAGTTTCGATCTCTTAAACTCAAGGAGTCTTCCATACGGAGGCTTCAAATTTAACTACTCTTTTAAGATGCATTAATATCTTGTTGCTGCAGGTTTACACTGATTGCCAAAGTAGCATATGGCCGCTGCTATATCGCGCGTCATGTCAGCTTTGCTCAAATTACTTTTCATAGTCTACTAAAGTTGCATGCGCCTGATTCGATGCTATTCGAGTCGTTTGATTGCAAGCAATTCCGATTTTTGAGCTCAAAACAATTCAGTCTCTCACCCTCAACGCAGAACGGTGGTGTCATGGGCCTATGTCTGCTATAATTAATTTGCACACCACTAATCAGTTGGTTAGCGTCATTATCTAATGTCTGGTTGTATATAAGTATTCTAGCATATTTTGCAAACTTATTAATACGTCTTCGTATTTGGTTTTGTTTTGAGGCTTAACAATTTTTACGCGAGACAGCACGTAGTGCTAAGCGCGTCTTAGCCATTGTCGAAACGTCTGTCCGTCCGTCACACTGCGGTATTGTGTCAAAACGACGCAAGCTAGGATCACGAGATCTTTACTGTGGGCTGCCCAAAGACTCTAGTTTATCTTGACAAAATTTCGTGTCTTTCGGTGAGGGGTTTCCTCTCGGACGAATTCGTTAAAGAGGGGTACCCTCTCTAAAAGACGTTATTTTGCCACTATTGGCTTGTTGTGAAAATGGTTGCAGATAGGTACAGGCTTTCTGCATAATAACAAGTACTGGTGACGGGCTTTTAGATTTCTCAACATCGATGATCTTGAACGACCTTGAACCCCGAAAAAGAGGGGTTTTGTTAATTTTTTTCGCACATTTCAGCAGTAAATTGCGACGTAATGGCTAGAGATAGATCAAGACGACCTGCATATGTAATTTTCAGCATTGAACGTATGCTTTTAGCTGTCCAAGCCCTGATTCCTGACCCCTTAGGTTCAAGGAAGCCCGCGCTCGTTTGCCTCAAAGATGGCTACCCTCCTAAAAAGTAGTTATTTTACCAGTATTAGCTGCATGGTGTAGCGTGAAAACGGTTGCAGATACACACAGACAATGCAGCTTATGATAACAAGCAATAGTGACAAGCTTTTTAGTGATGTCAACATCGATGACCTTGAATGACCTTGAATCCCCAAAATGGGTGGTTTTAGTGTTTTTGTGCAATTTCTGGCTGCGGCGCATGCAGATGTCAAGATTCAATTGCAACGAAATGGATGGAGATCGGCCAAGACCACCTACATGTACATGCCTCGCACGCTGTATCCCGGACCCACAATCTGCGGCTGTGTATAACTTGATTTAACAGTCTCGTAAAAACAGTAGGCCTATCTGTGGTTTGTCAATATTGTTGTTCTTGCCAGCATATCCGTATATGTCGGTCGCTCGGCCTGTGACGGTGTCAGCAAAGGCATTCGATCAGCACTCGACGCTGACGAGTGACGACGCTCACGCTGGTGACGATGCTGGTGGCGACGATGTCTCGCGCATCGTTGACCGCGATCTGCTTCTTCTTAGCGACTTCAGACTTCGGTAAATCACGCACTCTTCTTAATTGAAAGTTATACACGAAAATGAAAATGCTGAGAAATTATTCCCTTAAGTTTCACCAGCGCGCAGAACAAGAAATAGCTTAACTGAAAATTTTTCTAACTAATTAGAATTGGCATTGCTTCCCCAGAACTAATAATTTGTTGGAATTAAATTAGGAGTATGATCTGAAAATTAACACACTTCGGTGCCGGAAAAACGTTCAAACCAGTTGTGTTTTAACGCTTTCTTGTTTTCGATTAAACGCATGTAGGCCTACAGGACAGACGGACAGACAGGACTTGTAGCCTATAATTCGGCTCATTATAGAAAAACGGTCGCATAGCAAGACTTTGGACATGGACAAAGGCATATGTCGAGGCTTTGTCAATGACTACAGACTATAAAATAGGCTACAAGAAAAACGGTTGTCAACCGGTCTACCTCAGCTGATTGCCTGCTTGGAACGCACAAGTTTAAATTCTCTTATCTCTCTGAAAAGCAGCTCACACTTTTCAGCGGCCGCGCCCGACGGACGTTGTGGGGACATTTTTGCCGCCGATCGAGTACGTGTGACTGTGACCTCAAGGCACAAACACTTCTACTTTCGCATTCTACTAACATTGTACACCCCGAGCGTTTAAGTTGTGGTGAAAACACGCTAGATAAGTAAGTATTAGCTATAAGCATAATTCTCACTTACTTGGGCTATATATGCCTATCTGTGTTGCTTGCAGTTCTTTTGGTTGCCGGAACAAGAAATCTAGCAGTCACTACACTTCTGGTACGTATAGGCTACACGCGTTACTACTCAGTTAACGGACAGATTGTCAATGTAGCACTAGTAGGCAGATAGATCTATAGGCTGTTTTTAATCATAAGTAGGCTATTTCGAGGTGTGTAGCTCAGCGGAAGCCAGCACGACGACTGTACTGTCATATACGTCCTATACATATCAAAATAGAAATCGGATATTAGGTCTATTTTCTTCAATAAAACAAATAAAAGATTGCAATCGCATTTAGCATAGATCGATTGCGTCACACCAAGTTGACAACAAACGAGTTTTTTCCAAATATAAAGCCAATGAACAATACATCGAACTGCTTATACTTAGGCTAGCGTTGAATGAATTCTGTTCGTGCAACACGCATGCAACACTAAGTTCCTCACAGATATGGCTTGCTTTTAAATATTATGTACCCCTATCCAGAATCTTCATGCTCTTTTCCTTGACGGAGGAAAAGCCATTAAAATAGGCCTCGTACGTAGGCCTGTCTATAGTAGTCTGAGAATTCTGGAATAAAGTTTCTTTAAAGCCCACATATATGCTGATTTTGACAGACGGAACCTTTTGCTCAGCACATGTCGTTGACGGCTCTGCCAGGCGAAGTGGAAGGCTACATAATCGACCTGCTGGCCGATCTGTCAGGCAACGCCAGCATAGACCTCACGCCGGTGACGCCTGTTGCTGATGGCAAGTACGGAGAAAGAGTTCGCGGCGAGTGGGATGGAATGATCAGAGAGCTTATTGACCACGTACGCGAATCGTTGATGCCGTCTAAAATTATTATTATTACTCTTTGTCCGTCTACAGGGTTCGGCAAAAAATAAGCCCCCTAAAGTTGTTCGCTGTTTTCTCACCAACCGTTTGGCACTTTTATCCGAAATTTTACAGATTTATTAACTGAAATAACCTACGGCTAACCGCCAAGTAAAGTGTGATTTTATTGGAAAATAACGAAGTTATAGATTTTTTTAACATGACTCTCTACCGATTTTCAGCATTAAAAATATTCAAGCTGCAAAATCGATAACATCGTTGAAGCAACACCATTAACTAATGATCAAATGCCAAAATTCCATTGTCACTGTGAATGTTCGAAGTGTCCACCGCGCCAGCTTCAAGCTCCAACACGAGCCTTCAGTCGCTAAATTTGAGAAGTCTTTCACAGCCTTGTCGATCGGTCCTTGTGGCAGGTTGCCCCAGATAACCTGAAGCGCTTCCTTGACTTCGGCGATTGTTTTCGGCTTTGTTTTGAGCTTGCGGTAAATCTCCAACATTGCACCCTACACGTGATAGTCCATTGGGTTTATATTCAACGAATTTAGAGGCCACTGGTTTTTTTGTGATGAAAACTGGACAGTTGGCTCGCAGCCAGTTCTGTGCGCTGCGCTCTGTGTGTGCTGGCACGCCGTCCTGCTGGAAGATGAACCCGCCGCGGTGGGCAGCCGGCATTTGCTTTAAAAGAACAATAATTTAGTGATAATTTATAAACAAAATAAATTACTGATTATCCAAACGTCACCGTGACGTTATCGGCAGTAACGTGGTAACCGGTTTTTGAAAATTAAATAGCATTTTTAGCTGGAACATTTTTAATGCTGAAAAATCTATAGGTGGCCATATTAAACAGTCTATAATTTTGTCGTTTTTCAACAGAATTACATTTCATTTGGCGTTTAGATGCAGAATGTCTCACTTAATAAATCTGTAAAATTACAACTCAAAATTTCTGACGATTGCTAAAAAAAATCAGCGAAAAACTTTAGGGGGCACTTTTTTGCCGCACCCTGTATAGGCCAAGTGGTCCTAGTCAAATAAGTTGAGTGATTGATTGATTATCATTGTCATTCTCGTTGTCAAGTAGACGTACATGATTGATCAGATCGTTGTCCTGGCGTCTATCGCATGCAGTGCTCTTAGGTCTGTATTTAGGCTATTTTTGGCGGAATGCTTTGAACGAAAGTCTGCCATTCGCTATTATACCGCCGTCATAATAAGCCGTATTACGGCTCTTGCTCGTCCGCCTCTTTGTCCTCCCGTCTCTTATATTTATCTCAAAAACGAAAAGGCGTATAAAAGATACCAAAATTGGTCTGAACGTTTTTCAATTTTAAACTAAAATGGTCACAGGTCAGGGGACGGCCGCACCTGATGTCGACAGTAGATCGATACAACGCGTTTCCATTTAATCTACACTAGCAATATCTATCCTACATTGAGATGTACGTGCTTGTGGTACAGAGAGCTCAGCTGGCAGCGGCTCCCCTGACGAAGAACGCCGCACGACAGAACGCAGTCACGTTCGTCGATCCTCCGTTCATGACGTTCGACCTGTCGATACTGATGAAAAGAGGCGACAGATCGTCTCAGATCCACAACATGATCGACCTCAGCAACCAGAACGAGGTAAAGTACGGAATCGTCGCCGGCGGAGCCACGCAGAGCTTCTTCAGAGACTGGGATCGGAGACCTGAGTACAACATCATGTGGTACGAGATGGAAAATAACCCGAGCACAGGTCTGCTGGAGAGCGTCGCGGAAGGAGTGAGGCGTGTGCGCGAGTCCAGCGACGGCGTGCCGTTCGCGTTCGTCGGAGAGCAGCATATGCTGGAGTTCTACGCCAGCCGTGAGCCGTGCGAGCTGATCGCCATACCCGGCAACGTCGAGGAGTACCACGGCGAGTACCACTTGGCCGTTACTCGGGACCTGGACAGCGCCACCAAGACCCAGCTGGCAAGAGCTCTCCTGAACCTGAAGAACTCGGGACGTCTGGACGCGTTGTACAACAAGTGGTGGACTGAGCGAAACCAGTGTAGTCAGACCGCGCCTGAAGCACCGCCAGCAGCCGCCACTGCAGAACCTTCCGACACGATCACCGACATTACCACCTCACCGTAAGCACACTGAGTCTGAACTCCAGGATGCAGGCAACGTCTTCAGCTCGCTGCTGTTCTGTCTCGAGTGTCGGACACCTTCATAGTCAAGCTGCTTAATTCTAACGCTAATCTGCCAGTAATTCATCTCATCGATAAGCTTGCATAAAATCAATGAGCAATGTTTATGACATTTGACATGTGTGATTGTTTTGAATTTCACTTTACTTTGTTTTGTTGATGCAGAATAATTAAGTCGGTTATTGAATTTTCGTTACTGAATTTACGAAGGCCCAATCTGACATGTTGCAAGCATTCGGTCAACCGAAAGTAGCCAAAAGGAATAAAATTAGGCATACTCGTAACATACGAAGCCATGATAAGAGCTAAATAATATCCGACTTCAGTCCCAGTCCGTGAATTAAGGAAAACGAGCTACTATTCTGTAAGCTAGTGGAGTAAGTTAAATGAAATTGAATTAAATTTAGTATAGGCATGCATATAAACTGCAATGTTGTGAAAGACAAAAATAAAACCAAACTAGTCAAGGCAGTATCAAAATAACATACAAAATACGTCGTATAATGTCGTCCGCATTTCTGTCATCTTTGGCTAAACAAGCCTATAGTCATATCCAGTTGTACATTTTTGCAATAATGCGTAACTATGTCTTCAGTAAAAATGTTCTAAATGTCGGTCCGCTGCGCGAACACAGGAAAAGACAATGCCGTCAATGAATGGAGAAAGTGATCTCGATCACTTTCTCCATTCATTGACGGCATTGTCGATAATGTTCTGCCACATGATAGGCCTAGACCTATTCTCCAATTCCTAAACGTCATCTGCGACCCATGCTGTTGTAATTGACCGGCAATTATTGATGGAGCCCAGAGATCCGGAGACTGTTAGTGGCTTCGGCCCTTTGTCATTTTAACAAATAAATAAAAATAAATAAAATAAAATAAAATTAAATTAAATTTATTGACTTATTTTACCGCAAATTTTGCTTGTTTTGTTTTTGTCAGATAGTGCAGATGCATTTGGGTGCGGTATGAACTTGAACAGTCATTAATTGATAGCCTGTTGTATCAAGAACATCGTACCAAATTTTATTAAAATCTGATTATGCTTATTCTTCTTTAAATTACAATCAATAATGTTGGGGATGTTTTTATTGGCACACACTGCAGTGTAGGCTATATCTGCCATTAAACCACTGCTTGCTCTAGTGGTACACTTCTGTTTTCGCAACTTTCGGCTGCAGTCGTATATTATTTTGTATACGAATTATAGGTCTATAGGTCTGCAGAATCATCATGGATTCTAAACAAAAACGATAGGCTTTGAATGACTACACAATAATTCAATGCACATTGCACAGTAGGCCTATACGCTAAATCCGGTTGCTACCCAAACATTCCTGCGTATTTTGGAACTAAAACTAAGGGGTCCCCTTTTAAAATTTGAAGTAGCCTGTAGGAAATGCTTCGGACTGAAAATTGGACGCGGAGGAAATGCGTCTTCTTGCGTGAGTAAGTTGTGTCCTATAATACACTTCAAGTTAATACAAGGGCGGCTTTTGCTTTTTACGCGCGAAAGCAGCTACTGTTTTCAGCGCGTCTTAGCCATCGCAATTCTGTCCGTCTGTCTGTCTGTCACACGGGTGGATCAGTCGAAAACGGTGCAAGCTAGGATCAATCTTCACCGTCGGGTGCCTGGAAGACTCTAGTTTCAGGAACCGTATAGCTTTTCCATAAATTCCAAGGGGGTTAGCCCGAACGAGGGCGCTAAATAAGAGGGAGTGGGCAAAATCTGCGATTTTTGGCCAATAAGTCGCTGTATCTCAGTAACGGTGCGAGATAGAGCCTAGGTTACTATTAATCACTAATAGGAAGTCGTACACTGGCTCTCGATTGGCGCCGAATTCAATGACCTTGAATGACCTTAAACGCCAAAATAGGGTGTTTTGTGGATTTTTTGTCGATTTCGGGCTGCGACACAAATCTATATCGTTCACAAGGTGGCGCCACACTACTATCGTTATGCGATCCAGACAGAGAATTTGGTATTTGTATATTAACTTAGCGTGAACACCCCAATATTCAGCTAAACTACTGAACCGGAACTGCCATAGGCTTTCGCGCGTCTCGTGAGCATTAGCTCAAATTTCTTGTTAGTCTTAAACTCGTATACGAAGCTGTGTAAAATGTAGGCCCTAGCACTAACGCGGACTCAAGCCTAAAGGGGCTATGCTATAAGCACAGCATATATACCTCGTGGTTATATATGCTGTGCTATAAGGCTACTAGCAAGCAGCAGCAAGCAAGCATCCCGTTGAGTTGACCTGGATGCACTCCACTCCGCTCCAGGGCGGCAAGGCAAGGCAATGGACTGTCGCCGCAGCTGCTGAAGCTCATGCTGGCAGCGGTCATTCGCAGCCTCGACACGCCACACCATATATACAGGGTGTGCCAGAAAAATGACCCAACTTGTTTTTGTCAGAACTTCGTTAAATCTTCACCAAATTTGATAATTTTTTGACATACAAATAGCCAAGACGATAGAAATATGCAAGCTGCACTCAATGTCCACCTCACCTTGTTTATGTCAACGCACTACCGTGTAAAATGCAGATGATTCACATTGTTGCATAATGCTCAGTTGTTGTCTCCGTAAAAGTTCCAATGACTTATCAAGCACACAGTAAAACAAAATGTGATTCATTGAGTAGAATTATAAGTTTTTAACCACTTTCTTCCAAATTATCAGAATCTATGTTCAAAGTGTACACAATGGCTTAGACGTGATGCACGAGGCGTCATTTAGCGGGGAGGGGGCTGGAAAGGTCTACGGACCCCCAAGGATTTACAATTTTAGTTTTTTCCCTGTAAATCGTACCTTTGAAACAGTGTTACTGCTGCAAAAACAATACGTTACGCAGACTTAGACCCCAAGGATCACTGATACCCCAACAATTTACTGAAATGGCGCCCCTGACATGACGCCACGGCCGACAGTGGCATTAACGATCAACTGATCAAACTGCACAACACTCGTTTATGGATAAAATGTGTTTTAAGCTCATCAGTCAGTTATTTTGTTGTCTGCTGTTTTTAGCGTAAAATGTTTAATACCACAAAATTATTAAATCCCATGGTGCCCTTGTGGAATTGATAAAGTACAAGTGAGCAATCTGATACTGATAATCACCGCGTAATGTATTGTAACAATTTGGAGCAGCTGCGTTTTACACGGTAGTGCGTTAACATAAATTACGTGAGATAGACAATGAGTGTGACTTACATAATTCTATCGTCTTCGCTATCTGTGTGCCAAAAATTATCAAATTTGGTACAGATTTGACGAAGTTCTGACAAAAACAAGTTGGCTCATTTTTTGGCACATCCTGTAGTAGATGGACGCTCTCACACAGGCAGATAGGTTATAAATAGAAGCCGTTATTCCCGCGTATAGCATGCAAGCGGCATCCTTGCATGGTTTATTGTCTGTCAGTTGCTTCTGCCGTCCCTGCGTGCCAGATCCGCTGCAGTAGCCGCCCCGCGGCTTCAGCCCCATCTCTGTGTATACTCACACTCTCACAGTACTGTGCAGCATCTGAACGCGTCGGTATTGCATTCGTTCAGTATATAGTCGACGATTGTGACGGCGACGATGTCTCGGGTATCGTTGACGGCGCTCTGTTGCTTCTTCGCGACCTCATATCTCAGTAAGTCACGCATTCATTGTTAGCATACTGTAGACAGTACGGTAACACAGTAACACAGTATTTGTATTGCAAATATGTGAAAGACGCACATAAACTGGGAACTAAGCAGCGGTGACTTAAGTATAAAATCAAATCATGGTAGGCTACGATTGCAGGATTTCTTTTTTCACCACGTAAAATCGGCATAGGCGTGTAGCACATCACGCTTACATCTCGGAAAAAAATTACTACACCGCCCAAATGTTTTCGCGTCTATGTAAAACGAACCTTTCTCGTTGCCGAAAACAGCAAATTGCAGTATTTTGCAAGGTCACGTGACGGTTTGTGGTGTCTAAATATGTGAAGCGCAAATGTGAATTATGTGACAGACGACAGACGTCAGACTGCGCTACGGAGAAATGCGGCGCAGTAGTCGAATTGGAATCGCGCTGCGAGGAACGATTCCGCCTAAATGACTGGGAACGCAAACACAGAACCTTTGTATAACTAATATCTAGGTTCCGCGAAACGCCGGTTGAAAAACACTGCCGAAAATTTTGACAACTACAGCAAGAGCTGAGCATCGTGACTTTACGCGTACGCGTAACTAGCTGATAGCAGGATACTTTTATTACTTACTTAGTTACTCAGTTCATGCGTTGCTTGCAGGTCTGAGTGTTGCCGGCACAAGAACGCTGAAAGTCACTACAATCTTGGTGCGTATTACACAGAATACAGTAGACATATTTGGCAGGCTGTTATAGTGTAACCAACTAAGATAACGTAAGATATTTTTACTTATCATGTGTACATGTATGTATTTGACTAACTGTATATTCGCTAGTGTTGTGAGTCGTAGGTAAGTTACCGGACCAAAATTACCAGTAAATTACCTGTAAGTTACCAGTAAAAAGGTGAAGCAAACCATGCCCCAGCTGGGGCGTAGGCGGGGTGCTCATCTCCCACTCGCGGCCGTTGAGCCTGTAGGTGGATAAATCACTTGAGTCCGTGACGCATGGCCAGTGCGACGCCAGACCTACGGTTACCTTCCCAGCCTCGGGGCATCACCGCCCTTTGACCGGTACCAAATTATACTGCTTGGTGACAGAGGCACATGCGTGTGAACAACTTGCCTAAGGTCGTTACCCGGCAGTGTCTCGGTGCGGAGTCGAACCTGCGCCTCTGAGTTACCTCAGGATTACAAGTCCGACACGTTACCGTTAGACTACCGAGCCACACAGTAAGTTACCAGTGACGTTTGTTAACACCACTAAAATTCGCTGTATTTTTTCTGCCTTGCGCGTATTGACAATAGCCGTATACTTTCTGATGTTTATTCTGACAGACGCAACCATTTGCTCAGCATCCGTCCGTGACGGCTGATTCGAGCGAGTTGGAAGGCTACATAATCGACCTGCTGGCCGATCTGTCAAGCAACACCAGCATAGACCTCACGCCCGTGACGCCTGTTGCTGATGGCAAGTACGGGGAGATGGAGCGCGGTGTGTGGAATGGAATGATAAAAGAGCTTATTGACAACGTACGTGAAACTATAGTCTGCTTTCTGTTCAGTGACGTCAAATACCCTCTCAAATACTGTATAAACGCCCGTCCTATAGCCTACAGTATTTGGTGGCGTAGCCTAGTCCTTAAGACCGGTTAAGTAGGCCCATTTGTACGTAAGTAAAACGTAAATTTATACAGCGCATAACGTTAAAAATAACCTTAGACCATTATTTGTCTCGAGGTGCTTCGGATACAAAATAAAACTCTCAGCGACCGCATAGAAAACTGGGCGTCAACTTCGTCTTTCGTTTTGATATAACGCTACTTTTAAGAATTTGGCCGCTTTCGACCACCCATGCACCGACATTTAACGCATCCTATCGCGAGAATCCCCGTACAAACTGCTAGAAACCGGGAGTCATTGCGCTACGTTTTGCCGCTGACGCTGTTGGTCTACCGACTGTCGTCTTTCAGATTTCCGCGCGAATCCACCGTAAGCTCTGAATGACGTAGTATACTGCCAGTATTTGCACAGTGTGCTACGGGAAAAATAAGAGAGAGAGTGCGTAGTCGCTGTTCAAGTCCCTCAATGTCGTTGATTTTGTTTTTTGGCACCAAACGAAAGCGGGTACCTACACAACTTTCTATCAGCTATTCTGTTCGTCGCTTGTAACCTTTGAAATGTTACATTTTCCCCTCTCTGTGAACGAATTAAATGATGATGATGATGATGAAAGTTATTACTGATAGACCAGACTAGTATACAGAATGATGTGCTTGTGCTGTTGCAGAGAGCTCAGCTGGCTGCTGCTCCCCTGACGAAGAACGCCGCACGACAGCGCGCAGTCAGGTTTATCGATCCTCCGTTCATGAAGTTCGGCCTGTCGATACTGATGAAAAGAAACGACAAAACATCGAAAATCCACAACATGATCGATCTCAGTGAGCAGGAGGACATCAAGTACGGAATAATCGCCGGCGGTACGACCGAGGGCTGGTTCAGTGACGATCTGCGTCGGCGTGAATACAATAAGATGTGGTACGAGATGTCGGACCACCCGAGCAGAAGTCTGCTGGAGAGCGTCGCGGAAGGAGCGAGGCGTGTGCGCGAGTCCAACGACAGTGAGCCGTTCGCTTTCATCGGGGAGAAATATATGCTTGAATTCCACGCCGGTCAAGAGCCGTGCGAGCTGATCGCAGTGCCAGGTATCAGTGCCGAGGAGTACCAGGGCGAGTACCACTTGGCCGTCAACAACGACTTGGACGAAGCCACGAAGACCAAGTTGGAGGCTGCACTCGGGAATCTGGAGGAAAGCGGACGCCTGGAGGAGCTGTACAACAAGTGGTGGAAAGAACGTGATCAGTGCGGTCAAACCGGAGATGGAAATTCAGCCGCAGCGATTCGCGCCACCTTCGCCTTGGTTCCAGTCGTCGCGGCGGCCATTCTGTTTTGACTATTGAACCACTAGTTCTGGTTCTGCAGCTGGCTATTTTGTCCAGTCAGTATACACTGTCTGTAACTGCACTGCCGATCATGCAAATGAAATGAGGCAGCACAGAACGAACGGTCCAAAGTGAATAACCTATTAGAACGCAGAGGAAGAAAAACAGAAATAGGACGAAAATGTGTAAAGGGTTGTTCACATATTCTGTAACGTTATAAAATTGTTTCTTTTTGACCCATTCCCTGTATAACGTTACATAGATCCAACAAAAGCCAGAAATCAGCCAATGCCACCGTGGTCAAATTCAGGCTAACTGTAAAACTTGTAACTTATTACCCCCCAATGTTTAACCATTTGAACAACGATTGAAAATAAATCTGCTTATCTTTGTAGGCATACAGTACAATAACAAACAGTTTACTCACTTCACCGAACGTTGTATACTCGTATAATAGGCTATGTGAACGGCCCTAAAGTTACAGAAAAAAAACCTGATCAATATTTTAAACTCTTTTATTTACTTTGTAATTTTATTTGCTTTGGTGGGGTACGATTGTTCGTAGATTTTTTTTGCATCATGTATGCGTTTACTGTGGCCTATTGGTTATGTCACAGTGTCATAGCGATCTGCGTACGGGGGGTGATTATTCGGCCTCAGTTTTTCTCCTGCCTAAAATTCAAGGCCCGCGGCACGTTTGGCAGACTTCACTCCAGCTGAATTCCCGTTACTATTTTATTATTTGTTCTGAAGAAAGTGTTATCCTTGATGGGGAATCCAAATCCTTCAGCACGATTTCCATTAATGCACCCAATCCCAGCAATACCAGGGGGTCCTTTGAAATGCAGGACTTGTCACTGGCGGACCAAACTGTGTCGCTACGTTGTTGGTCAAGCTAAAAATAATCAGGAGCGTATTAGAGGTTTTTTAATCTCTATGCGCTACACAAATTCACTTTACTTTGCTTACTTACTTACTTATTTCGTAGTTGTATTTCTGGGTCTTTATTCCTCTTACCGGATGCGGTAAAAAAAGTATCCCCTAAAACTGTTTGCCATTTTCTCAGCATCCGCTCTGAATTTTAACGCAAAATTTTACACACCTATTACCAGTTATCACTTATACAAAAAAAGACCAAGCAGCGTTTGATATTATGATTTTCCACATTCAAAAACTTAGTCCTGTAATGAGTAACGCGTATTGGAACAACTGGGTTCATCTTGTTGGTGGTGACGTCAAAGTGAAGTATACTTTATAAACAAAGTCTCTACAGTCATTCCTGTAAATTTTTTGTCGTATTTTGACATTTTCTCACTAAAACTAGAAGGCATCGCTAATCTCAAACACGCACTGCTAATGATCTGGGCAACTTGGCATCGACAAGGCTGTTAAAAACCTCACTAAAAGATTTGGTGCATGTGCGAAAGCCTGCTGTGGACATTTCGAGTTTTCACGGTCACTGCCAAGTTGTTTATTCTGTTGTCCGAATGACAACGTGCATTTTTGCAGCGCAAACATGGTGCTCTTTCGTTCTGCACACATTCTGCTGCGCGCGAATTAACGTGAGATTATTGACGATCTGGCTGCAGAAAAAAAATTAATAACTTTGTCTTAGTTAAAGATAATTAATTGAATGCCCTTTAGCACTATTGCGTGAGTATGAATAGGTAATAGACGTGTGAAATTTCGCTTTAAAAATTTTCAGCGATTGCTAAGAAAATGACACAGAAATTTTGTGGATACTTTTTTGCTGCACCCTGTATATACAGGCTATAGCCGCCGTCGTGTTTTCTCATTGCATGCGTGCGTCAATGCAGTTTCTAATTAATTAAAACTACACGTAGGCCTAAAAATTTTGCGAGCTGTTAAACGTGGTATTCGCGAGTTTTTTTGTTATATTTTTTAAATATATGCAGGACCCTTGTTGCTGTCGCATGCACTTTAACGAAGATATTTGACACCCCGCGTCAGTAATGGGGTGCTTACACGATCCAGCAAATGTAATGCTGGACGTTTGCTAGATCGTGTGAACACCCTATACAGTAACTTCAGTTACAGTATGCACATTGCGCGGCAATTCTTATACGAGGCTTTTGCTGAGCGTTTGTAGTTTGTAGACTGTAGCATTCATTTGTCGCTGTGTAAGCTTATTTTGATGCCGCTGTGTGTTTTTGGTATGTTTTGTTTGTTCCTTTGTCTGTCTGTCTGCACGTTCTGCTCAGTTTTGCTCTAACGCTTGCTCGTGCTGAAATAAACGTATGTGTCATAGGCCTATATTTTACGCCGCCTAGTATCAAACACATGTGAGAGTCAATCTGCAGAACCCTGCAAATTATTATCGGATGATGCACAAACCGAACTCCGTCACTTTGATTTGTTGTGCGCCGGTTGGTTTAAGTCACACAGCAAGATGTGCAGCATCGTGACGGTGAGAACTATGGCGGGGGAACCGGCTAACCGTATTTATCCGCAGGAAAATGGCCGTTAAAAGTTTAAAACGGTGTGCAAAGCTGCATGCACTGTGCTACAGTCAATCACTATCAAAGAAGAAAACAGTTTTACTAGTGCGCGCCATGCCACCACATTTTCAAAGTGGACGTATAAAAAATTTAAAAGGTCGTACTAGTTCTCCCAGCTTGCCATAGGCAGAGATACACCTATGCACCCTATTAAATTAGAAGAGTAGCCCCTACGAAAACGTTCACAGATAACATTAGCGAACTGGTTATATTGCTGCGATCACTGCAGCGATGAGTATTTTTTGCACGTGAAGGAAAATGTCAAAACAGTTCTGATGCTTTTCGTTTGCTAGGCCCCGCACCGAACAGCAGGCCTATCTGGCCGCGGATTCGGCTGCAGAGACCTCTGCGCATACATACACTCATGTATGTCGTGTGGTCGCGGTTTGTTGTTGCAAGTCGTTCGTTGCTATAGTCACCAAAACAGACGCCGCACAGCAATCAGCAATAAACACTACACTTTCGGACAGCCCGCTAGCGCATAGACCCAGACTCCACTAGCTCGTTCGTTGTTGTGGATTTCATCATCGCCATCATCATCGTGGCACTCAGATCATCATCATCATCATCGACAACCGTGGGCTCAATGCCCGTTGGTGTCTGACGCCATTCTTACTATCGCTGCCCACCGCTGCCTATCTAGGGCAGCGTGGCTTAACTCCTGCAGGGTTGTCCCAC
>Ga0209367_1007020_pt1 | contig 15548 bp, 9 predicted proteins | sample WorMetLIZISLAND2_FD_187412 | JGI IMG/M metagenome (GOLD analysis project Ga0209367, IMG submission 187412) | Marine gutless worms symbiont microbial communities from Max Planck institute for Marine Microbiology, Germany - Olavius geniculatus... ... | reverse complement strand
ATCTTAGAAGTAGAACCCACAATAAGTCATTAATTACTAAAACTACCCACTTAACTGATCGGGACTTCATTGTGCGCATGCTATATAAGGACAGTTATTAGTCATGTCGTTTTTATTAACTTTTTAGAGTGTAACTGTACCTATTCTATTTGTACAAGTTGCATTTGTCAACTTTGTCCATTAAACGAATATGTTATGTTATGGTTTAGTTTGGTTTTAAGGAAAACCGGAAACCAAAGTTTTCAACGGATTCTGCCCACCTGTAGGCAGCATGTTGTCTCAAAGTCAGGCACACTGTTATAGAAAGAATACCCTCTTGAACCAGGATTGCAAAACATGGCACAGAACCATTACATTGTTCTGGATCCATTACGCAAACATGCTGCTTTTAGTCAGGGTTCTTTTTGTAGTTATAGTTTTCACAATGCTTGCAAACTTGAGTTCCAGCATCTGTAATATGAGCCAAAAAAACATACACCATGTGTGGAAAAAAAGAGTCTACGGTATTTTCAACATATCATTGACAAACTTAAACCTATTTTCATAATTTTTGGCATGAGTCATCCTGAATATTCACTTGATAAAACTGTCGAGACATTTTCTCTTTATGCTGCAATGTCACTACGTAGAGCTGATGTAATTATGACGTCATCAAAAATGCCATTTTTATTGTATCCAAGGTGAAAAACGCTAAGAGTGTTTCGGTTAATAACTTTAGCGAATTTGAACATATGTTTATAATTTTTGGTACGCAACATTGAAAAAGTAACACGCAACTGACAGTGTACTGAAATAATGACAGTCCACTTTGTCCGAATACTGATGCCACTTTACCGTGTAGAATAAAACACTCCTCGTATTCTTACTTTACTCCATTCAAAAATAAACAAAAATGCAGAAAAATAGGCTTTTTGCCTGTGGCTGCCTTAGTTGTCAGCAACAGTGACAAAACTTGCTATTAACCAACTTTCGAGTCAACAACTTTTTTACAAAATGTAGTCTACCACGACGCTAACGCATGCTGCAGAAATGACGCTGCTCGCTGATAACGCCTGCTGCACAACGACGTTCCCATTTTGCATGTGACAGCCACACTTAATATGGCGAAAATCAAGATTAGGTTTAAAAAATGTTGATAAAAAGTAACTTATTTCTATGCCAACAATGTCTCAAGCTTTTTAGTGCAATTTTCTTCCAACAGTTTTCCTGTTTTCTTATTACAGAGGCTCATTTAGACGTTATCTTTCCGCAAAAGTGGCATTTTCCATGATGTCACAATTACTTTAACTATGATTAGTAAGAATTAAATTTTGAAGATAAGTTTTAGATGCTTTTAGTAAAGTGTATCATTGTGATAATGTGTACCAAAAATTATAAAAGTAAATTTACATTTGTTGAAGTTATTTAGGAAAAAGTGTAGAGTCTTTTTTTCGGACACGGTGTATAATATACACGGTGTTCCATAAAAAGGACCCCTTTTGTTTTTTTCATAATTTACTCAACTTATGGGCAATTTACATGAAATTCTTACCACTTGTAGCTGAAGAAATACTAATTTGAAATATTTGAAAAAAATATGGCGGTTGATTAAATATTAAATATTCTTTGCTAGTCGTGATGTAACGCTGACATCATAATGTGTCACCGGAACTCGTTGTGGGCATTGTGATAGACTATGAATAGTTATGTGCAAAGACAGAGTGCTCGATTCAGTCATTTTTCGTTTTTGTGTCACAGTTTGCGTACGTTTTTGCAAACTTTTCAGATGCAGTGACAGAAAGTTGGAAGAAAGAGCATTCTTACGCAACTCAGTGTATGTTAATTTGCTCGTTTGTAGTTTTGACAATCGTCATTTCAAGTAGCTTTTTTATCTTTTCAGTGGTTTGGCTTGATGCTAATGGTCATGTGGCAGGAAGCACACCTGATCTGTGAATATACTTGTTTGGTGGCTTAGCCATAATGGGGATTCTGGAAAAATCGGCTGGATGTAAGGTAGAGGTTGATTTTGATACCCAGTTTTTACGCGCGACAGTGGGTACTGCTATAGCACGTCTTAGCCATCGCAGTTCTGTCTGTCCGTCCATCCGTTCTTCTGTCACATGCGTGGATCAGTCAAAAACGGTGCAAGCTAGGATCACCAAATCTTCACCATCGGCTGCCTGGAAGACTCTATTTTCAGGAACCGTAAAGCTTTTCCATAAATTCGAAGGGGGTCACCTGAACAATGGCGCTAAATGAGAGGGGGTTGAAAAAAATTTGCGATTTTTAGCCAATAAGTCACTGTATCTCAGAAACGGTGCGAGTTAGGGCATGGGTTACTATTAATTGCTAATAGGAAGTTGTACACTGGCTCTCGATTGCCACCGAATTCAATGACTTTGGATGACCTTGAACGGAAAAATAGGGGTTTTTATGGATTTTTTGGCGATTTAGGCCTCAAAGACACATTTCAAGAGCAAATCGCATCAAAATCACTAGAGATAGACTAGGACAGCCTGCTTATGAAACTTATAGAGCATTAAACGTAGTTTTCACTTGTTCAAATTTCGCCCCCTGCGTTCAAGGAATTCTCCATACTGGGACGTGAAACTTGAAGACCCTTTTCAAAAGACTTGAATTCGGCCACTCAAATGGCAGCATCTGTGCGAGTCGGTGGCACCATCTGGCTTATGTAATACATCATACCAAATGTTAGTTGCTGGGATCGATGAGCTTATATATTTGATTTGTTTGCAGTGGGCCTTCAGACATGCACGGCTTTCGCACGTTCCTCTTTGTGTTAGCTAGGCTTTCTTGTTTGCCTTTGGTTAAAGATTTGCTGATTACCATGGATCAACCTGGCTTGTAGTAATAGTAGATGCGAAAAATGTAAACTGTAGTGTTTTTCCGACCATAAGGCCCAATGGCCCGTAGAATGGCACTGATCTTCGTTTACTTAGCTGTCAGCCGCTCAGCCCGACACCAGTTTACACTGCAAGACCATTGGCAGTTGCAATGATGCTGATGCCAGTGCATCACACATACTGTTTGCATCCCAGATTTTACTGGCACTTGTTGCACCTACCCCTGGAGGGATGGCCAGGCTGAGTTGACCGTTGCAATATTGTAGTAGTAGGTAATAGAATTAAGATGCTTTTTGCTGCTGTTGTGACTCTTGGTCATAGTGGTAACGGCATATTGCAGAATCTTTGTTTCTGGCTAATGGTAAAATATACACACTTGATCCTAACACGACCTTTATTGGCAGGTATCTCACAGTATCGATTCTCTTTACTTATATCGATAACTCGATATATCACCTATGTGGTATCACTTTTTTGGTGTCCGGGAGCTGATTTTGCTGAAAGTATAGTCATGGGTCATGTTAGCGAATATTCATATGACTTTGTTGTTGGCATTTCTGGCACCATGGGAAAAAACATTTTACTTTATTTTAATTGCTTACATAATGCTGAATCTGTTGATTTTTGGTGTTTTTACCTGATGCGATATTTGCGACTTTCCTAGTATGCTGCATAGATGTTAAAATCATTTTTTATGTTTTTATATAAAAGTTTAAAAAACATTTTTTTTTGTTTTTTATATTTTTTTGTTATTTTTTATGTTTATAATTTTTACAAATGTTTTCAGTGTTTTTGTTTTATTTTTTATTTTGTTTTATTTTAATGTTATGTTTTTGTTCTTATTAAAACTAAACATACAAAATTACAAGTACAATGCACTTTTTCTCATGGCAAATTGCATTTAGTCCTTATTTCGATCTGTACCATAATCACGGTTACATAATAACATTCAGTACATTCCGGTCTTCAGTCTTCACAAATGTTAGGTTTTTGTTTTAAAAATGTTATTGTGCTAAATGTGGTTCAATGTTTTTATGTATGTTTTTTACATGTTTTTATAAAAGTGAAAAAACATGTTTTTATGTTTTTTTATTTGCAAATTAAATTAATGTTGTAGCATTCATGGTATGATGCAATGTTTTGCCTGTTCATCCATCTGTCATGTTTGGGCTTCTAACTTAAAAACTAAATGATCTAGAAAAACCAAACAAAATTGGTGTGATCATTCTTCGTGAGAGGAGTAACTGGTGTGCCGATTTTCAGTTCGTAACGTCAGAGCTTTGGGTGTGAGGGTGGTGCAGCTTTAGTGTGTAGTTGGATTTTGTATCATAAATAATCAGCGAAAATGCCAAAAAATGTTGCTTGGCCCTTTTTTGCAAGACACAGTTGATATGTCGGCACAGGGCAGATGTATTTTCTGGCTGCATTTTATTTTCAGTTTTTTTACGTGCAACGGCAGCTACTACTGTTGCGTGTCTTAGCCATCACAATTCTGTTTGTCTGTCTGTCTGTCTGTCTTTCTGTCACATGGGTGGATCAGTGAAAAATGGTGCAAGCTAGGATCACCGAATCTTCACCATCGGCTGCCTGAAAAACTCTAGTTTCAGGATCCGTAAAGCTTTTCCATAACTTCGAAAGGGGTTACCCCGAACGAGGGCGCTAAATGACAGAGGTGTAGGGAAAAGTTGTGATTTCCAGCTGATACGGTGTTGGCAGAGTGAGAAAAGAAAAGAAACATCGTTGCTAGGATGGATGAACTTAGATTCTGTTTTACTGGGCTTTTTTAAACATGCACCGCTGTTGCGCATTCCCCTTTGCGTTGGGTGGGCTTTTCTTGTTCCTATTTGTTTGAAATGCTGTTCCCGAAATAACTTATACTGTGTTGGGTGGGACGTTAAACGCTAGTCACTCACTCACTCACACTCAATTGTTAACCTGGGCACTGGTATGTGGTCATTGTGGTGGTAGTGGCTGACACTGGTTTGCTTCCGTTGTAGACCAGCAGTTGACCAATACCATGCTGATTGTCAAAAATCTGGACCCGGCTTGCGCGGTAGACGTAGAGCGTCTGAGCGAATTATTCCCGGAGGCGTCGGACATCGTGGTCGGTTCTGAGCCGATCACGGAGTACACTGGCAAGTTGAAAGGGTAAACAAAACCACATTTTCACGATAGACAGACGCATTCGGCGTTTGTCTTTCAATGAAATTTTACCTGTAGCTCAACAGATTTGAAAAGTAAAGTAGCAGAACGTTGCAAGGTAAGCCGCAAGGCTAACTTATGACATTTAGACAGACAGATGTATTCAGCGTTTGTCTCTATAAAAACTGAAGTAGTTTTTAATGCATCCCAGGAGAGGACTAACCATTGTGCCAATTTTCATTTTAAAAGATCAGAGCTGCTGGCCTTCTGTCTTTGTCTGTCATGGTCACACAATGAGATGTAATCTAGCTGATCCTGGAAAGTAAAGTAGCAGAATGTTGAAAGAGTAGTTAATAACATTTTGACAGGCAGACGTCTTTGGCGTTTGCCTCTCTCAGTTGTGCAGCAAAATTGTACCTAGCTGCACAAGAATAGCATAGTAGTAACTAGCAGAATGTTAACCCTGTTAACCCCTTAACTGCTGCAATGGTTGTTATGTGATACCGCCATTCAGCTAGCCAGACCATGTTGATGACTAGTCTTACTTGCCGTCAGCAGCAAAGGGGTTAAACTGATGCCAGAACCGGTAGTCATATAGCCAGGCACTGTCTGTTAAGCATTTAATTTCATCACACTTATTTTACTGTGCAGACAGTCACCCCATTGTCAGCATTAGTGTTTGCTGGTGGGTGGGTGCTTTGATTTCTGCATCCAGCATAGTTAGCAGTACTGCACATAGTTCGCAGTGTGCAGTACTGCACATAGTTCGCAGTGTTTTGCAAGTCTGTATGTATAATGTTATTCATTCAGCTAAAATCGGAAATGTTCAAATATTGTACATCAGGACCATGGAATGCTGTTAAATTCGAGGAAGATGTCAGTTCATATTAACTGTGGCTTCTTATGCTACAGTTTTCACAATATTAACATAAGTAATAGTAGGGATTATGTATAGCATCTTTTAATAGTCCCACTGAAAAACTTAGTTAGTTCCAGCATCCTAGAAATCTATTTACTTAAAAATATAAAATAATTAGGGTTGTCTGTGTGATCTCAGATTACACAAAATATATTTGTTTTGTCCATTTACAGGTATTTGAAAATTTAATACCAGCAGTGTATGGTCACGTTTTTCCCCTAATTTGCATGGGAGCAAAAATTACAAAATGTGTTAAAACACACCAATAAAAAATTGTTTGAAAATTTTATAGTGCATGGCCTCATTTTTTCCCGAAATTGCGCAAGGAAAGTTGAAAACATGTTTGGAAAAGAAGTGTTATTAAGGAATTTTTTGCAGAATGTGTATGCATTTGCAATTTTTATGTTTGCAGCACCATGCATGCGTACGTTCTGTATGCGACCGAGCGTGCTGCGTTTGAGGCGTACTCTAGTGCCAAGTCGAATCCGATTCAGCTGGGCGACAGGCAGCTGATGGTATGGAGGTACAAGGAGCTCCCGAAGAATGTGTCACCAGGTTTGTTTTGCTGTGTTCACTGGCTTCTTTCCCCCCAAATCTGGAATCAGAATCGGGCACAACTTCCTCCCCAGTTTTGGGCTGAGGTTCCCCCAATTTCTGACTCAAGTTTTCCCCTCCATTTTGAGCTTCTTTCCTCTCTAGGGAGAAAGTTTTGTTAATGGTGTAGTTTTCCCAGTGAAAAAGGGGGAGAAAGCAAAAAAATAGGTGGGAGGATTTTTGTTTAAGGTGCAGATTTAATAAATAGGGGGAATGAAAAATAGGGGAAAGCTTCATTAAGGGTGTAGATTGCCCAGTGAAAACTTGGGGGAAGTAAAAAATTGGGGGAAGTTTTGATCTACCACCTTATCAAAACTTCCCCTCTATTTTTCACTAGGTGCAAGCTGCACCCACCAGGTATAGGGATAGAAGCCACTGGCTGTCTTATTACATTGGTTTAGTTTCAGTGCTCTCCATTCTGTTGTAAATTGTTCATCCATACGTCCAAAAAAGTTCTCTTGTGATTTGCTTTAGTTCGGTGAAATTTGCTGTATTGGTAGAGGTCAGTGAGTGCTACGTGTTAGAAATTAGAGTTAGAAATTCTTTTATTTTCAAAGTCTATCTTCTCCTCCATTTACAGTGGGAGCTGACAAATAACTAGATATTGTCAACTATGGGTGAATATTCAAATTTGTTCGGGCCGGATTTTTGCTGTCTGCCTGGTTTTTTGTCACATGATTGAACTCCACTGATATGCATTGTTGCAAAACCGGTACGTTGGAGTCATCTGCAATCCCGTATGGGGCTAATCTTTAAAATTTGCACGTGTACTTTTATATGTAGTTGTTATTTGAAATAAATGCATTCACTAGACTGCAAAATTCTGGATCTAGTTCTAACGTAGAAGTGGCCGGTCTTGCTCAGGCTATCTGAATCTCAACACTCGTCGGCTGGTGATGCGCCAGATCGACCGTGCAAACAAACTGTACCTGAAAGCGGCGAAAGATGAAAAATTCAAGGTGCCGGAGATGTGGACTAATGTAAGTCTTACTTATTTATTTTGTCTCATGTAGCAGCTGTGCATGGGTGGTGCTACAGTGGTGGCATGGATGCTCTTGCCCCCCTCGCAGTTGACCTCCAGACAGCGGCTTCTATCCCTGTATTTTTTGGACACAGCTTGCACCCAGTGAAAAAATAGGGGGAGTTTTTCGAGGGTGTAGATCAAGAACAGGGGGAGGTTTTGATCTACTCTCAACAAAACTTCTCCTAGATTTGGGGGGTAGAATCTACTGCCTTTAGGAGAGATTTTGTTTGTGCTAAAGTGCTCTTTAATGAGGGTTTTCGGTGCAAACAGCAACTGAATAAGGTCGACGTTGGGCCCACACAGCAATTTTTATTTCCCTTTGTGCCGTGGCCCTTGCCTCCACATTGCTCTCCCCCTAGCTTCATATTCCTATCGCCACCCATGCAACTGTGTGGTTCAGTGGTAGTTGGGCACGTCGGTGAATTTGCAGTCTGCAGTCTGCATTGGTTTGCATTAATGCTGAGATGGATAACCGATTGCATCGTGCGTATAATAGTCATCAGTAGTAGTAATGAAGTAAAATTTATACATGACTGCTGGCTTCGCAGCTTCAGTCAAACAAATATGTTTTGAGTACCATAGTAAGTGAGGAGTTCATACTCCACTGCAGTTAATGGTTAAAATGCTTAAATGGTAAATGGCTCTTCATGGAAAACCCAGCTCAGTGCTACGGAGCATCACCTGCCATATGAGATCATTGGATCACAGGTGAACACATCCCACCACACCCTCAGCCAGACAGGCCAGCACTTGATACACCTACAGGTGGGATGAAAGGAATCGTATGTCCGTCGTTTTAGCCATCACGCTATCAAGCCATTGTACTGGCTTAAGATTTACCTGCCCCAGAGAGGTGGCCAGGCTTAACTGACCTGTGTATGTGATGCGGTTGTATTCGTTGGCTTATGATTTACGTACCCTGGATGGATGGCCAGGCTGAGGACATATGGGTATGTGCTGGTATAGTATTCACTGGCTTATGCTGTACCTGCCCAGGAGGGATAGACATCGTGAGCAGACCTGTGTAAGTGGCCTGGAGGCTCAGCGATTTGGGCGTTGGCTTCGAGACTGAGAAGTCTTCAGTTCAACTCCCAGCCAGTCCGCTAATAGTCACAACTGTCGTTGTGTGGCTCGGTAGTCTAACGGTAACATGCCGGACTTGTAATCCTGAGGTCACTCAGGGGCGCAGGTTCGACTCCGCACCGGGACTCTGCCAGGTAACAACCTTGGGCAAGTTGTTCACATACATGTGCCTCTGTCACCAAGCAGTATAATTCGGTACCGGCTTCACCGCTGGGACGTAAACAGGCACACCATGCGATACACTGTCCATGGTCTCGCAATGTAAAAAAACTGGTGTCTGGCTGAGGGCCTTAGGAAACGGAGATCAGCATCTCCCTATGGGCCGTAAGAATTGGGATGGACTTTACGTTTTTTTACATTGTTTACACACATACATGCCTGTGTACGTGCAAGTGGTCTAGTGGTTAGTGTCAACTCGTAAATTTCAGGTTATGGTTTGATTCTCGCTGCTGGTCATTTGCAAGCAATTTTGAGCAAGTTACTAACCCACTGTGTGCTCAGGTCTACTCAGCCTCCTACCCTCCGTGGTATAGGAAATGAGTAGTTGTTTATGGACTGTGAGGTGAAGGCTAGGGACCAACTAAATTCACGATTTCACAGCCGTGACATTTTCTGTGAAATTGGCCTTTTTCCGTGAAAAACGCCGATTTCCGTGAAATCCGTGATTTTTCGTGAATTTTAGCGCTTTTAGTTTAATTTACGACAATTCCAGAGTTTTATCAGCAGCTTTTGTACGAATGTTGCTGTTAGCTACGTGTCGCACTTCAGCACTAAGTAGTTGACATTGACTGTCTTGAGTCTTGACTTAGTGTAGTAAATATTCGTTGTTCTGAAATTTTTTCGTTTGCAATAGCGCAGCACCTCGAAATAACGTCTATGGGGCCCGTGAATTTGCTAAACTCTTTCTGTGAATTTTCCGTGAAATTTGGCGCATTTAAAAAATTCTGCCGTGAAATCATGCATTTTTTTCCGTGAATTTGGTTGGTCCCTAGGTGAAGGCCTTATGTGACTGATTGTGGCGGTGATATGTCTGCTTGCTGCTAACCATGGGTCCAATTGTTCGCTAGCATGGGCAATGGATGTCCGCATAGTGTGCTGTGGTATCATTAGCTCATGCCAGTCAGCTCCCACTTCCGAGATAATAAAGCGCTTCTGGCCATGATTCCATCTCATGTAAGAAGTGCTATAGCAAGTAGCAGACTTTATCTTTACCTTTTTAGCCGACTGTATGCAAGTAACGGTCGAGCTGTTGTCATCCATCTGTCCATCCGTCTGTCACGGATCTACTGTGGCTAAACGGTGCAAGATAGGTCTTAGGTTACTATTGATCACTAATAGGAAGTCGAATACTGGTTTTCAAATGACGTGTAAATCACTGACCTTGGATTACCTTGAAAGTTGTTACGTGCTATTATGGCTAAACGGTGCAAGATATGGTGTAGGTTACTATTGATCATTGATAGGAAGTCATATATTTGCTTTCAAATGACATAAAAATCATTGACCTTGGATGACCTTGAAGGTCGCTGACAACCAGTACGTTCGGCTCTCCTAGCGACAGCTGGACTTCTTGTTTACGTTAAATATGCTGGTGTTGTGTTCAGCGGCTGAAACTTGCCACCGAGTTGATCACCAAGGACGACGCAGCCCGCGATGTCGTCGGACTTGCGAAGCCAAGCTACGAGGAGCTGGAGCAGATGCCGCTGGTAAACCATGGGTCGGTGGTGTACGATGAGATTCTGAGCAACCTCGGCCTGGCCGACAACATGCCCGGCAAATACAAGAAGTACGAGGGCAGGTAACATGAGTTTCTCGTATAAATTTCTGATTTAATGATGTCTCGTCTCTCAGTAGTGTCGTGGCAGGGGACATACGTTATTATGCAGAGCGGCGCATGAAATGTAGAATCACCTGTTCACGTAGATAGACGGATCAACCGGACACTGTGTTCTAGACTCGATCGTTGTATAGAAGGGTATTCATGTTGAACCCAAAGAACCAGTGATAAAAATGACTAACCTTTGCTGTGATGATCAAAGCTGATCCTATAGGAAACTCATTACCTCCACGAAGGAGGTAATGTTTTTGCCAGTTTTTGTTTGTCTGTTTGTTTGTCTGTGTGTCAGCAAGATAGCTCAAACAGTTATGGACAGATTTTTCTGAAATTTTGAGGGTATGTCGGGCATGGCATAAACTACCAGTGATTCAATTTTGGGCGTGATCCGGCAGGAATCCTGGATTCTGGATTACTTTGAAATTTTCGTTACCATTGCGTTAAAGAGGGCATAAGGGAACCGCTGGCAAAGCAAAGATGGTGACGCCACCTGGCGAATAACTTTGCCTTGGCAGAAGTACCTGCAGGCTATGACTGCTTTCTAGTTATTAATGCAAACACTCAGCGTGTTCGGAGTCGAAAAGGAGGTCTTTAACGCCAATCCCCCAAAATCTTGGGGTGTGTAGCTAAAGAAAATTGAAAGCAGAAATTGGGATCGCGATGGGGGGTCTCGTGGCCTTTGGCTAGGCCAACCAGGTGGTAAACAAACCGCGCATTACCGCGTGAAAATAACCGCGATATTGCCGTTAATGCAATTTTCATTTTTTTGGCATTCAGCCAAAAACCATAAGCGCAAAGTGGGATTGCGATGTGGCGTGGCATGGCCCTTGATGAGATCTACCGTGGGGTGAAAAAAAACTGTGCATTACTGCTCGAAAATAACCGCTATATTGGGGGTGATGTAATTTTTAGTTTTTTGGCGTTGTGCCAAAAACTGTAAGTGCAAAGCAAAATCGCGATGGGGCGTTGCACAAAGCTGAGTGAGGCCTACCATAGAGTGACAAAATTGTGCCGATCCGTCGTAATGTGAGCGAGATATACAACGGTGAACATTCCGCGCAAAATGGGCGATTTTTAGGCCACATTTTGGGGGTGGGCGACCTCAAACCCCCAGCGCCCCTGGCTTAATGAAGACCCGCATTGCGTTTAGGGATACCTAGTCTACAATGTGCTGCATGAAAAAAATGGGTCACTTGCAGATTTTTTTGAGAAAATGTTTTCAATAATTGTCCAAAAATGTCGAAAAAAATTGGGTCAACTTTAAGGGGCGATTTCTAAAAAAATGGGTGAAAATTTGGAAAATTGTACCCCCACATTACAAATGGGAGCTACTCCCCAACAACTTGAACTTTCAACTTGAAACCTACATTTTGCAGGAACTTACGAGCAAAGCATAATCTGCTCAGTCTGAAATTTGCAGTTGTCACAGAAAATTGTAATTTCTTGCTCTTTCCTACTTTTTAACTCACGATGCTACTGTTATCTGCTGTATATTTTGCATTAGCTCAGCCACTACTTTGACTGCAAGCGTATCATTGTAGCCAGCTTCAGTCCAGTATTTCTCTAGGGTGCCACATTTTAAATAAACCAGATTTGATGATTTACACGTGCATTTAGCATTGTATGTCGTGTTATTTGTCTTAGATCATAGAACGACAGTGATTGTATAACTGCATCATGTTTCTCCTGTGTCTCTCTCCGGCTTCGGCGAGATTCGACAGCGAAAATCTGGCTACAGTCAGACTTGAAAAATTTGAATCCGGTTTACTTTCAATCTGATGTGTTTGTTGTCATTTCAGCTACAGCATCCCGTCGTGGCTTGATGCCGATAAGCAAGTTATGGTGAGTTACAGTCGACACTCCAGAAGAGACATTCCGTCGCTGGCAGGGATGCCAATGTTGAGACATGTTGGTCCCCGGGTTCGTGGTCCTCCGCCTTCGCATCCGGCATTTATGCCTCCCTTCTGGCAAGTCCTTCATCTGTCTTAGTAAATGACTTTTTATCGTGCGGTCGGTCTTTTGATTGCATGATGTGACTTGCAGTTTTCATCACCTAACACTTTGGCTATGGTCAGTTGGGTAGACCATAGCATAAAAAGTAAATTAGGTAGACTAGAGCACTTGCTTACGCATCATACGATATGTTCAGATACCGAAGTGTTTTGTTTTTTATCATTCAGAAAGTAGTCAGTGTTTGTATTGTCACAGATATGATGCATGATACGTTGCTCTTAATTTTTGTCCACAACAAAAATCTGCCAGTAAACTGATCGTTTGTTTCTTGGCCACGTTCCACCACTAATCAAAGTTCGTTTATAACTTCCGAGTAACCTCGAAGATGGACAGAGGTCGAGATATAACTTTGAAATTATTCTGCTAATGTAATAACGATGGCTTTGTGGCATAATGGTTAGCATGTCGGATTAGTGAACACAGATCACAGGTTCAACTCTCGGCCATCCCACTGCCAGGTTACAACTCTGGGCAAGTTGTTCACACCCGTGCCTGCATCACAAAGCTGTATAACAATTAGGTACTAGCCTAATTGTTGGGAAGGTAATGGTAATGTATGTGCCTCTGATTCATTCGCAACATGTGCCGCTGTACAAGTGTGCTTTTAATTGATTGACTATCCCTATTCTCCAGTAGACAGCGTAATGAGATTGGTGACTGTCTGGAGGATAACAGGGAAGATTAGCATAACTCCATTACTCTTACATATGCACAATTATAAAGTCAAGTTCTTACAATTTTAGGGTTAGGTCATTTCTGTGTTTTATGTTTCATATTAGGTTTTCTGTAAAGGTTAAACTTACTGTTCCATTATTATGTGCATGTATATGCATTGCCTGTATAAAAGCCGTCACTGAAATGACCTAGACTGTGTCAGGTGGGATGTTAAACCCTACACACTCTCTGATTGATTCAAGTCTGGCCCTACTTCCAGATGGCTGAGCTGTGTTTGCGCTATTGCTAATTCGAGGCCTTGTACGAGAGTCGTTCAGCAAATTCCAGGACTGTTCTTCTCAGTAAGCACTCAGTGACAGTTGAAAACCAAAACTATTTTGGATTTGTAGGGCCACTATCGTACATTACTTACTGTGGTTTCATTTACGATGCCATGCTGTGACGTCATTATTATTACTAAGATATAAATGATAGGCATTGACATTTGGCATGGTCAGTGAATAATCGTGAAATTTTCTGGTCGCAGAAGGCTTAGAAAGTGCTGAAATTTATTGCAGATTATCTGTTATGTTTAGCAGCGACACTTTATCACGTTTGAGAGTATTTGAATAGTTTTCCTGTTTTGCAGCGATGTTGAGTTTAAGAACGATGAAGACGTTCAACAGCGTGCATCTGGAAACTTCTACATGGTGCCAACAAAAGCTTAATGCTACGGGTTCAGGCCAACTTGTAGAACAATGGAAACATTGCAGTGAACGGCATGGAGATTATGTTGTAAAATAATATAGGGCCTAACTGTCAGAATTGTGCGATCAACTGTTGTTGTATAAGAACGTCAGTCCTTGAATTTACTGAACGACCCTCGTAGACGGAGATGAGCACCAAGCCATATGGTCACAGAATTGTCGGAGAGTCGTGTCGACGATGGGAAACTTTCTGTTTTGCTAATGCCGCTGATTGTGCGTGCAGTGGTCGTGGATGGGGCGGCCCATCTGAACGTGGAATGCCTCGTGGAATGCCTCGTTCAATGATGATGCGTGGAGGTCCCAGGCCCCGAAGGCCTCCAATGCCACAACAGTTTCCACTCTGGTTCGTTTTTGTTTTTTTTTAATATATTTTAGTAGAGCTGTCAAATTAACACACTCATTAACGCATTAATAAATTAATGTGCATTAAAAAAATTAACGCACATACGTAAATTTATGTTAATTCATTGAATTCTGTGAAGTAAAAGTTCCAATATTCCAATAAACTGCGGTTATTTGACAATCGAATGAATTCAGGTAACTAAACTGTAGTTGCCGTTCCATCACTACTGCAAAATAATTATTTCAACGACAGGCTAATACATTTCTATGTATGACAGCAGTTATTGTTGATTATACATTTAACATGTGTTTCTAGCTTTCTACAGGGTGGTCCAAAAAACGGCACAAAGTTAATGACACCATAATCATAGAGTCATGCAGTTTTCAACAGCCAAAAGAAATCCTTTACATGACTAAAGTCAGTATTTGAATACCACACTTAAATATTCTTTGTTATTGCCGCTGGCAATTGAACTGTGCAAAAACACTATTACCCTCGACACAGCGGTCCATAAAAACGTGCTACTTTTATTTTTTCAATAGCTCAGTGAAGCATTGGCCGATTATAATAATTTTTGGCATGCAACATTAAAAAGAAACTTGACGTAAATGTCTACAGTTTTGGCCAGTTTGCTCTAAGGTTGTCGCTACACTACCTTGTGAAATTCAGAAGTCATAGTTTGACCATTGAAAACAATGAATTCATACTGGGCAGTGCATGCGTCAGCTCAGAAAATTACTCAGACCACAAAATCATTGAAAATCTGTTGCTTCGTCTTTATTTTAAAATTCTAAGTCGACAAACTGAAATGATACATCAACAGCGAGTGGGCTGCTTGAGTCATGCAGTTACTGAACGTGCTGTTGGCAAATTGTGTCAATGTCTACCGCTTGCGTTTGTGCTGCAGAAGGACATTTTGAGCACATGCTGAAATGAAGATGATGTGATGTGACACGTGTGATTTTTTGAGTGATAATAATTGCTAATTGCGTTTGTCGCTATTCAGTTTATAATTGCTAAGCCGACGCATACGCTACCCGATAGGAATTCATTGTTGTCGATGGCCAAACAGCGACTTCTGCATTTCGCACAGTGGTGTAGTGACAACGTTAAGGTGAGGTGGCCAAAACTACAGACCTTTGCGTCAAGTTTTTTCTTAATGTCGCATGCCAAAAATTAATGAAATCGGCAAATGTTTCACGGAGCTATTGAAAAAATAATAGTGGCAAGTTTTTATGGACCAAGGTACATTGAAGGTAATTCAGTTTTTAATAGTTCACTTGCCAGCGGCAAAACAAAGAATATTTAATTGCTGTATTTAAACACTGACTT
>Ga0209367_1007019_pt1 | contig 15549 bp, 9 predicted proteins | sample WorMetLIZISLAND2_FD_187412 | JGI IMG/M metagenome (GOLD analysis project Ga0209367, IMG submission 187412) | Marine gutless worms symbiont microbial communities from Max Planck institute for Marine Microbiology, Germany - Olavius geniculatus... ... | reverse complement strand
CCCTTAAAAAGACGTCATTTTGCCGTTATTGGCTCGAATAATGTGAAAACGGTTGCAGATAGGTACATACATGCTGCTTATCATAACAAGCACTGGTGACAGGCTTTAGGGATTTATCAACATCGACGACCTTGAACGACCTTGAACCCCTCAAAAGAGGTTTTTAGTGAATTTTTCGCAATTTCTGGATGCAGCGCACATTTCAACACTGAATTGCGACGAAATGGCTGGAGATAGACCAAGACAACCTGCGTATGAAATTTTCAGCATTCAACGTCGATTTTAGCAGTTCAAGTCCCGACTCCCTAGGTTCAAGGAGGCCGGCGCAGGCGGGCGTCAAAGACAGCTACCCCTCTAAAAAGTGGTTATTTAACCGCAATGCTTTCGCGCGTCTCGTGAGCTTTGCTCAAATTACTTGTATTGTAAACCTACTAAATAACAGCTAAATTCAATCCTACATATCACTATAATATCGCGGGTTTTTTTTCGATCTTTTTCGAGATTAAGCCTATTGTTAGAAATTATACCGGTAGGCCTATCTACTTTGATTTGTATTGGAGTCAGCCAGATTGTTATAGCCTAGGGCCTAGATAGCAATTAGCACACTTTGCCGTCTGCAACTAAATTTCACCAAAAAGAGGCCGTCGCCAAGGCAAACTTCGAGTTACGTTCCCTGCTGCCGGCTTGCGAAAAATGGATTCGAGGCCTGCGTTTTCAAAGCTATGGCTGCAAAGCTAAGGCTAATGCCAGTAATTTTCGAGCCAAGGTCAAGGCAAGAACAACTAAATTATTATGCACATTAAAGTCAGTTTAATCTCATTCAAACTGCAATTAATGAACCACGAAAATTCTCAGACAAAAATAACTTTAATGTCTTAGTGAATATAGCATGCAAATACCAAAAGCTTATTGAAGTTATTGGACAAAGCACATCCATTGAATCCAAGGTCACCAAGGACAAGCCCAAGGCCAAGGCCACGATTTTTTGTGCGGACCACACCCTTGCTGCCTGCCGCGACGCGACTGTTTTTACTGAGCACCCTGCGCGTGTGGGCATTTCGTCGATCGCCCGCTGATTGGATCGCTGATTGTGTTTTCTCTGCGCACCGTGCAGTGTACAGGCGCCTAGCAGACGGACACACAGACAGACAGACGGACGGACGGACGGACGGACACGGTAGATGGAAAATACGGTACGACTAGCTGGACATATGTCACGCGATCGGTCGTGCTACTGTCCCATAATGCATCGCGACGACAACAGCAATAAACTCTCCGGCGCCTTTTGGAGAGGCGTTCGATCTGGTAAGTTATGCGTAAAATAAAAAAATTCGTTCTTCCGGTTGCAGCCGGCAAAAAATTAGGGACGGGGGACGGCGGACATTTTTTAATTATCTACTTTTATATTATGAAGTGCCAACAACACAACAACTCATAAAAACAAACTGACACACTAAATAGTACTCACGAGGACTTAAGCAAAGATACTGCAACATTTCAGGCTAGATATAAACAGTAATTTTAGTTCCATGACACTTCATCGCGCGACAATTAATTGTCGACAGTTAATCGGGCCTAAGGATAAAATGACAAAAACACAATGACAGAATATTTTGACATTGAGAAACGATTATATACTGCGAACTCGAGCACAAAATTAGGCCTACTGTAGCGTAGACATACTATATTTACGTAGTGTTCATATAGCGTACTTATTAGTTAGAATAAAAACACATAGCACAAAATTCAATGTAGTAAACATAGACGGTTCATACGTGCGACAAGTAGGCTACGCGACGGAACGCAGATAGGCCTAAATCAGTACTTCGGCGCGACGGCTCGAGTCACACGGTCGTTCAGTGCCCGATACCTTTTCTCCGACGGATGACTTGCTCTCCGCTGTGCCCTGAAGAAACAGACCTTTCTGGCGCTGAACGTCGCGCTGTATCACAGCCCTCTAGAAGCTGAATCCCGCTCATGAAAGTCGATACGGTCGAGTGGTGACACTGGAACAGTGCCTGTAGCCCGTGGTACCACCCCTCGACGCAGTTGGTGCTGCGAGTTATGCCGTCGACCTGAATTGCACTGAACTGACAGTCGACCTGGGGTGAGGCTAATTACGGTTAATTACGGTGCTGGACGCATGGCCCACTGCTTGCCCGATGAAGTGTCGCCGTATCGTAATTTTCAGTAAAACTATGAAAACATACTGAGAAATGCGTTGACATATTTGATGGTCCAATAAAAAATATAGGGACGCAGGTTTTTTCCAGGAACGGACGGCAACCGGAAGCACAGAATTTTTTTACGCGCGACAGCCAGCATAGCTATTCTGTCTTGGTGTCTGTCACAACCCGGTACCGATCGGAGCCCCGGTGAGATAGAGACTTCTGGTTTTTACCATATGATAGAATTGTGTCTCTGGTATTTTGTGGTAAAATTTCATGCCACTGGGTGAAGGGGGTCTCTACGAACGAGGGGGAGAAAGAGGGGCACCCCCTTAAAAACGTCCTTCTACCGTTATTGGCTCTTCTAACGTGAAAATGGTTGCAGATAGGCAGAGACATGCTGCTTATCACTGGCAACGAGCTTCTTAGAAATGTCAACATCAATGACCTTGAATGACCTTGAACCCCCAGAATAGGGGGTTTAAGTGAATGTTTCGCGATTTCGGGCTGCGACAGGCATTTCAAGAGTGAATTGCACCATAATGGCTGGAGATAGACCAAGACAGCCTGCACGTGAAAATTTCAGCGTTTAATGTAGATTTTAGCAATTTAAGTCCGGACCCTCTAGGTTCAAGGAGGCCTGCGCACGTGGGTGTCAAATAGGGGTTCCTCTCTTAAAAAGTGGTTATTTATTCGCTGCTGGCTTGTCTAACGTGAAAATGGTTGCAGATAGGCGCAAACATGCTGCTTAACATAACAAGCACTGGCGACAGACTTCTTAGGATTGTCAACATTGATGACCTTGATTGACCTTGAACCCTAAAAAGGGGTTTTAGTGATTTTTTGGCTGCTAAAGAGTGAATTGCGACAAAATGACCAAGATTACCTGCGAATAGGAACTGCTATAGGCTCTCGCGCGTCTCATGAGCATTAGCTCAGATTTCTTGTTTTTATACTTAAGCTATGATGATTCACTTGGCATCGAACAGTCTTCCATGAAGAGTGTGCATGTGAGACATTACCTCGCGTGCGACAGAAACAGGGCGGCGCTACGTACAGTGCTAGCTGTCAATCAATGGGGTTTGGCAGCGCCGTCGCACGAGATGCCAAACCCGAGTTGATTTACAACTGCACTGTAGGTTACGTAGCCTGTCATGTTTTTTTCGCATGCGAAATTATGTAGGCCTAGCCTAGCCTACCCTGTATTGTAATTAGGCTTACTGTTCATAAGGCATTATATAAGAATTTCTGACGTCTTCAAAGTTCAAACTGGCGCATCTCTAACGGTCGTCGTCGGCGGTTAATGCACACTGCGCATGCGTGAATCGTATGAACGATGTGACGTCATTGCGTTACAACCGACACCCTGTAGTGTAGCACGCCAATAGACGATACCGACAGACGGACTTGCATCGTTCTGACGCCCGGGAACGCAACTAAATGGCTTACCGATCATCAGTCAACTCAGCGACGTAACCAGTAATGTGAATTGGGGGTAGCCTCGTCTCCCTTCGCCTTGCCTTCCCTTCCAACTTTCGTCCTTTCCTTTTTCTTTTTTCGCCTTTTCCTTCCCTTATTACCCTTTTTCTTTCTGTTCCCCTACTATCTTTTCTCTTAAAAGTAGGACTCCTAAAATACATCTAGGGAGTCTGGGGAAACGCTCTAAGCTTCTCCAGTGGCGTCTGGGACGAAGCTCGATTTGGGTCCGCTATAGCGAAGGGCCGCCATAGCGAGGAGCCGACATAGCGAATGACCGACATAGCAACAAAGTCGCACAACTCTCCTCCAAATGCTCTAGGACATTTTTAGAGAAAAAGTGAAAAAGAAAACAAGGGAAAACGAGCAAAAAGAGTAGAAGCTCGAAGGCTGTTGGAGTGACCTGAGAGGAAGTTTGCTCCTTCAGCAACCCTGGGGAATGAACGCCGTTTCTTCTTCTTCTTCTTCTTCTTTTCCAATAATGCACATATCCTCTTGTGAGTAATGTCGTGCATTGGCAATGGCTACGTTTCTTCGTATATATAGGCTTATATAGCTTAATTTTCACTACGAGAGCTAAGTATAAGCCTACATGACTCTCTTTTGAAACGCAAAAAAATCAGATATTGGTGTTATCTTGGCAAAAAATCGTAGGTGATCACGAAACTGGGGGAGGCTGGAACAAAACTGGGGAGAGATCGAAGTTGATAACGCCGTTTACCGCCTTTAGGTATTTATATCCGTTTTAGAGATAATTGCTCTAAATCATGACGAATTTTGGACGTTTTTCACCCTTTCAAATTATAAGGGGGCGGGGCCTACGAGTGTAAACTCTTGAGAAATTTTGCGTAAGTCCGTAAGCGTGCGATGACAAGATGGCTGCTTGTTCTCTTGGGGCAGAAAGAAAGAACAAAAACAACGAAGATGAAAGAAAGATTGTGTAATATCTTGGAAAAATGTTTAAGACAAATCGTTTCTACGACTGAATCGAATCTACGACTAGATGGGAAATTTTTGGACAATTTTTGGCGTAAATTTCGGCAGACTTTTGCTATGGCGGCCCATCGCTATATGGCGGCCCTTCGCTATAGCGGCTCATTACCGGTCGGGTTTGTTTTTTTGTTTTTGTTCAGGTTCTTTGCGAAATTTCCCACAGGCACCGTAGGCATCGCCCCTTAGGCCCTATAATTTGGTTAGGTAAAAAACGTCAAAAATTCGTCGTGATTTAGAGCAACTTTTGACTTTGAGCGCAATTATCTCTAAAACGGATATAAATAACTAAAGGCGGTAAACGGCGTTATCAGCTACGATCTCTCCCTCTTAGTTAATTGTGTGGGCGTGTCAATTTTAGTTTTTGTTTTACTTCTGTCAGGCGCAACACCTACTCTGTACGGCACAGCCAAAGACAAAATATACTTCGACTTAAGTAGGCCTACGTACCAGCTGTCGCACCAAAACTGTAAAGAAGGCTTCAGTTACGCTTGCTGGCGACTATTTTTCTGGCAAGTTTAGTCTAACGTTTAGGTCTGGTCTTTGGTTTGATGCCCCGCACCCCAGTTATGTTCTAGAATTGGGGGAACGCCGTTTCCATTCCTCTTGAAAAATGCAGAAACGACGTTTCCCCTCGTTCCCCTTCAATTTAAGCACTGGTTGGGAAACTTTGGGCAGAATTAAAATTTTGAGCAATTTGAGCACTGGGAAATTTGCTGCTGCCTGTCGAAAAACCAGCTTTTTGATCCATCTTTACCCTTAGCAACATACGGCGCCAATTTGGACGTTTTTTGCGATTTTCGGCTGCGGTGCACACTTCAAAAGTAAACTGCGACAAAATGGCTAAAGATAGACCAAGACAACTTGCGAACAGAAACTGCTGTAAACTGTCGCGGCGTCGCGCGTCTCGATCGCGAGCATTAGCTCGAATTGCTTATTTGGTAAGACGTACCGTTTGGCCACAATACATGCGTGACAGAGAGACAGACAGAAGCATATGACATAAGCCCGAACGTCTGCCAATTAGCGTTAAAGTTCATTAATTACTACGATTTATGGCCAACACGCACCTTGACGCAACTATAAACCTAACTCAACTGTCCTTCCTTCGCTAATTCCTCGCCATTTTCGTGTTTCGCTGCCGGTTTTTTCGGTGTCCGGTCATAACCTTCCCGGACACAAGGTCGAGCTCTCCCCATCTTCCACCGAGGTAGGGCGAACCCCCCTCGCACAAAACCCTCTTCCTACCAGCAATTATACATAGTATGTCTAATACTATACCATTTTTTATCATAGTTTATACATTTTGTGCCGAACATTTTTTTGCTTAGGCCTACGTTGTTTTACTGTTATTGTATTCTAACTGTAAAATGGCCTACACTGTTGGAAATGTGTCAATTAACATAAGATGAAGTTTTGTTCATTTGGTTGTTTATTTACAGCCACCGCTGTCGTAATAAAAGTTTCAATACAACGTAGCAAAATTAACACAACTGTCTATCAATCTCGTGTAATTCACTACTGAAAATTAGCGTGCGATAACGAACATGAACTTGCAACATCGCTGAACCTTGTCAGAAACACACGTAATTATATGGACCATCGAAAGCGGTGCACATTCAAACATGTTATCCCAATTTACCCTACCTTCTTTGCAACCTCAATCGTTTTGAAATACATATCGACCCTTCTTGTCAAAGGTGTTAATTTCCAGTTCCACCCGAGGCCCGTCGAGAGTGGGTAGAAGGGGTAAGCTACCCCGGGCCTCCCTCGCGACGTTTGGGGGCCCTGCCGTCGCTCAGAAATATAAAGTACACCAGAATGCACGCACCGTTCTAAAAAATTTAAAAAAATTGTTAACAAAAGGGCCTCGCGAAAATGTTTCCCCTGATCCCGCCGTGGCTCTTGACGGGCCTGACCTGATACATCGATCAAAACTCGACCACTTTTGAGCAGGGTTATAATACACCTGCTAAAATCCCACCAACCCCCCTCCCCGAAAAAAAATTCAATTATAATTTCTTGTTTCACTAACAGTGAAATATTTTGTTACGACCAAGTTCTGAAAACATTTCAACTTACAAATGTGCAAATATTTGTACGTTTCATGCTGTGCTGAGCAACCAAAAACTCATAAAAATCAACCAACTTAACGGCAAACCCATACAGTTATCTCACAACCCATCAAGTGGAGGCATCTTATCAAAAAACCGCTTTAACCTTAACCCCCCCAAAAAAAATCTGAAACACTCCAAAAACAGATAAAAACCCAAAAAACCCACCGGGTTAAAAATTCTTTTAAAAACCTGTTTTTGCAACTCTGCTTTTAAAACGCGATTGCGTCTCAATATTGATCGTCTCGACCTTTGCCATGTCTTTGGTCTTAGCATTTCAGCTCATTAGCCTAAACGTCAAGCCGACTCATGCAGTACAGTAGTAGACTCTGTTGCACAGATTGGCACACGTGTGCTGAAAAATGTTTAACGTAAACCTGACATGTCAAAAATTAACTTTCACAACATTTTTTCAGAAAACAACACTGTTCCTTATGCTACTTTTGAGCACAATGACTTAACTAACTGATGTAACAAGACAGGGGCAGCTCAAATAGTCCAAAGCTTAGATAGTCCGAAAGTTAAAGTTCTTTTTATACACTTTTACAAACGCTCACTCAATTTCCCTATTTCCTCTCAACTAGAATTGAGGTTAAGATAGGGAAAAAGTCAGGGTCAGAGTTAGTGAAAATGCACGTCGCAGTATACGTCTCAAACTATCGACTTTCAGACTATCAGACTATTGTGTATTTTAGACACACAACCTAACCAGCCCTTAAGTCAACTCAGCCTGGCCATCCCTACGTGAGTAGGCGCACCAGTACTAGCAAGATGCTTCGGAAAAAGCCCGTGACAAGTCTGTTTGCGCCGTTCTAATGGAACTTGGGCCAGGCCCGTCTAGAGCCACAGTGACGCCCGGGGAAACATTCTCGCGGGGCCCTTTGAGAGAATTTTTATCGACTTTTCTGTTAACTAGAAATACGTTCTGTGGAACGAGGTATCTGTCCCGTTGCCACGCTATATAGCCTAGCAGCTGCGTTACAGCGTTTGACGCTCTTGTGAGCCTGCAGCCAATTTTGTCTTTGGTTGCCATGACAACAAGGGTTTTCAAGGAAGAAATTTATATGACACCATTGCATAGCCCAGGCCCGTAAATAAGGGATAGGTGAAAACTGCGTGAGGCAAGTTCTGCCTTTTTGCGGGAGGCAAGTTATAGTCAATTTGGTCAAAAATTCGTTGCCATGGCAACAGGGGTCGTCCGGGGAAAATTAAAATGACACCATCGGATAGCCCAGGCCCAAAAATTGGAGGTAAAAATGGCCTGGTGTACTTTTATTTCTGAGCAACGGCGGGGACCCCAAACGTCGCGGGCCCGGGGTAACTTACCCCACTTACCCTTTCCTCTCGACGGGCCTGATTCGGGCTTAAAACGGTCTGGTCACTCTGGTGTGGCTAAGGCGCCCAGCAGCGCGATTAACAATAGAACGAATGATGAAAAGGATAATCATTATCATTATGACGAGAGACGGCAGAGAGGCGATCAGCCTGGCCAGCCAATCAGCCACTTGAACAGAGTACCAGCCTATGTATCCCGCCCGCGGACTACCTGCATACTCATAGACCACTGAATCATACCCACTGCAGGCTGCCAGCACTGTCAGCAGCAGCCACTGCAGAGCAATGGCCAGCCTCCGGTAACGACTACAACTACTACTACACTGGCTACCAAGGCCCGCCCAGTAACCCCCACGACGACGACAGACAAAGCACTGGTCCGCCGTGAAAACGAGGCACAGCAGAGTTACCACTCCAAACCGAATGGTGGGCACGTGTTCCAGCAAAGTCGATAATGTACAAACTATGAAGTTCTGCACCTGGACACAAGCGGGAAAAATTCAGTTAAAATTTTATCGATGAACGAATGAATAAATAAAAAAATACGATAACGTAGTGGTAAGAGAAAAAGAGGAGCAATCTCCCTCAAAAATAACAGGGCTCTTGGAAAAATGTCGGAAATTTGTCGTCCAAGAAACAACCGCCATTTTGGGAACATTTAAAAAGCAAAACAGAAATTCCGAGCAATGATAGTTTCCTGTGTCGTGGAAGTTTGAAGCCACCTGTCGGAATTCTGTCGGAATTTTCAGTGTCTGTCGCCAAACTGCAACTTCCTGCCCCGTCTACTATTTTAACCAACGACGCAGCTGAAATGAATAAATGAATGAATCATTAATGCTAATCAATTAATCAGTTGATTTATCGGCCATGTTTAATACAGGCAAATAAGTATAGAATAACAAATTAAAGAAGTAATTCGGCAAGAGGCAAAAACTACTGAACGATCCTGCCACCTTGTGAATCAAGTGCAAGTTTTGGTTGGGGGGGTTCAACGTTCGACCCCAAATTTCCCCTTCCCCTGCCGGTCAGGGATCGCCGCCTAAAAACACAATGTGTCAGTGGACCCCACAAATGTAGACCTATAGGGTAAACGAATATGACAGACAGACAGATAACGCTATACAGCGAAATGGGTAGTATAGGCGAAATTGCTTAGTGGGTCGCCTTCCGTCTACTAGGCTACCGCTATTACTACTGCTACACGTACCATTATAACGGTCATCCAGCCAATGTCAGCGAGTGGAGAATTGAAGTAGCTGGTGAAAGTTTTGATAATCAGTGACTGGACCATGACAACGCTGTGACTGGAAACACTTCTTAGTCCTTCTGGAGTTGAATCATCCACTTCAAACTCATCCTCCTCTCCTTCGCAGACACACAAAAATACGCGCCGCATCGTACATGTACACTGGAAGCGACTAAGTGTTGTGGAATATGTTGCAGAAGGGTAGTGCTTGCGCCAGTTAGGAACTGAACAGCGGTCAGAATTTTTTTGTTTATCCTGCATCCATGATCGTTGGTTTCCTAGGCGGTTCTAGCCTAGTTCTGAAGATACAGTGGCGGCCTAGCCTCGAGTTGGGGGTGCCACAGCATCCCCAAATTTAAGCTCAGCACCCCCTGTTTCGCGATGTCAGAGCGTCGTCATTGGTGGACTTGCTGGGTGATGAAAATAAACAAAATCTTTCGACAGGTCTTGGCTCTGCCCAAACCCTGCTAGACCTGTACACGGTGTTTAATAAAAAGGGACCCCTTTTGTTTTTTTCATAATTCACTCAAATGATGATCAATTTAGACAAAAATTGTACCAGTTGTAGCTGACGAAATACTAATTCAAAATATTGCAACAAAATATGGCAGTTGGTTAAATATTCTTTGCTAGTTGTGATGTAACGCTGACATCATAATGTGTCACGGGTACAAGTTTGATAGTCTCAACTGCTGCTGTCAGTTGCTACTCAGCTTCAACGGTGAAAAATTTGGTTTGCTGCTGATGAATTTTTGAAGTTTTAAAGTTGCGGCCACAAAAACGTGCAAAGCGATTGCACCTACGTGCCTGTTGGGATAATTGCACTTTCACATGTTCGAGCAAGACAGTGCACTAGCACACCGAGCTTGCAAAATGGTTGCGCTTTTGGATCACAAAACACCTGACTTCATGTCCCCATTTTGCTAAGTGCTTGCACGATAAACACTTTTCATCAGCGAACCAGATTAAGTTCACCATCGAAGCAGGGTAGCAACTGATAGCACCAGTTGAGACTATCCAGTTTGTACCCGTGACACATTATGACGTCAGCATTACGTAAAAACTAGCAAAGAAAATTTAATCAACTGCCATATTTTGTTGCAATATTTTGAATTAGTATTTCCTCACCTACAACTGGTACAATTTTTTTTGTAAATTGATCATCATTTGAGTGAATTATGAAAAAAAACAAAAAGGGTTGCTTTTTTATGAAACACCATGTATATATAGAAAACTCACAGCACTCCGTCAAACTCCGTAGCTAGTGGGAGGGGCCCCTCCCTTCTTCGTTTGCAGATTTTCAGGCCAACAAAATTTTTTCCTAAATGCTGACTAAATACAGTGATGTAATCACTGAGACCAAGGTCTTGGTTTTGAAACGTCACAAATGCATTTGACTTGGTCTTGTTTTTTGTTGTGAGGAAAAATTTTTGTTTACATAACTGCCTGAATATGAGTAAATGCTTGTGAGCAGAGCACACACAAAAAAATTTCGGCTGGAATGACCACTGCTTAATTTATCAGCCAACTAGGGAAACTTGGGGAGTGAGTTTTCCAGCAGGGACCAGGCAGAGTGCCGGAGGGAAACGAATTTTGATGTACTTCGAGTTTGAGAAACGCAGGCGTACAGCAATTCACTAAGAATTCGGTATTTTTTGCGACAGTTTGAATCTCGCAAATGCACACCGTATTGCCATTGTGAAAGCAAGAACTGCTGGCAAGGCGCAGTGCCTTCACGATGAAGGCCGATACACTGTACTGGACAGTAATGGCACAATTTGGTTTACACATAATTATAGAGACACTTATGCTTACCACGGTGACTGCGTTTCATCCGCACGTTCTTGAATGGTACAACAACAAGTCCAACGACTGGAACCAGGCATGCAGCCAAATAGCCCAGTACCGAGATACGACCACGTGACAGCAGGTAGGCTGCTGTATCAGCCACCAGACAGAGCGGGGCGACGCAGGCCGCGAGGTAGAGTAGGCCAAATATCTGCCACGACGCGTAACACGTTGTACTGGCGTCAGTGTACAGAACTGCACTGTCGTTGTACCTGCAGAGTCACAACAAAAAACTACAACAACTAGCAGTATTAAAACTTCTACGACAGGTTGTCCGAATATCCATAATTTTAACAGTTTAGACCATTTTGATTTATACGTGGTACAAGGCACGAGCATTTTGTGGACTCTAGATGCATTTGTGGTCGAGGATTTGTCCTGAACCCCGCTGCTAACCCTGTAACTGGTGGAGAGGGGGCTTTCCAATAACGCTTCCCCATTTTCAACTTTCGGCCTCGAATTTCGACTTTTTTGGCCATTGACAGGAGTGCACCCCAACACAAAATCCTGGCTATGCCCCTACCATAGATTATGTGACTGTCTTTATAACAGATGACTTGACAGCGTAATTGTAGGGTGTCGAATTTATGACCAAAAGGTCACGGGTCATGTGTCGGGTCGCTATCAAGTGGTTACTACCTGGATGGGTGATTGCCTGCAGACAGGTAAACCATTTTGGTATATAACCACCCACCAAGGTCAGCTCAGCCTTCCATCTATCTGGGGTAGGTAAATCGGGTAGCAGCCTCTTTGGCTGGGGTTGAACCAGGCACGTTTACCTGTATCTGACGGCAGGTAACAAACACTGCGTAATCCCATATGGCAGGCGATGCTCCGTAGCTCTGAGATTGATTTCTCATGAAGAGCTATACCATTTCACGCACCTGACGCAGTGTAGAGAGTGTAGGCTGGAACGTAGGAGTGGCACGTTGGAAAAAATCTGGAAGAAAAGGAACGCCGGTAGAAAGTATGATATCAACGCCTTGATGTTCTGCTCAGTGAAAGGACCTCGGTTAAACAGAAACACCTACAAACAGTGCGATTACTCGTCGTCATTAACACTTTATAAAACCAATACATACACATACAGTGTTTCAAAAAGACAACCTTTTGCTTTGTTTTACAACTCAGTCGAATGACGATCAGTTTACAGAAAGCTTTCACCAGCTGCAGCTAAGTAAATACTGGTTCAAAGTGTTTCGACAGAAGGCCTATATGGCTGTTAGTTAAACATTCTATGTCAGTCGCGACGTCACGATGACGACGTCAGACGTGTATAGACAACAAGCTACTGCTACTATGTAGGCTACTACTGCTGCTGCAACAGACCGAGGCAAGAACGGCAAAGAGAAGCACGATGAGTACTAGTTGTGACCAGTAGATGGACATTGTCAGCACATAGCGCTGCTGACCAATCGTTGCCGTCAGGACCATCAGATCGTTCAGGCAGAAACCAACACCTGCAATTATACCACTCCAGACGTAATGTTATGAACGCGGTAGTCTACGCCGTCGCCTACGCCCAACATTTCTCAATAATTGTTGTCACAACGGCGGTATATGCTGACCATTTATGTGGTTCAAATGTCAGAAAGGTGCTAATTTGCTACGCGCCATATACGTTTGTCAAGATCAAAATGTGCCAAAACTTGTTTTCGGCCTATGCTCTAACCCCAAACTCGATGCAGAAGTGGCAAATCTGCCCGCTTTTCTAAAATTTGGACGTACGGAAAAACAGAGTGTTGTAACGCCATGGTGGTCCCTCTAAATATGGCAATGATAAAACACTTCGAATAAGTGGAAAAACACTCTGAATGATTATGTAAACTGCGAGAAGTGTAACTACTACGATTAGTACTACTACTAATACTACTACTAATACTACTATTACATGTAGGCCTACAACTACTCAGACCCGTCGAGAGCCACAGCGGGGTCAGGGGAAACATTCACGCGAAGCCCTTCTGAGGACAAAATTTTTTATTTTTTTTTCTGTTTAAAATGGCACATTCATGTGTACTTTATTTTTTGAGCGACGGCGGGGGGTAGGCTAACACCCTCACTACCCACTCCCTGTAGACGGGCCTGCAACTACGACAGACCTGTGGCGGGGTACAGATGGAACAGGCTGATGAAAAACTGTATCGCTTGATCCCACCAATAGTTGGACGTCATAAGGCGTGGATAGACGCTCGGTAACAGCTGGTGGAAAAACACCAGCGCCAACACGCAGCCAATCAGTGACCGGCCCGCCATCACGTGGCCACTGCAGGCGGGAGAAGCACAGCCAATCGGAGGCCGATTGTCAGTCACGTGGTTCGCCGTGCTGGCGGGAATGTCAGAGCCAATGTGCCAGCGGTTATCAGTCACGTGACCACTGTTAGCGGGAGAGACGCAGCCAATAGAAGACCGGTTATCAACCACACGGTCCGCGTTGGCCGGAAACTCGGAGCCACTGAGCGAGCTATAATTATCCGCCACGTGTCCTGTGCTGACCAATGGCGAGCAATGGCGGTGGCCAATCAGCGCGCTGCCGTCGGTCATGTGACTGTTGCTGTTGACCAATGGCGTGGCATGATGATTCCGATTGGTAAGAAGCAGACGAACCAATAGGAGCAACATCACGACGTATATAATCGAAAACACAAAGATTACCACAAACGACGACGTATTGTCCAGACACCTGCCGTCACGTGGTCCGGGGCAGTCTATGACGTCATCAAACCGCAGTGACGTCACTCGGTTGTTTACGCGGTCACAGCCAGTACAAAGAGGCCCGGTCCTGCCATGGGAACACCATGGGGAACTACTACTTTCACTCCTGATAGGCTGACAGTAGCCACGCGGGCATAGGATGATCTGTGGGCCTGCGGAGAAATCCCCGGCGTCAGGGTTTTCCCACAGCAGGTAGTAGTTGTAGGCTGGTGAGACGAGAGCGCGGACGCAACGCGCGTGTGCAGGGCACGCGTAGCACGTGCCCTGTATTCCCTGGGTACTGTCGTTTAGCTGCGTCATTCTGTCACTGAGACTGAGATGACACTGGCTTGATGTCGACGGTAGCGAGTAAAAACCAGACGGACAGAACACCTACGAACACAATGCACCCTATACAATAGCAGTAGTAGTCCTAGTCATAGTAAAAACAATACAATATTAATTTAATAAGACGCATAACACACGCATGTTCGGTAGTGCAATCAAATACTCAGTCCTTACAAAACGTGTCATTAATCTACAGGGTGGGCCAAAAAATGGCACAAAATTTTTATATGCCAATAACTTTATCAAATATTAACCGATTTTCAAATTTTTTATACTGTCGGAAAAAGGAGAACATTTGCAGTAACATTATTACTAAAGATCCCACCACACGTCAAGTGTGTTGCTACACTACCTAGTGAAATATTAATATCTTCAAAGCAACTGTTGAAAACAAGGCGATATCCGTAGCAACACATTTTTAAAAATTTACAACAAAACAACCTGTTTATTGCCTCAATTATTGTTCAAAGTAACTGTAATATCTCGCAGTTTTCACATCAAATGTCCAGTTTGTCCGCCTTGCTGCTGGACGACGCACTCAAGCTGATGACGACATTGACCAATAGCGCAATCCACCAAACGCTGCGACAGTTTGCCCCACTCAGTGCTCCAGAATTGTCATGAATTGTCAACACTGATAAACCATCTAGGGAAGACCCCCTCAAACAGCATAATCGACAGGATTTAAGTTTGGGCTGTTTGAAAGCCACATGTCAGGCTCAATCAAGGTTGATCATGCAATTGGCCATTGTCGTCGCCGGCGAGAGTGCGATGTCTGACATTTCACAAGGTAGTGTAACGACACCTATGACGGGTGGTGGGATCTTAAGCGTTATTGTTACTACACATTTTATGCTGATTCCATCAGTGAAAGAATTTTGAAAATCAGTTAATATTTGATGGAGTTATTGGCATATAAAAATTTTGTGCCATTTTTTGGCCCACCCTGTATATCGGGAACAGCCTCTTTGTTTCTTGCTGACTTTTCTATTATGTAGCTTGGCTACATACCACAGTAGGCCTACGTTGTTCACTTCCCGCATTTGAACTGAGTTTAAAACTGTATACTTCATCTGACTTCGGTGCTAAATTGAACTGGCGGCAGCTTATCCGTTTTCCAGTGCAAAACACGGCACGGCTTAATGACATAGTCTACTTCTGGGGTGGTATAGTTGTATAGTAGCAGTGTGAGTAGTAGGCTAGGTCTAGTAGCGCGAGAAGTTGTAGTAGTTACCTGTGACCAGACAGTGAGTCGTCGTAGTTGTGCGCGGTCCGAGGGCAGTGCGGAGTGTCGCAGAGACATACCACTGTGTCTGGGGTGGTATAATTG
>Ga0209367_1007018_pt1 | contig 15552 bp, 10 predicted proteins | sample WorMetLIZISLAND2_FD_187412 | JGI IMG/M metagenome (GOLD analysis project Ga0209367, IMG submission 187412) | Marine gutless worms symbiont microbial communities from Max Planck institute for Marine Microbiology, Germany - Olavius geniculatus... ... | reverse complement strand
AATAACGGGACAAGCCTAATACCCACTTACAACTGAAGCTACGTTGAACAGCATGCATACTGAATCAGATGCAGTTATGTGTATTCTAAAACCCGAACCCGAAACCCGGGTTTAAGATTTTTGAAACCCGAAAACCCGGGTTTGGAAAAGTGCTTCGGGTTTGTAAACCCTATAGGCCAGCACTTCTGATGTACCTAGCCGGCTTGTATGGATTTAAAATTGACAGCTTTTTCAAACAATAATATGATGCGGTCTCATCAAGGTCATGTTCACATGCAACCTCTAGTGTCGTCCATTTCATTATGACATTTGTTACAGATTTACTGGCCTGCTGCATCTACAGGCATTGTAGCAGACTCCGGCTGGTGTTGATAACTGCATTTACTGTCACATTCATTGTCAGTTGGTGCATTAAGCTGTATGTTGCGAGTTTGTCACAGTGTGTGTGTAGTAAAAGGTAAAGGTAAAGCGTGTCGTGTGCCTCTGGGGTGTAGGCGGGGTGCTCATCTCCCTTTCTGTGGCCATTGAGCCTATAGGTGGATAAACCACTGAGTCCGTGACCCATGGCCAGTGCAACGCCAGACCTACGGTTACCTTCCCAGCTGCGGGGCATCACCGCCCTTTGGATGGTACCAAATTATACTGCTTGGTGAACAGAGGCACATGTGTGTGAACAACTTACCTAAGGTTGTTATTTGGCAGTGCTCCAGGCCCAAGTCAATTCGGGGACCTTCCAGTCACCAGTCTGGCCCATTGCTGTTACACAACCAGACAACACTGTGGCGTGTGTGTAGTGCCAAACAAAAACGATATGTGCCTGTTAGTTAGTTACTTATTATTTTTTGTCTCAGCCATCGCACTAAGCCTTGATGCAGTAGCTTGCCCTCGTTTTCAGGGATGAGGCATTAGTCAGGACCAGCTTCAATAACCCGCATACTGCTGCACTGCCTTAGATTGCTGAAATTAGCTACTAACTGCTACTATTTAAAGACTGAGGCAAAAATTTAAAAAAACGATGATAAAGTGCAGGAATTTCTAGTTGGTGTTTGCCAAATACATTTAATTAACATTGATTATTGATTAAAATTTTTCTCCGAGAAGTTGACTGCAAAGCATTAGACTCTCTGACTTATGTAATAATGTAAACTGTTAGAATAATATCTATATTTACAACTATTTTAACATCTTTGTGTTATGTCAGAGGACAGTGTACAAATTGCTTTAACAACTGTTTGTATTCATGTAGCATATTTCTGACATATGGTCATCAAAGTGTTCATATTCATTGGTGGTATGTTCTACTTATAGAGCATGGTGGCATTGGACGCATATAGCAGAACATTAGCAGCGCTGACTGAACTCCAGTCTGCAAAGTCACGTCGTGAACACTGCACAGGTCAGTGTGCAACTGATGCTATTACAGTGTTAAGTATAATTGACTTATGTGTGCATTAATCTTAGATTTTCACACTGCGTAAATTCATAGTCTGTGAACGGTGTTTGCTGTAGTTTCCCGGTGACGATATTCGTAGCTGTTGTACACTGCATAAGTCGTTGAAAAGCCGGAGAACAGGCTACTATTCTTGTATAACAAGTCACACATGCTCAGCTCATCACGGTCAAAAACATGCAAAGATTTTTATCAGTAACTGTGTATTGCGATTTATGCCAGACATACCTGGCACATTGAAGTAGTGGTGATGATAGCTGGCACATCATGTTGTTGACATTGATACTGTGATGTGTCAAGTAAAGTTCACTAGATTACTTATTTCCGCATAGTAGTGTCACGTGTCTGATATGTTAATTCTTAACAGTAGTGAAACAGTTAAGTAAATCATGTATGCATTCTGTAGATATTTTACTTTTTATATGTGTGTTACAAGTAACTGATTTGTGTTCTTGACCGAAGGAAAAGTGGAGTGGAATAAAGTACATCGTGGTCCATAAAAAATGTTCCACTTTCATTTTTTGAATAGCTCCGTTTGACATGGGTTGATTTTAATAATTTTCAGCGTGCAACATCAAGAAGAGACTCCATGCAAATGACTTTAGTTTTCTGCCACCTTATTTTAATACTGTTACTACATTACTTGCAAAATGCAGGGTGTTGATTTGGCTGTTTGCGAGTGGTTTCAACGTTTGCCGCTTGCATTCGCGCTGGATGAGGACATTTTGAGCACATGCTGTAATAAAGAGGATGTGACTTTTTGAGATGCAACAGTTGCCAATCGTGTTTGTCGCTTTTCATTTAATTATTTCTAAGCCAATGCATGCGCTATCCAGTATGAATTCATTGTTGTAAATGGCCAAACTATGACTTCTGCATTTCAGAAAGTAGTGTAGTGACAGTATTAAAGTGAGCTGGCCAAAAAAGCAGTAACTTGCATGAAGTCCTTTTCTGATGTAGCATGTTAAAAATTATTAAAATCAGCCAATGATTCACGAAGCTATTCAAAAAATAGAAGTGGCACATTTTTATGGACCATTTTGTATATAAATTTCTCTAATTGCAACCTCCATTTGCTAACTTGTTTACTTTTTGGACACTGCTGCTGCCTTTCTTGGAATGTTTTCTGTTTGGCATTATAACACAGTTTAACACTTGAGATTCTTCACATCGTGAAAGACCTAACGTGCGTTATAAACCTAGTATAATAATAATAATAATAATAATAACCATTTGTGCACTGTGCAATGTGTCGTTTGCAGCGACATCTGGCACTGAATACAGTCATTTCAAGGAAGGCTGTTTTTGTTGCCAAAATGGCATTAAACTAATAAATAAAGGTTGCAATTTGATGAATTTTGATATCTTATTAGTTGCTGTTTCATCCTAAGAGTTTATTCAGAAATATAGAATGGATTGTGTGTTGTCGTGGTGTTTCAGTAACGGTCGCGGAGCATACGTCAATCTGTACAGTGTATGACTTCACGGTTCACCCAGTCTCTGTTCATCTGCCACTCACACGTCTCCTTGCATCACTCTACATCTTGCTTGATGAGCCAGTCGAGGTTGGCGTTGATGTCACAATCTTGTTGGCAATTTCTCATTTACCATGTAGCGTATAATTTGATGAATTTTGATATTTTATTAGTTGCTGTTTCATTCTAAGAGTTTATTCAGAAATATAGAGTGGATCGTGTGTTGTCATGGTGTTTTAGTAATTACTAGAGCTGTCGAATCGTTAATTTTTTTAATGTATTAACGCACTTCATTAATTTTTTTAAACATATTAATTAACATGTTTTAAACGCACCCAGGCCCATTGAAAGGGAGAGTAGGGGGAAGTTAACCCGAGCCTCGCGACATTTTGGAGCGTTGCCTGTAGAATATAGACAGTTATAAGCAAACAGAAACGCATTTTTTAACAATAACTGATGTCACTGCTAGCATAGAAATCTATTAGCCTGTCATCTAAATAATATTTGTTTACAGTACTGATGGAATGGCAACTACTTGAATTTATTCGATTGTCAAATAACCGCAGTTTAACTGAATATTGGAACTTTTGTTTCACAGAATTTAGTACATTGAATAAATTTACACATTTTTAATGCACATTAATTTATTAATGCATTAACACGTTAATTAATGCGTTAATTTGACAGCTTTATTAATTACTAATAACTGGAGCTCCTGTTGCCAATGTTATAAAGGTTAAAGATAAAGGGAACTTGTTTGAGAGCCACAGAGCTCTACTTGTTTTGACCCTAGTCGGGCAGGTTCGTACCTGATTTTCATACCCCAGATGAATGGAAGGCTGAGTTGACCATGGTGGCCAGTGGCTAGTTATATACCGAGATGGTTAACCTGTCCAAAGGATGGGTCTAATTTTTGCAGAATGTTTGATTTTTTATTGAGAAGTTTTTTTGTAATTTATTAAATGTACAGAGAAAATATGATTGAATGAAGCGATGTCATGATCGGTGATTAGTGTGTACAAGAGCTTGTATTGCTGTTGGTCTAGTGTGCAGTGATTGATGAGCTGATGCAGCCGGCAGTTCATACCCTCATACTGGTGGCACAGTGCCAGGCCGGCATGTGGCGACGTAACGGATTTTCACTCCAGAACCAGGCCAGCTGATTAATTTTGATGATACAGTGATAATGATAACAGTTATAACTGTAGCAAAACAACTATGCTGACGATTACTGTGGTGATATTCTGGATAGAAATTCACTCTGTAATTTTTCTGTCATGTTCAGATTCAATTATTCTGTCACATTTATTGCAGTGATAGGCTGATTATTATTATTATTATTATTTATTATTAATCAAACATTTATATAGCACACTATCATAGCAGACTAGGCCTACAAAGTAATCTCTAATGCGCTCGGTGCTCTGTGTCTGTGGATAAAACAGGAAATTGCAACAAATGCTAAAAAGTCTAATATAAGCATCTTGTTTTTAGTTCATTAATATGCAGGAGGAGCGTTTGGTGCAGACGGGCCCAGCGCAAGAGGATGCACTTTTCTGCCACCAGTTGTATAGTGTCACCGACGAACCGGTCGTCATTACAGGCTTTCCTGGTTGGCATGACGTCATATTGCTGATCTGTCGACAGCTCATCATCGGTCATCAGCACTGAACGCCAATAGCCTCGACCAGCCGAAGTATGGCTGGCAGGTCAAAGTCCAATCTGGCCGCTTGCATCGATGCACCTTCTTTGAACATGTTTTAGTTCACAGCAGAACACGGCTAATCAGAGTCGAAAAGGACACCAGAGCAATCATAGGCTGATGTCAGGGGTTGAGTGAGTGAGTAGTTTCTTATACCCCGTTTACACGATCAAGCGGTCATCAAGCAAACATCGAGCAAACGTTGAGCAAGCATCAAGCAAATATGAAGCATGCATAGAGCATAGCCTACACAAAGCAAACGTCGAGCAGACATTGAGCGAACGTCGAGCAATTAAAGCACACATTGTGCACGTGTATTTTGAATGCATTTGCTGGATGATTGCTCAGTGTTGCTTGATCGTGCAAACGGGGTATTAATGGCGACATCAGCACAAAATATCTCACTCAGTGCCGATGCTAAGCTAAATGACAAAATGACATGCCGTTGAAGTGGTGTAATCCAATAGTTTGTCTGAGCGTATTAGCACCTGCTATAATTGCAAGCATTTATTGTTAATCTAGTCTGTTTGAATCGTTGTCAGAATGGTGCGTTGCTGGTGTTGCTTTAGGTGTATTTCTATCAGAATCCCCACTGCCGGACCGAGATGTTCGATAAGGATATCCTCATGATACAGGTATGCGTCAACGATTGTTTACACCAGTTGTGTTATTTACAGTCTAATCGGTGCTGTGCAAAACAATGATTAAAAATGTAAAACTGAAACGTTCACTAACTTGTGTGGCACATTTTTGATTAATTTAAATACATGATTGCATTTTCGAAAGCTTATTATGTTTTTATTTTCACGATTACCGAGTTTTGATTATCTTCTTAAATAGATGCAGTTGAACAGTGCAGACTTGGAGGTATTAGATTTGTGGTCAGATACAGTGCAGTCAAAAAAACGTAATGAAGCTAGGGGAAGGAACAGCGACGTTGTGGGCTAAAAATAGGCATTGCAGAAAGTTGCGACTTTCCGACAGGCAGCTACATATTTCTAAGTTTTAATTTTGGCACTAAATTTTAAAAAATGGGCATTATTTTAGCCCTAAATTTTGCATTTTTGGACAAAAATTTTTTCGACAAGAAGAAACTGTTGGACAGTATTTTGACAGCCTAAAATTTAGTGTTGAGGTGAGCAGTTACCCTTTGCCCTTCCTGCCAAAACGCCGCTGGGAAGGAATTGGCAACAAACGACAACTAATGTTTCTGGCAAGTCACAACGAATTGTTGAAAGAGGGAAGCTGAACATGGAAGAGAATCTGCCGAACCTTCCAGTTGGCAGAAGAGAGCAATTTTCAAGAATTAATATTTTTTAAAATTATGTTGATAATACTGATAATTATCTAAAAAAAACTATCTAAATAATGCCAAGTTTGATGTTTGCGTTGTAAATGCAGATGGGAGCGTCGCTGATGAATAGCAACCAGTTTCTAATCTATCTTATGTATAAATTTGGTCTCACCAACTGGATCAGGTAATTAGGTTTTCTGCTTTTTTCATTTTTAATTATTACTTTGAGATTTCAGGTGAGCATATTTTATTCTTCAGGAATGTGCTGAGATTTTTTTAAATATTGAATTACTGACTTGGATTGTAGATTTATTTCTGGCACATAGACAGTGACTGATGCATAAATTCCACTTTTGATAGTTGTCATGTGCATACAGCATTAGTGATTAGTGATTAGTTTAGATTATTATCAGAGATCTTGGCAGGGTTACCGTGCCTTCTGGAAAATCCTGGATTTTTTTCTTGAAAATTCCAGGACCGTGAAAGTCCTGGAAAAATATCCTTAAAAATCATGCATTTTATAGGCTCAAATAGAAAACAAGCAGCAATAGTATATTACCAGTTTGTGTTGACTGTTGCTTACTTAAATACTGCATACAATAGTTCAAAACATTTTTTTGCTCATTTTGCTCACTTAAATACTTACTTTTTTTCAGTATATTTAAACATTCGTGGGCTACTAAAAGGTCTTGGAAAATTTGTCATGGGGTTCTGGAAAGTCTCGGAAAGGTCTTGGATTTTTTGTCAGTAAAAGAGTGGGAACCCTGTGTCGGTGAACGTGGGAATGTGAACATGTGTAGGACAGAGTATGACACGGATATGACGCCGGAAGATTCAGTGAAGCAGATTATTATTCTGGCGGAACATTTTTTGCTTCTCATCATTATCTGCCTCTGTATGCTTCACTTGTTGTTCATAATACACGGTTTTTCATAAAAAGGACTCCTTTTTCTTTCTTTCATAATTCATTCAAATGACAATCGATTCACATGAAACTTTTACCAGTTGTAGCTGAAGAAGTACTAATTTAAAATATTTTTAAAATATATGGCAATTGATTATATATTCTTTGCTAGTTTTGATGTAATGCTGTCGTCATAATGTGTCATGGGTACAAGCTTGCTAGTCTCAACTATTATGATGTCAGCGTTACGTCACGAGTAGCAAAGAATGTTGAACTAACTGCTATATTTTGTTGAAATATTTTGAATTAGTATTTTTTTAGCTACAACTGGTAAACATTTTGTGTAAATTGATCATTATTTGAGTGAATTATGAAAAAAACAAATAGGGATCTTTTTTATGAAACACCGTGTATACTCACTGCTGCATTTGCTCAGATGCTTTTCTATAGAGTTGAAGATGTGGTGTAATCGTTTACGTATTTATTAGCTGGTAACAAGTGGGTGTTTGAGGGTGGTTTGATATATCAATTGTTGTGTTGAGTTCTATAACTGACTAGGGCCGTTGATCAATCAGCCAGTCATTTATTCAAATTGGTTGATCATTTAGTTAGAACACATTAATAAAGTGTCTAAATGTCACAAATAAACCATTGACTGATGCTGTTGCAGACTGATAAATGCACCGATATTTGTGATTACGAGTAAATTAGTTATACTATTATTAGTTACTTGCTTCATTCTAGGTTACATTAACTTGCAGAAACAATGCAATTTCTATATTATAGCCACTTTAAGAGGTGGACAATAGGTTCGATGCAGAAGCTAGGATAGAGATTGGTGAAGCTGTTCTAGTAGATCTCAGCCATCTGTTTGTTTTTATGGGTTTCTAACTCTAGAACAAAAAAATGTGTGAAAAACGCAGTTTGTTTGAACGTTTTTTTGTGGCTGGTGTAAGCAAAGTCGGCGCACTTTTTGCACAGAGGCACAAAAGATGAAATTTGCACTGTGCGAGTGGACATGGCTAGGTGGATTGATTGCTGCATATCACATTTGCTCAGGACTGACTTATTTGCTTGTTAAAACACCGCAGTTATTTGTTCCACCTGCCGGTAGTGTGTGCATACTGTGAGAACGTGTAACATGTTTCACTGTGTGAGATTCGTTTATAAATACTGAGATACAGATAACGAATCGGAGATGCCATCGTCATAGTCATGACGTAGTGTTTGATGTGTTGGTTGTCGTGTGGCATACAGGTGAGAGATACAACGTAAAGATAGGCGAGCTGGAGGACAACGAGTGTGCTATGAAGCGTAACATCATTCATCTGCTCTGTCTTCAGCCGATGTCTCACAGCGAACTTGTCAAGCACCTTCCTGATGATGTGTGTATCATACACCTTGTTGTTGTTGTTGCCATCATTGTGACAAGCCTGTCTAAATCATCATCATCATCAATAGCACGCACCAGAGTGATGCATAGTGCCTGCCACAAATCAATCCTCTCCACGTTACATGATTGGTAGTAAGTTTAGGAACACTGTTTAAGTCGATATCAAGTTGCCGCCGACCTTGGTGTATTGTAGCCAGCCTGGACTGTCGACGTCTACTGGGTTATCTCTATCAGTCTGGAGGTATGTCTTGGTAGATGGCTTTGTTGAAGGTGGCATTTTCAACATGTAGCCTAGAATGAGGAGGCAGATGCCTGAAAGAAATAGGGAACTCCATCAGGTCTGAGTGATCTTTGGTTTTAAATCTTCTTTTCTTGCCTCTTTTCTTTTGTACAGTTGTTGACGATGGTTTGTAAGGCAGGCCCCAGGACATGACCGTGTTTCTGCCCACGGTCGACAATTTCTGCCATGACAAGTGATGTCAGATGTTTGTTGGCAGATACTGGCAGATGACTACAGTCGGTTTTTCGATTTTGGGGGGAAGTTCTTTCACCTGCTCGCCATTGTTTCTGGTGTTGCTAAATTGTGCAGGTTCTGAAGGTTCTTTTGAAGTGCTGAAAATTTACTACTGTTGTTAATGATGGTTCAGAACAGTGGATGAGTTTTTAGCTGTTGAGATCTGAAAAATGACAGTCTTTTGGGCTTGCTTGAAATTTTTGCATTAAATCTGTTTGCGCTTTAATTACTGTCTTATTTGGCTCAGTTTTGTTAGATATTGTACTGAATTGTTTTTTATCCTTAGTCCTTAGTTTTCAGACTGTAAACTGAATTTTCTGTCTGACATTTGGCATATATTCATAGCATATATTTGCCATTATCTCAGAGTAGTGGTGTAAACATGTCAACTGGTTCGTCAGTCTCAGTATATACATGTGATTTTTGTTGAATTTGTTTAGCCGTATCGAGACAGGGACATTGAGAAGATAGTGAAGCAAATCGCCACATTCAGGTAGCCTCTATGTTATAAGTCACCTATGTATGCTGTGAAACCTGTGTTTTCACATGAGCATTATTGTTAGCGCTGCCTGTCTGCACAAAGCCTGGTTTACCATATTTTGCCTGGTTTACCGTATTTTGCCGTTGGTGTAATTTGGCATTTACGATCTTACAACAAAACAATTAGTTTACATTAGAACTCTGATGCTATCACTTTGTTATATTTAGTGTTGTGTTTTTTTTCAAATCGACCTAACATATTCTATAGCAGGCAGAATGGTCTGTGTGTTCAGGAAGCCGACTGGTGCATCAGGCAAGGGTTTGTATGAGCTGAAGCAGGAATGTTACTCGCAATACTCTCCGTACTACTATCATTACACTCGCACCGAGCAGGCCAAGGTTAGTTGCATCCAATTGTCTCTTTTCTTCTTAATTTTTATCATTTGTGTACTGGATTTTTCCGCTTGTTTTCGTATTATTGTTTTTTTGGCTTCTTTCCTGGACTGTCAAACATTTGAGATTAGTAACTGTTGACTGTTGATATTTTTGTACTGTTATGTTCTGAAAACATGAAAGTTGACAGCACCTTTACATAAATTATGCAAGTAAAGCACACCAGTTTGAGTGTGACTAAAGAGAACAAATTTTTGCTTCAGGTTTAGCTCACGGCCTGTGTCAGCATTTCAGTTTTGTGCTAAGCTTAATTAGCAGTGCAGGCAACAGATTTATAAATGTAATGCTATTGGTCTTTCTGGTCTTAGGCTGCGGAACTCTGTTAATGATGTGATACATTATACCATGCCAGTAGTTTGTAATTTGCTGATAGTAGTTTTATTAGTAGATTTGTTGGCTGATTTGCTCAGTTGAGCTGGGGGATTCTGCACTCTGAAGTTGTTATGGCTTGATAATGTAATGGTAACGGGCCAGACTGGTGACCAAAAGGTCCCAGGATTGACTCCGAATCGGGGCACTGTCAGGTAACAACCTTGGGCAAGTTGTTCACACACGTGCCTCTGTCACCAAGCAGTATAATTTGGTACCAGTGGTCAAAGGGCGGTGACGCTGTCTGGCTGGGAAGGTAACTGCAGGCCTGGTGTAAAGTACTGGCGGCCTACCACCTGGTTTATGACTGTGTCACTTGCGGGCTGACTGCCTAGAGACTGGGATCAGCTCTGGCCCGTACGCTCGTTATTGACTATGGGATACCTTTACTTTTTTCTTCTAATACAAAGTATGTGCCACTGCAAAAGGTGGTCAAAGTACTTTGGTGCAGTTCGTTTGAATTAGTGACTGGCGTATCTAACTCACGTATGTGTTTCATATTGCAAAAGTCTCAGTGTTTTTAAAGTTCTTTGTGTGATCTTTAGAAAGTGTTTTGCTGCCATGCGTGTGTGTTAATAGTCTGAAGAGTTTGTGAGAAAGAACCGAGACGGTGGAGTTCTTGGTGCAGGTGAAGCATCTTTACTTACTTACTTCATATTTTAACCCTGCGTGGGTCCCGAAAGCTATAGTTCCATTTCTTGACCGGTTGGGATAACATACACCTAAGTTAGATTTTTTTGTTGTGTTTTTTGTTTTAGTTGTGCATTGCTATAGTTAGATCATGTCTGAATCTTTTGTTTGTTAGTATTATTTTTCCATGTAGGCCCTATGGTTATGTAGGTGGTTTATTATTGTAAATTTAGTTCGTGTGCTAGTTGGATTTTTCTGATGTTGATTTTTGTTTTTGGTATCGGTGGAGTGATTGTCCACAAAATGACCATAATATGTTGAGCAGGACAGAGCACTCACTCACTTCATAATTTGTAGAGCTGTCGAAGCATTAATTGTTTTTATTAATGCATGCACTAACATGTTAATTAACACATCATTAATATTGCCGAAATTGTACGTGGACTACATCGAGAGGGTGACAGGAGTGAAGCCCATGAAGTCATGCTTGTGTTGGAGCACTGTGACAGTAGCGATGTAACGGCAACAAAACGATTTCTAATCACTTAAATATTATTCGATCGTCAAACTAGATAACGCAGTCGTAGCCCACACCCCGCAAGTACCTCCGCCAAGGCAAAGCTATTCGCCAGGTGGCGTCACCATCTTCGCTTTGCCAGCGGTTCCCTTATGCCCCCTTTAACGCAGTGGTAACGAAAAGTTCAAAGTGATCCAGAATCCAGGATTACTGCCGGATCACGCCCAAAATTGAATCACTGGTAGTTTATGCCATGCCCGCCATACTCTCAAAATTTCAGAAAGATCTGTCCATAACTTTTTGAGTTATCTTGCTCACACACAGAGAAACAGACAAACAAAGTCCGACAAAAACATAACCTTCTTGGCGGAGGTAATAAATGTATTGAAATATTGAAACATTTGCTTCACAGAATTAAGTAAAATTCCACATGTTCTTTAACTTTTTTAATACGCGTTAATATTTATGTACGTCATACAGTAATCCTGATGGTTTATTGCCCTGTGTGTGTGAAGAGAGTTTGCGTAGTTGATTGTGTGATGTCTGACCGGAGTGAGCCTGTGGTGTTGTGGACAGCATTGGTTCCTCCGTCACTTTCGCCATTCCGAGATCGTTTCCGGCGTCTTCTCAATCTGCTCAACTGTGATGTCATGATTACCATCATGCAGCTGGTGCTCAGCCGCACGACCGCTCGCTGGTCTAAGTCATGGTCCGAGGCACAGTTTGAAATGGTAGAGAACGTCAGTTAATGTTAATAATTTCTCTTTCACACACAATTTTTTATGATCCACTGACACTGTTCTCTGGCTCTTTAGCTCCATTCAAGTGTAGTTTGAGACCTTTTTTCTGTAAGACGTTTAGGCCCAGCTCTAGCTGTGTACCACCACTGTAACTGTCCATCTGGTGCTTCTGAAGTCAGTCGACATACTGGATTACTGGTGCTATACAAATTTGTTTGTTTGCATTATGAAGTATTATTGTGAATTGACGGTAGAATTGTCGCTGTGTGTGAACAGGTGCTGTACCTGATAGCTCTGGCTGTTCACCAAGAGAAGCAATCTCTGTCGGATGCTGATAGTGATGCAGATGAGGACAAGGCTTTCAGCTTTAGCCAGAGTGCAGCTCGTGGTATGTAGTCTATTGCATGCTGTAATGGTGATTACAAGGTGATTTTAGGTGATAATGTAGCTCTTAGGTCCGGTTTTTCCATCGCCAATCAAATCAAATTTGATCTCCGATTTACTGATCTTAGATTAACTTGATGTTCAAAATTGATCGTCGATCAACTGTGTTTCGTTTTCCATGCATTTTCGATCTCCAATTACGTGATCGGCGATTAGCCGATCCGCCGTCAACTGAGCCTACTTTATGCCAATCTGATTGGCTGACAGTGACCTCAATTTGCGGTGTTGCACTAAATCGCCATGCCTGGAACTTCATTTTAATGCGTGAATTACCGTTCTGACCGGCGACATGAAGCGATGTTTCTGGTGCAAATAAACAACGAACTGCAGATCGCAACGTTTAATCGCCAATTATCTGACTTGATCTGCCACTATTCGGCCATCAACTTGATGGGAGATTTGATGGACGATCGGTCGCTAATTGGCGGTGGAAAAATGGTTATTGAGATGATCTCAGATCAAGTACCGAAGTTGATCGGAGATCAATTTGATCGGCCATCAAATGTGCATGGAAAAACCGGACCTTAATGGGAAGCCCATCTCGGAGCTACAGAGCATCACTCGACACATGTGAATGTGCCTTGCCTTAACCCCAGCCAGATAGGCCGGTACTCGATTTACCTATCCCGGAGGGATGGAAGGCTGAGTTGACCTAGACGGCTGGTTACGTACCGAGACGGTTTACCTGACCGAAGGCAGTCACCCATCCAAGTACTAACCCATCCCAGCGTAGAGTAACTTTGTTTATTGGATGAAATGCGTTATTGCTGCACCATGCCACCAAATTAGTGGCATGATAGTGTCAAGCCTGGGTTTCTAAAAATTTCACAGGTTTGGATTCACTGAGTACACATGTTTGCCTAGAAATATAGTGCTGAAGGCAGCACTAATGGGCGTTTGGCATCTCGACACACCACTGCAGTCAGTGTAATATTTTAGTTCTGTTGTTTATCAAGACAGTGTATGTCAGAGACATGCTAGTAAATTAACCACATTGAGTGCTTGAACGTGAACAGTGCAATCTGTTAAATGGTGTCAGTTTTTACCTTTGCTGTTGTTGATGTGGGGAAGATTAAATACGGTTGTCATTATCAATGACTGTTAGATTTGGTCATTGTTTAACTATCCTACTTGTTCAGAGCTATTTTAGATTAAGCCATCTACACAAATAAACTTTATTTTCAGATTGTTATAGTAGGTGCTTTACTTATCATCCGCTTTTCCTGTGTCTTATCCATCTGTGTCTAAGCACTTAAATCAAAGTCACTGTTTATTGTTTGGTGATTAACTGCTTGGGCGGTTGATGTTTTTATTTTTACATATATTGATTGTCCAGTATAACTGAATGTGTAGGCGGCCAGCAGAGCATCTGTGCGCTGCTGGAGAGCTTGTCGAATCACGCCAACGTTACACATCAGGGTCAGAAAGATATGATTCACTACATACTCAAGGTATTCATCTGCCGACAATTTTGTACGATTATCTTTGCCAAGTGTGAACGTAGTGAACATTGGAGGAGATTAAGAGATTGGTCGTTCTGTCTGTCGTTCCATCGTTTCTTCTGTGTACACGATGACTAATAATAGCAATGATGTCATTGCACCAACAGCGCAAGCAGCAACGCCTGCCTGCATTAATCTCCCTCTCGTGCAGCAAAGCGGCTCTTCCTTCTGCCTCTTCTTTCCTTGTGTTTGCATCACTTCACTTGGTGGAGATATGCACTCTCACAAGCGCCTTCTAGTTATTAAGTTAATTTACGTTATTGCTATTACTGTATACATATGTGTGCGGGCAGTGTGTTATGGCAGGGGTTCACGTTGCTTTGTCTTGTTATGTAAGGAAAGTCCAGCTGGTTTTCTATCTGCCATTTTTAGCTCAGGTGCAGTCAAGTTAATGTTTAAAGTAGAATTTTTCAGGATTTATCATGCTATAAAGTAGGGCAGAGGGTACATTTTACATAAGGCACATAGGATACATTTCAAATGAGCTATTTCGCTTGCCATCTTTCAGTCCTTTAATGCTGTTGTTTGGCTGAGAGGATGGAAATGCAGTTTGGAAAAGTAGAGCCACAACAGTTGCCAAAGGTTTACTCTATGGGACCAGCCTGACCTGCAGAAACATTGCACTCTTATTAGTGTCCGATTGGACATGTTTAAAAATGACTTTTAAATAGATTGTTATTTCTTTCTAGCTGCATTTTTCAGTGAATTTTTTCATAGTCACCATAGTCGTTGTTATTTCGTGTATTGTATATTTATTTTTTGTATTCTCACTGTAATTTATTTGTATATTAGTTGTAAAATCTGCACATTCGACATGAGTTTATTCTTATAGGCTACTTTAACTGCAGAAATGGTGTCTGCCAAACAACATGTGTATGCATAAATGAATCTGTTTCTGTTTGTACTTGAAAGGTGCTGGAGGAGATTGGTGGCCTGCAGAACTCTGACATTGATGGAGCCGTGACGATCTCGGCTCGACGCACACATCGCGGCAGCGGCACCGAGAGCAAGCTGGAGAGAGAAAAACGCAAGAAGGTGGAGCTAGCGGCCAAACGTCGGGAACGAATCATGGCGCAGATGGCTCGCATGCAGCGTAACTTCATCCGCGAGAACAAAGAACTGTTTGAGACGACCTCGTCCTCGGACACACTGGCTGCTGGCGATGAGTCCAGGTCAGGCCATGTTCAGTAGAAGAGGTCTTACACCGTAAGTTTATGTCAATTTTCAGCTTGTTTTCTGTATGCTTCTGCTGGTAGCTGTGCATCTATGCTAATGTTCTCCAGCGACATATACGACGTGCATTGATGGATTTCACCAAACTTTTGCCAGTGGTGAATCTTAAACGTAGATGAACCAGTCAGATGTCGTCAGAATGTCAAGTGTAAAGACTGCAGCAAGTGCAGACCTACAGGGTTTGTCATTGTGCACCGAGTTCTGAGTGTCTGCTTCGTTACATGCAAAGTGTAAGTGATGTCATCAGCCTAGCTCATAGGCATCATGAATATTAATGGCATAGCCAGTGACATCATCAGCCTAGGCGTAAAAAACGTAAAGTCCTTACGGCCCATAGGGCGGCGCTGATCTCCGTTTCCTAAGGCCCTCAGCCAGACACCAGTTTTTACACTGCAAGACCACGGATACAGGGCCAGTGTATCGCGCGGTGTGCCTGTTTACGTCCCAGCGGT
>Ga0209367_1007017_pt1 | contig 15554 bp, 4 predicted proteins | sample WorMetLIZISLAND2_FD_187412 | JGI IMG/M metagenome (GOLD analysis project Ga0209367, IMG submission 187412) | Marine gutless worms symbiont microbial communities from Max Planck institute for Marine Microbiology, Germany - Olavius geniculatus... ... | reverse complement strand
CATTGACAGTTAGGCGATGTGATGGTGAGTGATATCACCTTTTTATGATTTTTGCTGTTTTCGATGTGTCACTCATTGCATGTCGCCGTTAACAAGTGTATAAACTGATTTTTTGTACATTTATGGCTGGTCAGTGGTCACCCTTACAACAGTGCTGCGCAGCCTGTGATTTCTGTAATGAGCATTTGCCAGTGCATGTTGCCTAAGCCACATTGTTACCTGTTTAGGTGAGCTTAACTCTGTTGAGCAGCAGAAACAGTTTTTTTTGCCGGCAAAACTGACCCTGACCAAACACATTTGTATAGCGTCATATGCCATGAGTGAATCGGTGGTGCACAAGTATAATGCAGGTCAACATATCCATAAAATACCTTCCATAGGACTTGCTTGTTAAAATAGATTTTTTTGCATTTTTAGTTAGCTTTAGTGAAATCATTTTGAACAATGATGTGGTACAAATTTTCTTGATCCTTAGTGAGTTTCTGTTGCTATGTAATGAAAACTTCATTACTAGGTTACCATTTTGTCCATAGTAATGGTTGCTAGGCAAAATTATAACCACTGATCTTACTGCATTTGGTAACTAAGGTTTGGTTTAGGTCTCTTGCTTATATCTATGCTGAATAGGCTGTTGCTATGCTATGGAGGGAGCTCCATAGCAACTGTTGCTATGCGAAAAATACGTTGGATTCCTTGTACTTAATAATGTATGACTTAGTAATTAGTACAGGTAGTAATTAATTAGTACCGGTAGCGCATTAATGCGTTAATAAATTAAAACGCGTGTTAAAAATATTAATGCATGTTAAAAATATTAACGCGCATTAAAAATATTTACGTGTGTTAAAATAATTCACGCACGTACGTAAATTTGTGTTAATTTACTATTCCGTGAATCAAAAGTTCCAATATTCCGTTAAACTGTGGTTATTTGGCAATTGAATGAATTCAATAACTAAACTATAGTTGCCGTTGTATCACTACTGTAAGTAAATCATTATTTTGATGACAGGCTAAGATTTCTATGCTAGCTATGACGGCAGTTATTGTCATGGTTCCTACGGTCAGGGGAAGTCAGGGAAAATCCAGACGGTCAGGGGAAGTCAGGGAATTCACAAGTACCATGGTGCAAAAGTTAACAAAGATGCAGAAAAAAACAGAACTGTTGCATGCACACTGCATACAGCAGTTCAAAATTTTTTCTGCTCGCTTCGCTTGCAGATTATTTATACTTTTACTTTTTCATTTGTTCTGCCGCCCTTGTTTCTAGTGTTATTGCAAATGATTGAAAGCCAGCATTGGTATTTCGCATGAACAAATTAGTCAGGGAAAACAATTCATTTTGTTCTGGAAAGTCAGGGAGAAGTCAGGGAAAATGTATTCTGCAGAGTAGTAGGAACCATGAAGTCAGTTGACTTAGACCAAAACTTCGGTCTAAGTACCTAAATCACTTCACTTTTTGACTTTAGTATGTACTTAGACCGAAGTTTAGGCTTAGCGAACAGCTTAGCGAAAGTCTAAGTCAAAAAGTGAAATCGCCAAATGTCTGCTTATTATTAGTAAATTTGTGTTAGATGTTAGATAGCAGGGACCCCAGGGAGGTGACGATTTGGGGGTAGAACTCATGCAACTGCAAATTGCAGCCAAATCATCAGTGCTAATGTACCACCTGGTGAATGCAAACAAGGAGTGATTCCGCCTTTTGCCAAATTCCTTTGGTTCTTGTTTGTCTTTAGTATACATCAGTCTCTACACACAAGTCCTGTGTCATTCAGTGCACTTTTGGCTAACACTGCAACATTTGCTACTACCAGTACTTTGCAGTAATTTAGGGTAGTTTGATATCAACATTTAACATTTGGTTTTACTGGTGTGCTGGCCACCCATTGTACAGACGATTAAAATGCTACGATGAATTCCCGTTTTTGCAGATATGAGCAGCATTCAAGAAAGTAACACAGAGGGCCGATGTAGTGCTGTAAGTATGTCATTTTCATTGCTTCTTATTTAGTTAAGTTTGGTTAACGTGACAACTCAATAACTGTGCCGTGAATGAACTAAAAGAAAAAGGGTAAAGACAGTGTAGCATCTACACTGTACAGCTCTTCATTGTAAACCCATTTCGTTGCTGCTTAGTGCCACCTGCCATAATGGATCACACACTGTTAAACGTCACCTGACATAGGTGCCCTGCTTTAACTCCAGCCTAGCAGGCCAATACTTGGTTCACCTGTTTTGGAGGGATGAAGGCTGAGTTTACCTATGTGGTTGCTTATATACAGTGAGAATTGATAAGGTGGGGGTGCTGAATTTGCAAGGAAATGAATAATAAAAATTTGCAAGGAAATGAATTTGCGCTGGATGGAATTTGCAAGGAATAGACTTTGCAAGGAATGCGTATGCCTATAGCCTATAGACGGTCTATGTTGTGTCTATCACAGTTCCGTTGGCGGCAGTATTTAGCCTGCTATATCTGTATATATCACGGGAGAGTGATTGTATCTTGTTTTGAGATTTAAGATAAAGCGTATTTGCTTTTAATGGAGTATATTGAACTTCATGAGTGTACAGGTAAACTTTACGCCTGCAAAAACCAACTGCACATTTCAGACCACAAGATGATTTGAACGTTTTAAATTAGCTGATGATGTCAACTGTCTGCACATTCATTTTCACTTACATTAACAATGTGGAAAATGTGCTTTGCTATTAGTATGACATTCGGGTAATTATTTTTGAGCATTTATCAACGTACATTAACAGTGTGAAAAAATATATAACCATTACTCGTAAGACGGTTTTCTTGCAAATTCCATTCCTTGCAATGTGAGGTGACCCGAGAAGGTCTGAGATGGTTTACTTGTATACAGTCTCCCATCTTAGATTTTGGGTACTAATCAGGTTTATCGTAGGGTAGCCTACCTACATTCATCAGATACAGCATTTGATCAATGATCATATCAGTACTTTTCGAAGTGGAAATGGTCGTCAGTGACTGGTGAAGGTGCAGCAGTGAAGTAGCTTATAGTGAAGTAGCTGATGATTTTTCAGTGAGCAGCATAATGCCGAGCAGTGAGCACTGTAGCATATTGTGAGGTAAATTGAGGCATACATTGTCAGCGTCAGGGACACCTGCATGTTGTAAACCTTGCAACAAATCAGCAAAAAATAAGGGAGTGGATAGGATTTACAGCCATTTGACAGTGGAAGTCAGTATAATTTAGGACCTCAAATATGACATTTTTAGCCGACTATACTGCAGTAACAGTCGAGCTGTTGTCATGGTTGTCATTCGTCGATCCGTCCATCTGTCACGGATGTACTGTGGCTAAATGGTGCAAGATTAGGCCTAGGTTGCTAAATTGATCACTAATAGGAAGTTGCTTACTGGCTTTCAAATAACATATAAAATGATGACCTTGGATGACCTTGAAGCTAGATGACTAGAGCTGTTAAATTAACGCATTAATGCGTTAATAAATTAACGCGCGTTGCGCGTTAAAAAAATTAATGCACATACGTAAATTTATATTAATTTACTAAATTCTGTAAAGCAAAAGTTCCAATATTCCGTTAAACTGCGGTTATTTGACATTCGAATGAATTCAAATAACTAAACTGTAGTTTTTCGTTCCATCATTACTGTAAATAAATAATATATATTTTGACGACAGGCTGATAGATTTGTATGCTAGCTATGACGGCAGTTATTGTTGATTATATGTTTAAAATGTGCCCTGGTGCTGCTAGTATAGTGGAAACAGGTCGGTAATCCAGTATGGTGTGAGTTCTAGTAGCGCAGCGGCGTTAGGTTGGTGGAAGATTTATGAGTCTGATACAGAGCTGCTAACAGTGAGTTGACTGACTGAGAAGTGTTCTTGCGGGGTAAACGCTTGACGTGATCATCGGCGTTTGATCCTGTCTGTCCATGGATGGCTCCTGCTGCTGGCGGCGCGCCTATCCCACAGTGGCAGGTAGCTTGTCTTGGTGCTGATCAGTTGACAAACGGTCTGCTCCGGCCCCGGCTGCCTGCCTGGCAGCGCGGAGGATAATTCTCTGAGCTATTGTTGTGTCGAGTGGCTGATTAGTGATTACGGCGGCGGCTCGATGTCGTCGTTGATATGATGAACACCAGCCGCCCTGCTACAGTGCCGACACTGCAATTATGATAGCAGCTAGATTAGAAGATGCCATCTCAGCGTGCAGGTGCGCCCTAAGTTCCATCGTGGGCACAGGACCCTTGTTTGTATTGCGAGTGACTGCGCGTTACACTTTGCTGTTGTCACGTTCTTGGTGTTACTTTAACGCTGTGCGTGCCTTAATCTCAATAAAAATGTTGCTTTCCTTGTGCTGCAGCCCTAACAGGCCGTACTGCGTGTATTGCTCGTCCGTCCGTCCGTCGCCAACGCGCTCCTAACTCGAGCGCTAAAAGGCGCGTGCAGGAAAACCGAATTAGCCGTGAACGTTCCAAACTGGCAGGAGGAACGGATTTGTTACTTTTTAGTTTGAAAGGTCGTCATCTTCTAACGTTCAAACCTTTCAGATAATAACGCATATCTCGTGTAAGCGTTTTACTTACGGCTGGAGGATCACCCGCAAGTCGGCCAGTTGACACGCTCGGGTGGCTTCGCCCACTGCACACTCGACGCAGTGCAGTGGGCACGTACGGTAACAGTAACACGGGGACGACCGCATGCATGTCGACACACGAGGTACTGACATCTTTGCTTTGTTAAAATACAAGGGCGTCAAGTGCCGACATATGCGACCGTCCAGTGCCGAATTTGTCAATTAGGCCGCCACAAGCCGTCATGACTATGTGACAGAATGACGGACGAGCGAACGGACGGGCTAGATCTGTAATGTACTTTGTGGTACTGCCGCTAAAGAAGTTCTGGGTTCCTGAATGTGGTTTTAAGTGATCGTTTGCTGCTGCTCTTGCTGTATACAGTCGTGATAAAAACACGGCCATCGGTGGGAGTTTGAACTGTCGGTGTACTTCCTATAATTACAGCTGAACTGACGCGCATATCAGTTTCTGTGATTACAAGCGTTGTGACTGCAGACTTTTAGTGCTGCAGAAACGCTGAAAAGCTTCTGATAGAATTGGGCTGTGTGCCCGTGCGCGTGTCGGCAGCCGGCCGTGCAGCGCTGACGATATTTGACGGTGATTAAGACGGTGCTTTGCCTGGTGAGCCACCCACGCGCCTGCTGACACTGCTACGGCTGCTGCTGCTGCTGCTGCGCCGCCTCAAAGCCAATTTCCACTGTCTGTCTGCGTCGAGTAGTTAGCACGGCGTAGCGGCCAGTGCGCGCTCGGCCGGCCGGTCGGTCGGCGTATTGTAGGTGCTATGTTTATCCGTGTGCGGCGCCGGCGCCGGTGTCTCATTATAGGATCGCCCCCAGGCGGGACGGATTTTTACCGGATTTTTACCTTTACCTATAATGGGGATTGTTTTTATGGGGCCGGCGTTATTTCAATAAGGGGGTGGTGTATCAAATCCGTGATTATCTCTCTTCGGCGGATTTTTCATGGGGGAGACATTTTGATGTGACACCGGCGCTGGCTAGCTGTACCGTACAGCGCGGTCTGTCAGTGGACGTACGTAGAGTAGGCACGTACGGTCGCTACGTACGGCCAGAACTCGGTGAGTAGACAGGTCAAGAGAGCTGCTGAGACTGAGTGAGTGGTCAGTACTACTGGCGATAGATATCTAAGCGTATTGACGCCGTGGGCAGCCGTCAGCAGTTTCTACTGGCCACAGTTCGTGCGTGAACAGGTGTGCTTCGTCGTCGTCGTCAAGTTGTCGTCTGTAGTGATGGATTCTTAGAGACTGTCTTCAACTTGACTCATTTTCTGTTGCGTCGGTCACCTTACGGTGCCCTATACTGACTATCAGTCATTGAACGTCTTGCTCACCCCTTCCCGGTTAGCCCTGCAGTCTCTGTGATCTACATACTGAAGCTGGTGGTAACATTAAGAAATAGTAGTGTACAGAAATTAACTACTTAAAAAGTTGTAATGTCAAAGAAGATGCATGTTTTTGTTCAGTAGCAATGTTTTCTCGAGTTAATAGTTTTCATAAATGCATTATGAAAAAATTATTTCTGTTGCTTTAATTTACACTAATACCTCAGTATTTGCGTATTTGTGCAGTTATGCACTGGTAATTTTGTAAGATGCATTTTACTCACAGCTTAAACTTAAAAGTATATTATTATTAACGCAGCTGGTGGCACGCCATATGTCAGTTCAAGCGAATTAGACTACAGGCACTGGAAAAAATTGATATATATATGTAAGATAGTTGACAAAGTTTCTTTTCCAAAGTTGTTAAAAACATAGAGCTATAAATCGTTAACTGGTCGGATTTACTGGTAATTAATTTTACAGTGTAGGGCATAGGTGGAAGTGACATAGCAAAAATGTTATTATCTAAAATAAATTTTTGTATAGGCCACTTGATTACTTATTACATGGGATATCAGGCCTAGTTCTTTTTTCTGTACTGCAGTTAACGACTTGCTTTCTGTTGCGTGCTATTTGTCAGTGACTGTTGGCATCCCACAGTCATAGTGTAAACTGTGAAATTTATGCGTGTATTGGATCACCGTTACATCATTTGGGTCTGGAAATCCCAGTTTCACTTTCGGTCGAGGGTCAAATTTGATAAGAAAGTTGTTGACTTAAGCAATCCCGTATTTTCCTGGAGACAGATTATGTGAAATATAGCCATATTGCACAAAGTTGTTTTAGTGGAAAAGGTCACTTTGCGTTGTCACCTCATTCGTCTTGTTCACTTTCAGCTTCAGCTGACGTACTGCAAAAACTGGACTACAGAACTGACGAGAATGAAACTTGGTATACACATTTGGTTCATTTGGTGACTATGTGCAGCATTCTGTTGCCACCATTGTTGAGTCTCCTATGACTTTTTTCCAACTTTCCAAAATATCTTCTTGCTATACTGAAGCAAATGCAGGAAAGAAGTCAATTAAAAAATTCTTCTTCAAACTTAGCCATCGTGGTATAGAGAGAAATTGTGAACGAGATAAGATAGGGATGGTGTACTGTACTGTTTGGTTGATTGTTGTCTACAGTGGCATTGCTTGCAAAGTACAAGTACATTTTCAGCGATTCGCTATATCATCGCCGTCTAAGGTACCAAATATTAAGTGCATTACAGAAATATGCTTCAAACTGTGACTGGTAGTCGGAGCTTGTAAATTGTAATGAACACCGTCTACGAACAGAGCAGCCATTGCAGTCTAACGGGAAGAGTGGTGCTGAGGCTTGCAAGTCGTCCTGTGACCTACACGGGCGTAATTAGTACTACGTTGTATATTAACGGGTATATAGATTCTGCACCGGCAGACATCAAAGGCTGAGCTGTTTGTGACTAGCAGAGTTTGTGCAGGCGATGGACTTCTGTTCTGTATAGTGCCCTGACCAGGGACAGTCAGCTTTGGCTGTTCATTGCAGAGTTCAGAGCGGGCGTCGGCTCGGTTGTCAGTGCTTTTCTCGTGACTCAACCTTAAGCCACACTCAGCTGGCTTCATATTATGTCCAAAACTTACGACGGTGCAGTCATGCGTGCTGAAACAAACGACAGTGTAAGCTATGCGATCCGAACGTGGATTAAGTATGTTAAACCACTGTCTGGAGTGGAATAAGCTCTTGCTTTTTTACTCACTCCAGCAGTACACTGTCACCGGCCGTCTGTCTACCTGTCACTGTCCGGCCGGCTTACCTAGGCCGCCGAGTGTGTATGGCGCCGCTACGTGGCATCCGCGTTTTCCGCGTGTCCGACGAATTTGTATGAATACTGCGGCCGTACGCGTTTCTGCTTGCTGAAAGTATGACTGCGTTCTAGCCTGTGGTCTATGAAGTACGAAGGTTCATGTTGTTTTCCAGTTTGCTGAGCCCTCGTGGAATATTTCGCCTGGAAAACCTGCTTCGTGCTCATAGACTGTTGGCCGCGGCCATGTTCTGTCGTGGTCAGCTGCTGGGGCTATGGTTGCAAGTCGAGTACAGCTTCACTGATGTCATTCGCCGCTAGGTGTGGTCCGTGAGGCTTGGGCGTGAGAGGTCCAGGCCCCGTTTGCCTGAGATGCCGTTCAGATGTGGATTGTGTGTGGCGCCGCTACGTGGCAGCCGCGTTTTCTGCGTGTCTTGGACGTTCGTCAGGCCACCAGACATTGTCGCACCTGACACAATGTCTGTCATGGTTTCCAGACATTCATACACAGTTTGTCGTGACTTGCGGTTTTATTTGTGGACCTTGAGGTTTTTTACTTATAGGCCATGTTAAAAAAATCGTAATGTAATGTAATGACTGTCAGCTGGTCTCCAGCGAGGGTCGACGTCAGCTGCGTTCTGCCAGTTTAAGAATATTTTGTCGTCAGATGGACCTGCAGCAGCTACAGAGACAGACAGGTCACGGAAACTGTCCTGCGGTTTATGAGACAAAGCGACGTTGACTTTGAGCAGCCTGAGCGGCGTCTAACTCTAAGCACATTGCTGTTTCGGTGTTGAAATCGTGACCTGCCTATTAAGACTACGCCTTTCAAATTTTCTTAACTGTTGGACGGTAGATGTGTATTGTGTACTGATGTCCTGCGTGGGTGATGTGCTGGTGTATGGGTGGGCGTCGTGTGTGGCTAATAGTTAGTTGTCAGGTGCGTGACTGTGTGTTGTGTTGCTAGCTGGTCGCCGGCAGCAAGTACCGACGCGCCGCTCAGTTAGTTCTAAGAGGTGCCGGCGCCGCTCACCTAGTCTTTGCCGGCAGCTTCTCTCTGTATCATATATTATTGCTTGCCGCTGCCGGTCGGGTACAGCGACTGCGTGTAAGCATAGGTTGAGTCGTCGTTTATTCCTTGTTTTATTTGAACACCAACTAAATCACCGACGTCGATGTGCACTCGATGAGCCTATACGTAGTTTTATTGCACGCTGCATGACATCAAAGTTGTATTATAGACTTACTTCTCCGATCTAATGAACTGGCGCCGAAATAATGCCTTGGCTGACGAATTAGCGGCGTATAAACGCTGCCGGCGGCGCCTTGAAAGCTAGGCCTGTTCGTTAACTTGCGGAGGTTCTTTGATGATACCGTACCAAGCCAGACACCACACGCTCTGCGTTATAGTAATGCTCCGGCGCTACCGTTAGTTATCACGTTGTGTACTTGGTGGTAACGCGGTGGTCTTGTTATAGCGTTTTGCGTCGCTTTCCGTTAATCTGCAGTGCCCGGTATTGTATTGGCGTGTGTTAGCGTTTTGGGTGCGTTGACAACGCTGATTGTTTGCCAGCGACAGCCTCTGGCTTGTAAAAAATCAACTTTTAGTCTTTCACAGCATTCTCTTGGGTTTTCTCTGATGATCACCTGGAGATAGATAGAACGGAAGTCGAGAGTAATATAGTAACGTACGAGAAATAAGGCTTTCGAGAAGAATAAAAGAGATCTGCTGGGTTGATAAAGTTTATAAATCGAAGATGGACTTCGCTAAAAAGTACAGGAAAACCAGCGTATAACGGCCGAAAAAAACCTGTGTGCCGCTAGCGATTCAGGTCCACCATGCCTGCAGAGATGGAAATGGGTCACATGGGTCATGGGTCATTACCAGTGACCCATTGACCCATAATGAAATAACTGCGCAGCAGCTTGCTTCATTGAGTATACTACTTGCAGCGATAAGCTTAGCAGTTCATGACATTCATGTTACTGCTACGCAGTCAAAACTGTATTGCATTTGCTGTGTAGGCTGTCTCAAAACCTGGCTACCTATTTTAGCTTTCCGCCACGACTGGCCACGATTTAGCGTAGCCTACTTTGTTCTTAGTTGAGAGATGACATTAAGGAACTGCTCACTCACGCAATGAAAACTATTATCATAGCCGGAGGCTTAATTTTTACTCGTGATAGCTATGCTAGACGCTTATTAGCTATCGTCGCGGCATCCGTCCGTCGGTCCATCTGTCATACTACTGTATTTTCTTAAAACGACGCAGGCTAGGATCGCGAAATCTTTACTGTATGCTGTGACAAAGACTCTTGTAGTTTTTGTGACGAAATTTTCTTGGCGCTAAGTAAAAGGATTCTCTTCAAACGAAAGTGTAAAAGAAGGGGTGCCCCAGAAAAGTCGTTATTTTATCGCTATTGGCATAGCGTAAAAACGATGCTAGCTGCTTATTATAACAAACACTGGCAACGAGCTTTCCCGGGGTATTAAGATCAATGACACTGAACCACTTTAACCCTCAAAATACACGGTTTTATATTTTTTGGTGACTTTAGACTGTAGTGCACATTTCAAAAGTAAACTGCGATAAAACGGCTACAAAAAGACCAAAATGATTTGACATTTTCAGCATTAGACGCAAATTTTAGCAGTTTAAATTTTGGCTTCAGAGGTTTGAAAAGTCCTCCGTATGGAGCCGTCAAATATTATAGGTATCTTTTCAAAATACTCGATGTCTGCCACTGCCTTCTAATTTAGCGCAAAAAAGGTTACTTGCTGCTTACAGTGTTATATGCTAACGAGCTTTTAAAATTTACCAACATTGATGACCTTAAACGACCTTGAAATATAAAAAGCATGTTTTTAATTATTTTTTAGCATTTTTAGGCTGCGATGCATATTTCAACAGTGAATTGCGCCATAATTACTAGCGATCGACCAGGAAAATCTGCGTATGAAATATGTAGTTAGATTTTAACCATCTGAGTCTCGACCTAGGTTTAAGGTGTCCTCCGTAGAAAGGCCTCAAATTTGGGTACTCCTTCAAAACGCAGTATTATTTTATTGCACGTTGTACACTGATTCCCCACGTGGCAGCATCGTTGCTGTTGCGCGTTACGTGAGCTTTGCTCAGATTACTTGTAATCTACTTTTTGGTTCTCGTTCTCAAGACCGAGTGGACTGAGGGTTGTCTGGTACCACCATGCCACGTCCCTTCTAGTCCCATGCGTAGTTTGAAATGATGTAATGGCCATGGGTCATGGTTCATGGGTCATGTGGGTCATGCGTCAACAATGTGATGGGTCACATGGGTTATGGGTCACGAAAGATGACCCATTTCCATCTCTGCTACATTGTCGTAATGCATTTTATCTCTAACTTTAAGACTATTCCTGACCCTAATCTAGTCCTAAGTCAGGTCCCATAGGCCTACGACTGATCGGAAAGATGCAGTCTTCTCATGCTTCCGTCTGGATCTGCCGAAGTTGGCCATGGCGGCCCACGGCCGCTGGCTATGGCTGGTCGTCACCGTCACTAGCGTAAACCGCGCATAAAACGTTGCGTTTGTAACGAAGACGTGCATTAAATCTTGACACTGAGACTAGAGGACGAATGTTCCGGCTGGTTTAGACATTATCATTTCCTATCTCTGCGGGTGGTCTAGCCGCACTGGTGCTAGTCTGTCTACTGGTGTCTTTGTTTCGTCTTCCGTCCGTCTCAGTCTCGGTGTGTCTGTGGGCGGCTGAGTGTTGACTACAAAGTGCCCTCACTCATCACACGGACTCATCACAGACGCGCCGCACGCCAGCTGACATGCTGCTCGTTGTCCTGTTGCACCACCACGCCTGCCTACCTGCCTGTGCACTCCTAGGCCTAGTCATGGAAGGCTCCTGGTATACAGGAGTCTGCCGAGTGCTCTGCTCCGCTGGTCTGCTGCTGTCACTGGCGCCGCTATGAATCACAACTTTACCTGCCCGACACCGGCGCTGATATTTTCACTTCCCGTCGTCTGTTGTTGCGCTGCCAGTTGCCTGCCGTCGATTATTGGAGGAAGACAGAACTATTCAACAGACCATACCACTAGCATGCTCATGACTGTGTTAGGGCTGACGAGCATCATTAATTTTATCAGCCGATCGTCATCGGATGCATTCTGCTGGAGGATGACTGACATAGGCCAACTTGACTCAAAACCTATCTATAATCGTCCTTGTTCACTTACCTACTCGTGTCTGGATTTGTGCTGGTAATCAGTTGTGCGGTGCTTGAAGTAAGGTGCTTGAAGTAATGAGCGCATGGTGTGTGGATATAACTAGGGCCAGGGTCCGCGAGCTGGTGGTGGTGGTCGCAAGTCGACAGCTGTTAGTCGTGCTGGACGAGATACTGGCAAACAAAGCGCCACAGCAGCAGGGTCAACCTCCAACGCTGCCACTGAACTTGTACGCCCTTCATCCACCATGTACGCCGACTACCCACTCTATGTCACCGGTATGACCTTCAGCTGCCTCTCTCTCTCTGCTAAAAGGTTAAAGTTGGTATATAGCTGTTTATGGGAACCTATTGCAGAGATGCGGAACGTCACCTGCCGCATGGGATCACCTGTGTCGGGTAACAACCTGTTACCCGACACAGGTGAACATGCCCTGCTTTAACCCCAGCCAGTCAGGTCGGTACTTGATTTGCCTGGAGAGAGGGATGGAAGGCTGAGTTGACTTTGGTGTTGGTTATATGCTGAGTTGGTTTACCTGTTCGCCGACGGTCACCCTTCTGATTAGTAACCGTTTGATAGCGACTCGATTGAGATTTGTACCCACAACCTCTCGATCGATCGTGAGTTCGGCACCCTGCCACACAGGCACATAGCATCTGTGTGTGTTCTGTGCTCCAGTGTTTGTACTATTGGAATGGCCGAGATGTATGCCGAAATTAATATAAGTGATATTGTGCTACTGTCAGGTTTCTCTAATTAAGTAGGTAAGTAAATTTGTATAGCTAAGATGGTCTAATAAGTAATTTTCAGAAACAGTTTGGAATAAGCTTTTTGACGCTTGACACGGGTCAGGCTTGATGCCACATAGGAGTCTGAGAAAACCTTGGTTGGTTGGAGCAGGTTTGTACGGGTCTGACCAGTGATGTTATCAAGGACTTCATGTTTAAGGCCAAGCCACTGCTGTTTGTCCTTGTGGTGCCTTTCCTCAAGGACACATCACTGGGTCCGATGTTTTCTGTGTCACTAGACTAAATGTTTCAATCAAAACCGCCTATGAGTGAGGGATATTGTGAATCTAAGCTGTTGACAGTGTATCATGTTGCACTGGCTGTGGCTCGTAGACACAGGTCATCAGCGAGGTGCAGCGGTGGATTCATGGACAGTGAATGGTGTGGCAGCGTTCTTCCCCAGCAACTATTCATCGATGCTCGCTGCAGGCTCCGCTGCACACTTCGGCTCCATGTCAACGCCTGCTTTCAGCGTTCACCATGCCAGAGAACCGCCAATGGTTTGTCACTGTGACTGATTTTGTTGGTGTGTTCCAAGTAGTGTTTTAAAATAATTAAAATAATTGTCTGCCCAGTGCAGTGCATCGCATTTGACACAATTTTGACAGAGTACCGAAACTGATTGCGTGTCCATTGTCCATTCGTCCATCTGCCGTCCATATGGCATCCGTATACAACATTGTGACATTAGTTACGGACCAACCTTCACCAAATTTGAAACATAGCTTCCCTGTCACATACAGAAGAACAGATTTTTTGAGTAGTTTAATCGGAAGTTGCATGTGCTTATGTGCAACTATAATTGGAGTGCCACTTGCTGTATCCAACGTTTGAGGCCTCATATCTCCGTAACTGTGCAAGATAGATGCATGGTCATAATGTATCACCTACAGCAAAACTTGGTGACGAGTTGAATGGTTGCCAAGCACTGTAGCTGCAAGTACAAGTACAGTTACTCGGGCCGCAACTACACGTACAATGTAATATGCGCTCAAGTTGTATTCGAGTTTAGTACAAGTACCAAATACTACATACCTGTTGTATGGTTGTGTTGTCGCTGTTAGGGTTACCATCACATGCTGTCAAACCAGGCTGGTGTGATGACGTCTCATCTGCCACCAGTTGCCAGCTTTCACAACTCAGCTGACATGCCGGGACCCGGCGGCTGTGTTTACGGCCAGACCGTGAATGGCTTGGATAGCGGCAGTGCTGCAGCTTCTCAGACTGGAGATGCGTTGGGCAAAGCACTTGCCAGCGTATGCATCGCATCGATTTTCTTATCGCTTTTGCAGCTTCTGCTTTATTAGTCCGCCCGGAAGCGATAGTTTGCGGAGCGGACTTATGTTTTAGCGCAGATGTTTTTTTAGAGCTGTCAAGGTGTTAATTTTTTTAACGCATTAACGCAGTGCGTTAATTTTTTTAATGCATTAATTAACGCATAAATTAACGCACCCAGTCCTGTCGAGATGGAGAGTAGGAGGTACATTACCCCGGGCCTGAGACGTTCATGGGACCCGCCTGTAGAATATAGAAAATTAGAAAAATGAAAAAAAAGTTTTAAAAACACATATAATTTTTATTTTTTAAACGTATTTAGACTAGGCCTATTTACTATTTAACTATTACAGTATTTTATTTTAACGGTTAATTGCTTGAACGAAGAATTTCTCTTCTCCCATCGCCTATTCTTCTGCTTACCTTTTTATTTCTCTGACTTCTAATACATGTACTTGTTGCCATTATGCCTTGATGCAAAACGTGTGTAGACTGTTGAGCATAATGTTCAGAATTTTTTAAGTCCGCAGGTGTTTATGGAGTGTTTACACGATTCAGCAAACGTCCAGCATTAGCACGTGTATTTTGAATACATTTGCTGGAAGTTTACTAAACGTTTGCTGGATCGTGTAAACACCCTATTAGACACAAATGAAGATGTTGCGCAAATGTTTCAGTTCAACTTTAGACGTGTAACGCCGTGGCTACACGCACCAGTTTCCTCGTCTGAAATGTTGTTCGACGTGACCGGGCCTTCCGAGGTTTATAAACCTCGTCCAAGGAAATCGTCGCGTGTAGCCACACTTTAGCGGGGCATTTATGCTGTAAATTTACGCATGTGCGTTAATTTTTAACGCGTGTTAATTTTTTTAACGCGCGTTAATTTATTAACGCATTAACGCGTCAACTGTGACAGCTCTAGTTTTTTTTCTCCCTCGCGAGATCTCTGAGATGCGTGGGCCGACCGGCGTGAAATTTTGCACGATGGTCAGCACTAGGCACTATTTTATAATGCCAGTCCAAAATTTTGGGGGGCACACCCCCAAAAAATTTCAGGGGCCAAAAACATGCAAAATTTAGCCCGATTTTGGACGACTTTGAAGTTTGGCGGCGAATATCTCCAAAACGGATGAAGATATTCAAAATCAGATTTTTATTCCGTCTACCGCGATTCTTCCTGCGTTAAGCAAAACAAGTCCAGTGAAGTTTGGTCCAGTAACCTTGGAGATTTAGATTCTTAATGGTACCCACCGAAAGCGCATATTTCTGAAGACCATATTTCGGCCCCTAGGGGGTGCTGCGCCTCCAAATTTTTACACTCGCTAGAGAATCACCAAGTCTTACTAGCGCACCCCCCACCTGGGACGGGGGCCCCCCTTACAACTTTTTTCAAAGGGGGGCAAAAATTGGCTTAAAATGGAATAAATGAGCCATTATAACTTCGGAGTTAGGGGGTGTAGCCCGACGAAACTTTGGCACTTGACGTGTCTCTAGGTGGGGGTGTTAACGCAAGTACAACTTTTGGGGGCACCGCCCCC
>Ga0209367_1007016_pt1 | contig 15554 bp, 4 predicted proteins | sample WorMetLIZISLAND2_FD_187412 | JGI IMG/M metagenome (GOLD analysis project Ga0209367, IMG submission 187412) | Marine gutless worms symbiont microbial communities from Max Planck institute for Marine Microbiology, Germany - Olavius geniculatus... ... | reverse complement strand
CTTTATTCACCATATAATAGTAGCACATATAAAAAACAAACATAATTAGAACACAGCGGACAGTAAGACAGAGTAACAGTAAAAAGGACACAAATAGATGAAAGTCTTAACTAACGAGCGAAAAGCCCGAAACTCAGTTTGTATGCTCATGCAGTTAACTAAGCAAGATTGCAGCCATCAAACAGCATTAGTATACATTGAAAATTAGTGCACGGTAAAATTGTTCAAATTATTTGAAAAAATGTTTAATATGTTTTTCAATGTTTTTGACACTTATTATAACTCATATTGTAAAATGTAAGTTAAATACTTTAAAAATTTACCATTAGACTTTCTGTCCATCTGTAGATATTGTATGTTTTTGGATATTTATATTTTACAAGGTAGTGAAGCCACAATATAAGTGTGATGTGCATGCCACTATGAGTTGCACATTGCCCACTAGTAAAAAATTGTGAAAATTGATCAATATTTAGCGAAGATATGGACAAACTGCAACAGCTTACTTTCTTTGGTCCACCCTGTATTTCGTATACTTCTCGCCACGCGTTGTCAGATACCTTTTAAAAAAAAAAGATAGAATGAGTTGGCTTTTGTTACTTTGTTAGGTCTTGGCTGCTAACATTCAACCCGCAAATACAATATAACTGTCGTCCTGATGCGAAGTTAGTAATCAATGTGAAGTTGGCGTCGAGCGTCACTTGGCTGCGCTACGCTACAGTTCACAGTCATGTTGTTGGCATGACGGCTGAGCTGTTCCCGGAGGCGCCCGCTCCGCAGCGCTTAACACGTATATACAGAATTACTATATACAATAGGTTAGTATACATATAAGCTGTAGACTGAATAATGCTGCAGGAAATAGCCAAGCCAGCCGGGTGAGCGGCGACACGAGTCGTTAAACAGTTACTGCAGGCCAATCATAAAGACATCGTCAAAACCTGCCACGTACCAGTACCACCCACACTGAATCACTGATTTAAGTGCAAACTGAAGCGAATTCGTTGCCTGGAGCTTGAAACAATTACTTGAGTTTTATTGACTGTTATTGGCATTAACAAAGAGTTCGGTAATTAAACTATAATTACCTGAAAGCACTCTACAAGCAAATTACCGTGACGACTACAACCGTACAACGATCATAATCGGCATGACATGCATTTTAACATTTTATATAGGCCTGCTTGCCGTGAAGACAATAGGCATATGCATGGAAGAAAACAGCACGCCTATTGTTATATACTGAATACTGACAAACGGGGTTGATAACAGTGTTTGAATTGTGAAAAATTAGCTGAGGGTTGAACTTTTCGACGGTCGGAGACCGAACAAAATTGTGATCTAAATCGTATGTATACAGTATATAGCTGACCCCCTGTACATAATTTGACAGTCTGTTAGGGGGGGTTGAGAAAAGAGTTTGGGTTTCAGCCCCCAACTCCCCCGGCAATTCAAACACTGGTTGATAAATGAAAATAAATTTTTAACTCGTATGACCGCGCGCGCGTTAACGTAATGAAGAACTGCATAACACTAATAAATTTGTTGAAATATATTAGCAAGAAATAAAACGCGTTAACGTTTGCTTAAAGTTGAACAGGAATTATAGAAACTAACATAAGCAAAAACGCATTTACTGTGACTGATAAATTACATGTAGTCCTAATAGGTCACGGCTCACGTACGGCGATTGTCATCTAGTTCGGTGGAGACAGGAAGACACAGTAAAAGTGACAAAAACTCAGAAACAGCTAATGAGCGTCGCCCATGGTGGCTATGGTTGTCAGTCGCCCAGGCCCGTCGAAAAGGTGGGGTAGAGGGGTAAGCTACCCCGGGTCCCCGCGACGTTTGGGGCCCCGCCATCGGCAAGAAATATAAAGTACGCCAGAATATACCATTTAAAAAGAAATTCAAAAATTTCCTTCCGAGAAGTGCCCCGTGAAAATGTTTGGGGGCCCTGCGAAGATGTTTCCCGAGGCCCCGCTGTGGCTCTCGACGGGCCTGCAGTCGCCGCAGCAGCAGCCTTGACACCGCAAACTGGTCTACTAGTATATACGAGGTCATCAGTCGATGAGCCGTGCAGAGTGCCAGCAGCACTCGAGGCGCTTCAGTTCAGTTCAGTTCAGTTGCACCGTCTGTCGGCCCGTGACACCGACAACAGTGGCGCCGCTAGACGTTATAATTTGAAACTATATGATAGAAGGTCGAGTCGCAGAGATCGAAACTCCACATTAACTAAAGCTAAATTTTATTGCCCTTGCTGTTGTTTGTTTTAATATTAGTCGATTAGAAACAGTTTTTCTGATATAGCTGATGAAAAGTGTGACTGGAAGGCTTGGACTTAGTCAAGTTAGCTAAGCCAACATTCGGGACGGCTTCGGCTTCTTAAGTTTATTTGTCCTGTGGCTGGCGCCCCACTGATGTCTAAGAGCAGTTTTAATGACGACAGCATCGGTGTCGTGGGGCAGCCGCTGCAGGCACTTCGCATGACCGCAGTGATTCACGCCTCTTTGTAATTGCCGCGTTCTCTGTCTGTCTCCAGCACGCCTACGCTCGATAATACGTTTTTGCAATATCCGCTGTTTGGTAAGTGTTTCTACTTGAACAGAGAAGCTACAGCTGCTGAGCCTGATTTCAGTCTAAATAATCAAAAACTGTATATATTATAGGTGGATATAGATGAAATGTGCGCAAAACTACGAGTAGGCTATTACTGCATTTAACTATTTACTACCCGGTACATACTATATAAAAAGCGTGCAAAGTTGCAGTGTACTATCTTATCATTGTGCATTACGTTTTTCTCAATACGGAATTATCGGTTTTATAACAATAGAAATCATTTAGCCTGCGTATATTTTCGCCATAGTATATCGGCAATTTGGTGAGAATGAAACCGAGTCGTTTTCACTACACAATGTGGGTTAACTGAAAATGCCGGACATAAATTTGACGGACATGAAATTGAAGGACAAGATTATCAAGATATAACCTATATCGTTCAAAAATAGATTACATCACAAGACAATGTGCAATTCTTTTTGAAACAACAACAGAACACATGTCACAACAGCAAAGCAAATGTGTAATATGTATATGTATAATATGTTGAAATGCATAAATTATTACGAAAACATCAACTTAAAATTAGCTACAGGTGGGCAATAATAACTCGAAGTCTACTCAATCTATGCCCATTCAGCCACTTAAAAACATGTCTTGCATTTTCATTTCCGTCAATTTTATGTCGCCGTCAGTTTCATGTCAGGCTACTTCATGTTGCGAAAAAGTTGTCTAATTAAGCGATATTTTTAATTTTTGGCCGGCATCCTATAGTACGTTACAAAAAAACTAAGAGGATGTGTATTGTAAACAAGTAAAAATAAGTAAAAATAACTCAGCTCGCGGGTTCATGCACACACAGTCCATCGTTTCCTAAAATCTTGATCATAGTTCTCAACATTGATCAAGTTCGCTGCGGTATTCGAATCTAGTAGACACGTTTGGCGGCATTAAACCTACATTAAGCAGCCATCAATGTCTTACACACAGGCAGATACTTCAACTTTATAGGCAAATGTTTGTATCGATTTAAACCAATCACATATTTTTTCCGCTATTTTGCTTATTCACTGCTGTTAGGGGCGTGTGCTCCGTGCAGTAAACGAAGCTGGCTCTCAGTTTTGACGTGAGTTATTTTTGTAAGATATCGAGTTCGAGTGCAGCAATTAAGCACAATGCGGTGAAACGTTAACGTGCATACGTGTGCGGGTAATTATCAATGGACAGTCGCCGCGTACGCACGCGCGTATACAGGGTGGGCCAAAAAAGTAAGCTATTGCACTTTGTCCATATCTTCGCTAAATATTGATCAATTTCCACAATATTTTACCAGTAAATTTCGTACAAAATTTGCTACTTAGTGGCATGCACATCGCACTTATTGTGTCGTTATACTAGCTTGTAAAATATAATTATTCAAAAGCATACAATATTTACAGATGGACAAAAGATTTAATGGTGATTTTTTGAAGTAGGTCTATTCAACTTAAATGTTAAAATATGAGTTATAGTAAGTATCAAAAACATTGGAGGGCATAATTAATATTTTCTCAAGTAATTTTAACTATTTTACTGTGCACTAATTTTCAATGTACATCAATGCTGATTGATGGCTGCAATTTTGCTCAGTTAACTGCATGAGGATACAGAGCAATGCATTTTAATTGTGCGGCCCTATAAATTGTGCACTATTTTTAAAAAATAAAAACTTACTCCGTAGCTAAACCTAAATCTTTTTGACACTTATTATAATTTATATTTAATATTTTACTCAAATACTTACAAAAATTACCATTCGACCTTATTACCATCTGTAGATATTGTACGTTTTTTGATATTTATATTTTACGTTATATTTTACAAGGTAATGTAGCGACATAATGGGTGTGATGTGAATGTCACTGAGTAGCAAATTTCTTCCAGAATGAAGATATGGAAAATGTACAATAGCTTACTTTTTTGGTCTACCCTGCATAGCGGACATTTTGAGATGGCGGTACAGACCGCGGAATGCGGAGCGGGAAATTAGAGACCCCCACTTTTGCGAGTGGGAGATTTGCCATACAGAAGTTGGGCTGCTATACGTCTTCGTCGCCAGGTCTAGTTAGCTCAAGTTTTCCTCTGACAAAAATAAGTATAGGGTCTAACATGCTTATCGAAGTCACATTGATTTGGTAAAATTTAGGTACGTTTTAAACAGATTATTTTACCTGCGAATGCGACACACCAATCAAAACCGTTTTGCAAAGCGACATGCCGTAATTTACTAACGCAAACTGAAATTACAAACGAGCGCATTGTTGTAACTTAAACAGTGTACATATATTAATTATAAATTTCATTACTTTACATGTGATTTTTGTTTTAAAATTACGTCGAAGCGGTCACGTATATGCTGCCAGTGACAATATCATGACTTGGCGTGCCTCCCGCAGCAGGCATGCAGCGACTTTGCGAATGAGGTTAGTTGAACATCGCCAGAGCAGCTGATGTCAGTAGACGTAATGGTCCCGCTGCGATAAGGCGCGCTTAGCTTGTTGGTCGTGATTATGCATGCGTGTTGCCGTTTGAATTGCGCCATACTCTCACTCGCTTCGTGTACCGACAACCTTGCCATCATCCGACGCGGTCGAGCTCAGCCAGCGATTGACGTTTGGCCAAATGATTAACGCATTCCTGTATTACTGACGTACGCGACGATCTTGCGACGATCGCGTCGTATACCCAGCTCTGCCAACTTGCGCGTGTGGGTCTGTTTCAACGCAGACTAACTGAGGCGCGAAAGCCTTACTTGATCAAGACGCTGTGTTTATTGTCGTTGAAGGTCAGTACTGTTGGTGGCAGCTGCACTGAAGTAACAACACCGACGTGTGTCGGTGTCAAGTATCATCGCGATCATTTAACACGATGATGGTGATGTCTGCGTCAGCACAGCGTTCAGCAACTTTATCGTCGTCGTCGTCGTCATCGGATCGCGACGAGCTTCGTTCCGCAGAGACGACGCACGCCGCCATTCTAGCACCTCCGCCGCCACCACCACCACTGCCACCGCCACTGCGGCTGGGCGTTACAACGACAGCGACTGACGAGCTGCCAACGCCGCGCTCGCGTCTACGTCGTCTGCAGTGGGTCAAGATCCCGGCGGGACGTGTCTCTGCCGCCGCCGGCGCACGTACCGTCTGGACACACGTCGGCAATAACTCCGCCTCCTCGTCCTCGTCCAACGCTCATCCATCCAAACTCGACTTCGCTCAGATGGAGGAACTCTTTCGCGTCACGGAGCCGTCGGCGTCAATGAACGGCGTCGTGCAGCGTCAACACGGAGCCAGCCTGTCACACGATGTCGACCGCCGCGACCAGGTGCGAACCGGATGGAATGCTTGAAGTGTGAAAATTATCAATATTCAAAAACGTCACATAAGCACAATAGCACATTATAATAGTCTAACGTAACTTTAAGTTTGATACATAAAGTGAGGGTCCGTTCTCCATCATATCAATCTGTTTATTCGTCGTTTGATCGTTTCTGTTTCTGTCTTAATTTGAGTATTTTCTCTATTTAAGAAGCAGTAAGCAATATTCCGTCCAGTCTCTGTGCAGTGCCGTTGTTTTTTTTATCGGCCGTGAAACCGCCTGACACTTGCAAACTTTTCCGTCTTTCTAATGTTTTATGCATGGCAATTTTTTTTTATTTTTTATGCGGTGCTTATGTTCTAGAATTCTGTTGTCTTTACTGACATGCTTACATAACTTGTTAACTTTTTTTAACCGGTTCAGCCATGATCACAAGTTTGGCACGATCTCGTCCGCCTTGAGTTTTCTTTCAAGAACTCCGGAGCCTACGACAAGGAATAAAGTCGCAGAGCGCACAAGTATTCAACATGCGAGACTGCACGGTGTGTGGTATAAACTTTTTATTGCCGGATTTTATTCCTGCCAGCGGAATAGAAATGCTGCATGCAATCGTGTCGCATAAATCAATTACCGACACTGACAGTGACTTTAGGTTAGTTACAACGTGCATATTTAATTTAGACAAAACAACCAACATTTTCGTCATTTATTTTAATTGTGTTTCAAAAGCTGTTTTTTAATTTGTCGCTGTTTGTCTTTCGAAGTATGGAGGATAGACTATATTGTGCTAGCAAGGGTAGTGATTCAGTATGTAAATGTATTGTGCGTTTGGTATGAAACTGTGATCGATGTAAATTTAAGATGCTGTGATTATTCTTGTCGCGTGCGTCATCGGTTGCGTCAGATCGACCTGTTGGACAGCAAGCGCAGCTTGAACGTCAACATTTTCCTGCGCCAGTTCCCGCAGTCGCTGTCCACTGCCGACATAGTCAACGCGCTGCTGCTGAGTGATCCGCTACAGACTGACGAAGTGGCCGACGGTCGACGCGGTTGTGACGCCGAGATGATGAGTTGTCTGCTCAAGCTCGCACCTGACGAAGACGACGACGAGGTCCAGCGACTGGTGGCGTTCAACGGCGACCGGCGCAGACTCGGGCCCGCTGAAAGATTTCTGACGCAGCTCGTCTCGCTACCCAAGTACGCACGCGAATAGCCGAGCGGTGTCGCCGCTTTTCGTTAGCCTACTGCACATATCCCACGCTTTGCGTAGGCCTATTCTATAGTGCACACAAATTGTGGTATCGCCGCCGTAAATCGTGTTTCCGTTTGTAATGTTGCTGTATTTTTAGCCCTATAACTTAAAAATTACACGCCTTCACTCGGTAGAGGCCCGACACCAGAAACCAGCAACTTGCGATATCAGGGAAACGGCCTTAAATTGTGCGTGACATACGTAGCGTGCGACGTATTTTAGCTTGACGATACGCGGAAACGCGATGGCAGATAAACGTATCGCGCAGTTTGATTACAGCGACAGCAGGGCGTTCGTTGTCTCAAATCTGTTGCTGTTGCTTCGTGATTGATATAAACTCTAAAACAACAGCGATGGCGCTGACTGTCATCGGTTGAAATTGAACTTAGGTTGCATTCGATTGTGCCACGGACTCATATTGTGTTGATTGACAGCTATCAGCTGCGCATCGAGGCGTCGCTGTTGAAAGAAGAATTTAGTAACACGGTCGACTGCATAAGGCCCTGTCTCGACGCCGTCATTCTCACAGCAAAAGGTTGATTCCTCGTGTAATTGAACTACTTCCGTTGTTTATGTCTATTGATTAAACTGTTTGCAACATCGATTTAGGATCATTACGGTGTGCCTGTTTACGCCCCGGCTTTCACCGGTAATCATTGCGCCTAAAACAAGACACTAACGACTTCCGTTACTAGACGACAAATTAAAGATTGTGCTCACGATAGTTTAAATACTTGCCTAATACCAACTATACTTGACAGAAAGTGTTGCTCCTTAAAATGTCATTGTGAAAACGTGTGCTGGGGCAAGTGCATAATACATATTCACGCAACACACATAAGCCTATTATACGTTTCTGGGTCTGTCTGTTTTTTGCTGCTTATTTTTGACTGTGCTTTTCTGCACTTTTGTAAAGAAAGAAAGTATGCTAGGCCTATGGTATATTGGTAGTGCAAATATGTTTTGCGGTTGTTGTCAGCAATCAAAGAAAGTGAATTGCTACGCGAAATTATCTACATGATATTGGTGGCTGGAAATTTTCTGAACACCGTAAGTATTCATGCAGTCTTCATGTTCATACGGTTGATGGTAATATTAATTAAAATTAATAGTTACAATCAACGAATCCGCAGCATGCTGCAAAATGCACACTCGTACAGGAAATGTTACACTGTTATTCAGTAATAAAAAACTCTAGACTGTCAAGCCTTGCTCAGTGCTAAATACTGCTTACTCGCACTCCAGCAGTGGTTTAACACAGCCTATACTATACAGCAGCGTGAAAATGGATAAGCAGAATTTGATAAATCTGCCAGTAGCGATAAGGTCGGGCACCAGTTTATAAAAGTTGGTGGACTCTGTCTACGTAGTTTTTACTATCAGCGCAATACTTTTATGTTTTAATCCGGCTATTGTCTGCAACACAAAATGAAGGTGTTTTATAAGCATTGACTGTGTTCCGCTGTGCGGTGGCAGGGTGGCTACGCAGGCAACGCCGCTGGCTTCAAGCTGGACTCGCTACTGAAACTGACAGACATTCGTGCCAACAAACCCAACATGAATCTGCTCCACTACGTCGCCATGGTAACTGTATTTGCCGTATGATAATTATCGTAAATAGTAATACATCAATTATATTGCACTGTATAATTTACAGATACAAAACCGCTTTCACACATGAATAATAATAAGCATTTTATGATTGAACGCTAATTGCACAGTCAAAAGACTGGATTATGAGTAAATATTCTGTGCAAAATGGACAAAACTTTGTGGCTTACGTTTGTGGATTATTTGCTCTATATTCTTAGCATGCTTAAGCCTACATGTGTTTGTATTTATGCTAGTTTAGCATAGCTGAAATTTGAAGGCAAGAGATGATAATATTACAAATTTATTGTTGGCCTATTTTTGTACTGCAATGATTACTTACTCAACTCTAACGTGCCAGTGACTAGGTGATATAAGCATATTTATTTATTGTTTATAGCCTCGTTTCATACTAGGTTAATTGACATTGTAGCTGCGTATTGCAGATTTACAAATATATTAAGTCATTAACAGTACTGTGACGTGACGGAAATCGTGATGTTTTGACGCTACAGCAAGCGGAGGCACAGAACCCCGCACTACTCAAGTTGCCGCAGCAGTTTTCTTACCTAAAGGAGGCCGCACTGTGAGTATCCGAATTATTATTGTTATTATTATTATTACTTAGAGGACGCGAATTCGAATTTATGCAGCAAATGCATCGTAGGCGTGTCCGCACTGCTAGCTCAAGTGTGCATGCCGTCGTGTATATGAACTATGTCTGGCCGTCACGCAATCAGACTTGCAGTCGGTCAGTATCTAGGCGTAAAAATGACTGTTAAAAATACGTTACGTTATCAACTTGACGATACAATACAATACAATAATTACTGCGTGGGCTGGACTCAAACGCTGGCGTCGTATTCCGAATGACATTGTTGTAATTCAGCGTTGTTGCTCAGTGAACGTAGCTTGATTAAATTAAACTTTAGTAAAGTGAATATAGCTTTTCATCAATTTGTTGAAAAAAAACGTCTAAAAACCAATGAATTAAAAGAATTATATTTCCATAAATACACGCTTGCAAATTTATATAGCCTCTTTTACGTGTAATATGCCGTGGTTGTTATTGTCATTTTTTGTTGTTTTCTGATTTTGGTTTTAATAAACTTGCGAATAAAAGTAAATACGTTATTTCTTCTAACAAAAACTGGAATTTAAGTAACTTATGTAGGTCATGTTGCTTTTTGCTGGAAATGAGTTAGAAATTTGGTATGTAAGCTTATTACGATTATTTTCTCAACAGATAGCAAGTTTTTGCTACTCTGCAAGCTTGAAATAAAGTAATGCTTGAAACAGCTGTACTGCAAATATTCATAATTTAAAAGACAGACAAGTTACAAACTTACCTAATCTTAAAACTAGTTAGCCTACATTGTAACTTGATTAAAACTGTGTCACGTGTGCACTGCATATACGTTTGATAGGTGCATTTAACAAGTAGGCCTATTCAAATACTGATTTACTTAGTGATAAAAAGCACGACCATTATGTGACTCGTTTGAGAAGTAAAATTAGACGAGACGACAGTACGTCTTTTGCCATTTTACCGACAAGTGACGGATTTCTAAGAGTCTTAGCTATGCATTATAACTGCTGCTTTATTCGTTTCGTTTGTATCGCATCGGTCGTTACGTTTAATTTGTAATCGTTATAGCCTATTATGTCCAGATACACGTCGGAGACGCTGGCGGCGAACGTAGCGGAGCTGAGCGCGAGAGTGAAAATGATATCAAGTCGAATAGAGCAGACAGCTGATACTCAGCTACAGCGACAGTTTCACGGCTTTCTCGAGGTATTCGCCATATACATGTAATGACATTGTGATGGCGGAAAAACAAACAAGAAAACTGAAACGCAGCTGAATTTTAACTAATACCAACTAACAGCGTCGGTTCTCATAACGGGCTAAATTGTTTTACGCGGGACAGCAGAATGCTTCGCGCGTCTTAGCTATGGCTTGGGCGTCGGTCCGTCTGTCTGTTTGTTTGTCCGTCTATCTGTCACATTGTTGTATTGTATCAAAACGGTGCAAGTTAGAATCACAAAATTTTCACTGTGGGCTGCCCCAAAGACTCTAATTTTTGTGACGAAATTTGGTGCCGTTGGGTAAAAAATCCCCCCAAACGAGGGCGTCAAAGAGGTGTACCCCATTAAAAACGTTATTTTGCTGCTATTGGCTCGTTTAGTGTGAAAACGGTTGCAGATAGGTACAGATATGTTGCTTATCATAGCACTGGTCACGCGCTTTTTAGTTTTATCAACGTCGATAAATTTGAACGATTTTTCAATCCCCTAAAAGGAGGTTTTCGCGAATTTTCTGCAATTTTTGCTGCAACGCACAATTCAAAAGTGAATTGCAACGAAATGGCTCGAGATAGATTAAGCAAACTTTGTATAAAATTTTTAACATCAAACGTAGATTTTACAAATCCCCTTAGGTTTAAGGAGGTTATTTTACCGATATTGGCTTGTTTAACGTGAAAACAGTTGCAGATAGGCATAGACATGCTGTTTATCATAACAAGTAGGCTGGCGACTTTTTAGCGGTATGAACATCGATGACTTAAATGACCATAAACCTTCTGAATAGGGTGTTTTATTGTTTTTTTGTGATTTTCGGCTACGGTGCACACTTCAAGGGTAAATTGCGACGAAATGGCTGAATTTAGACCAAGACAATGTGCGAACAGAAACCGCTAAGGCTGTCGCGCGTCTCATGAGCTTTGCTCAAATTACTTGTTCTATTCAATGTCATGCCGTTATTTTGCTAGCACTTGTGCGAGCCGTTTGTTCAGTGCATAGCTTGTCGTCGTGTTAATATTGTTTATGTTGTTCAATGTCGTTTTATGGTTTTGATCGAACAAATGGGTCTGGGGTTGTGTGTAACCCGTGACTCGTACGCACAGACTGCGGCAGACGAGCTGCGCGAACTACAGCGCGACATGAGCGACGTCGAACGACTGCGCAGTGAACTTGCGCTTTACTTCTGCGACGACGAAGCCACCTTCAAGCTGGACGACTGCATCAAAACATTCAGCGCATTCTTCGCTAGTTTCGCTAAAGCGATCGAGGTAGGAATGAACGTGAATGAGTGAATGAATAAATAAATAAAACAGTTTTATTTCGTGTCGCTACCAATAGCTGGATTGAGCTAAAAGTACTGAACTAAAAGTTAAAGAAAAACGTTAATGTTAATTCGTAGGCTGTTTTTATGATGGACGATTTTATTAGATAGGCGGTGTTTTTTATCTGTATATATCTGTCTTTTCTTGCTGTCTGTTTTGGTCTTTATGACGAATAAACGTGTTCATTAATAGCGGCAGTTGACTAGAATAATGGATCTAGCGTGCACCTACCTACCACCTGGCAGATGACTGCCGCATGATCCGCCGCCGCCGGTCCGGTCTTAGATCGTCGTCGTCAACGACCAAACTGGAGGACCCACCGACCAGAACGACGTTCGGTGACCGATCTTTTGCCGTCGACGGACCACGTGTGTGAAACAGCCTACCGGCGTCCATTCGCGACCCATCATTGTCACTCACTGTTTTATCAACAGACTCATAACTCATCAGTTCTGTTTGGGCAATATATGCGGCGTTTGTGATTTTAAATAAACGCCTTCAAAACTTGTGAACTAACTAACTAAGTACGAGGTAATTCACCAACTATTATGCAGTAATGACAGAGCATGTTTTATTGAATGGACGGGCAGACTGATAGGCCGGTGCATAGACATCGAGGTATGGCGTTGCGCGGTAATTTAGGCTACGTGACAAACTCACGGTTGTCAATAACTAAGGTGTTTAAACACAAGCGGCCACATAACGAGGGTCATTCCATATATTATACAAGTTACAAAACGAGATCATCCTGTTATTTTTTACAATACGAAAAATTTATGCGAAATATACATGGAGAAAATGATGCTATTTTGTAACTTTTATGGAATTACTTTTGTACTGATAGCTGTGTGTAGGCCTACTAATATGAGAAAAAAGCTGAATGTGCGGCATTGTGTAATGATGCGTAATATCACATGTAGGAGAATGGTCAGAGGCAGCAGCAGCAGAAGCAGGCGGATGAAAGACGTCGACAGCGTGAACAGCAAATCTCAGCCAGACAAAGCCTCCTAACTGTCACTGCCGGTTCGTTTTTTTCATTCACACATTCATAAAATAGCCTATACACTCAACGCATTATGCTTTCGAGCGCCACATGTAAATGCATTGTTTATAATACATGCAAGTTGCAGCATCCAATTGCGCTTAAGCTTACAATCGTGCTAATTATAGGCTACACGTGATTATTTTCCAGGTCCTAATGCGGAATGATTTACGAGCTGACACTGACAGCACTGACTCTTCTGACTTAGCAGTTTTCAACATTCTCTCGCTTTGAAATTTTTAGCTAGATACTCTGAACTGTATTTTTTCTAAAAGTTCCTTTAATCGAAATATCGCAGACTACGGATTATAACTTGTGACTTCGATGCATTTTTATTGTAGCACGTCAGTGGCTTCTTTTCTCTGTTGTGTATACAATGAATAATGTTCACCGGGAAAGTAGAGTTAATTGGCTGAACAAGCGAGGGTGGTGTACTGTGGATCATACAGGTGTTCATCGTGGTCAGTGCACTGCAAGGCGCTACTGGAGGCCGTGTTGGCAAGACGACGAACCGATCGGCAGCGAGTCAGCGGCGGGTGATGTAGATATTACGTCACTGTCACCGGCATGCAGCTGGAATCAGTCGACATCACGCTGTAGCAGTGCCGCTGGTACGGCCTGTACGTCGTCGTCGTCGTCAGTCGACCCAGTCGAGCACAGCGCCCAGTCATCACCCGCCTTGGACGAAGCACTCTTCACTGCGGCGCTCCCTTCACAACGTCAGCGACGTCGCGCGTCCAGTTGCGCCACCGAGCAGCGAGAACAATGTGCCGCCGTCGAACTATCACCGCCGACACCGAGTGACGATCTGCTGGACGTGTTGCAGCACCGCAGAGTAGCAGGGAGTCAGTACGACTGCTCTGCCTCTGCTGGCGGCGGCGGCTGCTTTGAAGGTCGAGTGGGGAGTCTACGGCGCCGGCGTCGGTCCACTGTGACGCCGGAGCTGATGCAGCTGGACCGCGAGCGCGCAACCGCGTCGCCTACTGCAGCCTGCGTCAGCACGCTGCACCAGGCAACAGACACCACGCCTGAACCGCCACCACCTACTACACGACGCCGCCTGCTGCCGCAGCCAGACCGCTCGGTCTCGGTCGACTCCGCACCGGTCACCAGCAGCAAAGACGCAGAATTGCGTCGGTTGGTTAGTAGCCGACATTTTATGCCGATATCTAGCGAGCAGGAGCAACAGCGTGAGGGCGAGACGCACCCGGCGCGTCGTCTGCCGTTGGTTGTCGACACCGGTGTCGGTCGGACTCTGGTTGCGACAGCTGAGCCGCAGCGCGACTGTCGCACACTTGAAGCAGCAGCAAGAGTCACGAGCGATCACCAGAACCAGACTACATTATGCTCGACGCACGAAGACTCAGCACGCAGACTACACCGACAACAGTCAGTCGACAAATCAGTCGACGACAGCGACGACGACGACGACGACAAGCTGCAGGACCTTCCAACAGACGAGCAACGTGGAGGACAGCTGCCGGCGAGGTTGACTTTCCGTTCGTCGACGTTACCGCGACGCTGGAAATGGCACAGTCCAACCGGACAGACACAAAACCTGGTGGACAGCAAAGACTGCCGCGAGGCGTGGGCGCGCCAAGACGTGCAGCGTGTAACAACCGAACCACAGAGTCCGACGTCGTCCAGCACTGATCCAACGCCGACGCCAGCTGCACAACCGCATCAGTCGACCTCGACCTTGGCTCGCGTCGAAGCCATGAAGGACCGTTTCAGACGACTTTCGGAGATGTACAAGAACAGTCAGAAAGAAGACGATGCTGCCATGATGTCTACCAGAACCAGAAAATCGCAGAATACCGACGTCGGCAAGAGTATCGAAGATCATCAGTGGACCGGTGACGATAGAGAAAACACTGCGGGGATTGAAGTGGATTCGAAGACAACGCCAGCATGCAACAAGACGGCAGTGACGGCGACGGCGTCTGTGACGTCAGACACAGAGTCGCTGTCGAGCTGCGGACGTGATGAAGGCTTCGAGTCAGAGACGGCGACCGGCTCAGTGCTGGGTGCAGCTGATGTGAGTTGTGAGTCTCATCAGTACACGCCGGACGGCGTCGCCGAGGACACGACGACAGTCTGCAGCGAGGCGAATCTATTCGCTAGCAGCATTGACAGCATCATCCAGCAGATGTGCCCGAGGATGCTTGCAGCCGCTGACGCCAGTTCCTCGTCGTCGCTTGGAACGCCGTCGACGGATGAAGCGTTGCGGTGTAGAGGAGTGCTGGCAGGTAACGACGACGTCTCAACGTCAAGCCCCGGCGCGGTATCGACTCGACGCTCGAGGCTCAGTCACCAGAGAGCTTTCATTGAGCGCATGTCGGCGCCACGCCGCTCCGTCACAAACTCCCCACAGCGACATACGTCCACCTTCTCCCCTTCAGACACTGTGCCGTCAACGGCCGCAATGTTTAGTTCACCCGCTGTGCGTCGCAGGACAAGGACGCCGTCGGCTAGCGGGCCACGTGACAGCATGCTGCTGTCAGTCGCTGGCTTGCAACATCGACGAAGTTCTGACGTCACTAGCGGCGGTGGTGATGAAGTGTGCGGGTCAGTTTCACTGTCGAAGTTTGTTCGCGGCAGCGTCGCCCGCACGTCTCTACCACAC
>Ga0209367_1007015_pt1 | contig 15554 bp, 13 predicted proteins | sample WorMetLIZISLAND2_FD_187412 | JGI IMG/M metagenome (GOLD analysis project Ga0209367, IMG submission 187412) | Marine gutless worms symbiont microbial communities from Max Planck institute for Marine Microbiology, Germany - Olavius geniculatus... ... | reverse complement strand
TATATTTTGTGCTATTATTATATTCTGTAGTTATTCAGTTGCAATCGTTAATTTTGTACATCTGAAATGTGTCAACATGCTCAATCAGCATGGTACACTCACATGGTAAAAATGCCATTGTCATATATCAGTTTAGATGTTGTGTATGTTCTCAATATTTATATTATTTATCATGTATTTCTTCTTGTACTTCTGCTCGTCTCTGTGGTAAGGTTATCATTATTCTGTTGCATATAGCTGAACCATGAAGAATATATTCTCATAACATACATTTCCAATCAAGGTTCAGAACTTATCCCAGATATTTTCTACAATACTTTTTGTACCCAATAAACTTAACTTAAGCCTTGCAGTCTGATTGTCTTCTGTTTATAGTTTATTTTGCAGTTTTTATTTAGCACACATTATGCATTGTCATATCCCATCACACAATGTTTTGTGTTAGCTAGCCATGTGTTATTACAGTTAATATTGATTCTGCTATAAATCAGACTCGAGTCATTATGGTATATGTAGAGGCCATGACGACAGATTAACAGAGAGCTTTATGGTATTTTAGTTCAATTTAATTCTGCTGATATGCCTTATATATTTTGCGTCATTTATTTCACAGTTATTCTGTTGTAGTCAGTAAGACATCTGCTGAAAGCCTATTTTTTGTGTTTTGTGTTTCTGTAACGGTTAAACTTTCTGTTTCTTAATTGTAAAGGTTAAACTTACTGTTCTGTTATTATGTGTTGTGTGCATTCTGCCTGGAAAGGCCGTCTCCGTAATGACCTATAGGCCTACTGTGTCGGGCGGGACGTTAAACCCTACTCACTGACTCACTCACTGCAGACTACAGGGCATGCAGTATGATGGGCTGGATACAATAAAAGAATTTTCATCGCACTGTGCTCTATTTCACAATAATATCACCGACTGAATTTGCAGCAGACTACACAAAAATCACAAAGCCTCACCCCAAGCCAAGCCAATTTGTAAGAAACGTTCAACATGAAAGCTATCATCCTGCTATATAGCCTTCATCTCAAGTGGTCAAACTGCCACCCATTTGTTTACACACTGCAATGCAAATGTTACTACAAGTTGACCGTCAGGTGCACGACTGATTACCACAATCTGCCTATTATCATAACTTCTCAGTGCAAGTCTCGGGAGCTGTAGAATAAGGCGGATCCATTTTCTTGCCAGATGGCATAAAAACTCAAAACCGGGTTTTTATTGTTTTGTATTTGTACTAATGAGGATATAGTGCTATAGATATGACTAATGCAAATTTGTCCCCATTCTCACAGCACATTATCTGACTTGGATAGTTTGAACCAAACCACATTGCACTCTAGGCAACACAATTCAGCAGCAGCAGATGGATCATTCTGATATGCACACGATTAACACTGACACTGAGAAACAAGTCAAACACTAATGCAACAGAGAAAATATAAACGAGTAAACCTATCTCTAGTTAAAATATAGCAAACTGTAGACCACAATATAAAACAGGAATGCATTAAGATAATGGAATGTCTGGAAGACTGGCTAGAAGTCCACATATTTCATAAAATAAGGCGGAAAAATGAAACGTAAAAGATTTAAATGTGAACAAAATAAAGACAACCCAAACAGCTAACACTAATGCTACTAACACATATATACACATATAGCTAATGTTGGCTAGCAAACACAAAAAGAACAATAAAAGTTGATGACAAACAAGAAAATAAATGGCACACAATGATTAAGACACAAAAAACTTTGCTCCAACCCGGCACAACATCTCATTGCCTAATCCACCAATGACATAACACAATTGTGACAACTACAAAACTTCCTTGCTGTGCAAAAATACTTAATGGTAACTAATTTTCTCACAGTAGTAGCATTTGGCACAATAAACAACCACGTGCAATTTTCATCACTAAACGACGCACAAATGGTGTTGTTTAGAACAGCTAAATAATGCAGGAAAAAAATGGCAACACAAAAGATTTCCTGAAACCAGAGCACATCTCATTGCCTAATCCAACAACCTATATTTTAGAGACATGCTCAATGCTCTTGTCTTTCCACAGGCAGTATAGTGATGTCAGCACTGATCTGGCTATACCAAGCCTAGTGAAGATTTCTTTGTGACAGTCACTTGTTTCCGTTATTATACTGCTCCAAGGTGGCGCCGTTGCAGGTAATTTTTTGACTAGTATTTGACTGGTGGACTTGCTGCAACGTAAATTCATATTCTATGAACAAATCTCAGCCATTAACCAAAACAATATCAAATACATTAATACATAATACAGTATGAAATAACACATCACTAATACAAGAAACAGTTTGCAGTGGTTTGTCCACAAACTAGACTAGCATTCCTGACTGAATAACTTATGGATTTTTTTACAATTTATAATTAATTTCCTCAGCACAAAAAAGCTGAATACAATGGGTTTGATCAAGGAAAAAAACCATTTTCTTACACTACTTAGTAGGTCATTATACAGTTTGTACACAATATTTTATTACAAATTCCCATGACTGTCGCAACTGCAAACATTTCCAAGAATTCTGCTCAAAACATGCTTATCAGTAAAACACTAAACAAAATGATACCCACACAGCAATAACAGAACCATACATTTTATCACAGAATAAAATGTCAACACAAAAAAGTTAACACTCGTAATTCACATATCACTGTAAAATGAAAAATAAAACCACCAAAATAAGTACGTTGCAATTTCATGTATAACGAGAGACAGTCACATTTCACCCGTGCATCACGCAGATAGAATTCACTTAGTGTAAATCAACAGTTTGGTGATTTCCGAGAGATCTGTAGATCTGGCGGAGACTCGGCATGGTTCACAACTGCCATCGGTTTTGTGAAATGACATCGTTTAAGAATATTGCTTACGCCTTCCTGACTGCCGGACACGTAGCAGAGGAATGCCTGCTGCAGGAGATATAGATGTTTCTGGCACACACTTGCCTATTGCAACATAACATGAATCAATGAAGCATCCAAATGAATAAATAGATGGATAGGCGGATGAAAAATAAACGAATGTGTGAATGAATGAACAAACAAAACAGCCAACAGCTGTATTAAAAGGTGAAAAAAATACTAAAAGACCTTCGGGATCCAAACATACACATGACATTCCTGTTTTCCCAGAAATGCAGTCTATCCAGCACATTAAAGGTTTTTTAATGAGAATGAGCTATATATATATTGTCTTTTGACACTTGACATTTAGAGTAAAAGTACAGATATACACACACAATTTAACACAAAATATGGTAAACAATATGGTAAAATGCCCACCGACAACTCGTATTATATGCCAGTTTACCTTGTTTTCTTCAAGGAACTTGAGTTTGATAACAAGGTCACTCTGTAAGCGTTCATAACGCTGCTTGTGCAGCTGAAGTGCTGCTTCAAGCTCACGAACTTTCATTGACGATGGCACATCACGTCCCGACACCTGAGCCGCTTTCATGCTGTCCACACGCTGGCGATACGCATCGTACTTTACTCTGCAAAACAACAGCATACAGTTGATACATGAATCAACATCAATATACCGTATAACTTCTAATAATAGCCGGGTCCCCATTAAGCGCCAGGTCACTGTATAAACGCCGGGGGTTTATGTCAAATGCACAAATAAATGCTGGGTCTGTAATAATCGCCAGGTCTCCAATAAATGCCGATCCCATATAGATGTGGGGTTACCAGCCTGGCAGCCACAATATACTGGCATATAGGCCCCTATTTGTGTATTTATTATGATATCATAGGCCCTACAGAAAAACAGTTTAAACAGAAAAACACACTGAAACCTCTGCTTTACTAAGACTGCACAGTATCTTTAATGTACAATAATTTTCAATAATATCAAACAATGCAAAGAAACCAGTCCGAGTTTACCAGGCAATATAGTTCAACAAAAATAAAATCCATTACTGAATTATCGGTACTACAAATAACAGACCAGGTTAGCTTTTTTGCTGACATTTTGACATACCAGGTATACCGTACCAAGTATGTGCATGAGGTTGAAGTTGGAGCTTGGAATAACTGGATAATTTACAATCGAGACAAACGAGACAAGTCGAGACTTTCAAATTACAGAGTGTGTAAGAGGTCACTTCACTATGACGTGTGGATGCTGTTAGTGTTCGACAGTATTTTACGTTCGATGCACTAAAACAGGCCCAGTCAGGCCCAGTGTGGGCTCCATGCACGCAGACGATACTGGGTGGTTTGTTTAATGGACATTCAATAGGCCTAGGTGCGCAAGAATAAATACCGTTGCCCGCTGACAAGATTTAAAATTTTTAAGAGAGGTCATAAAATTGTAAGCATTAATTTCCCTGATTGACGGGTACCTGTATTTTGCTATTTATGCAAGATAGAAATAAACGCCAGGTCTCCAATAAGTGCTGGGTCTCTATTATATGCTAGGGTATTTTTTGTCAAATGTACAAATAAAAGCCAGGGGCTTTTATTAGAAGTTTTACGGTATTCGTTTATCAACCACTGACACAACCACAACGAAATGACATATTAAAATGAAAAGTGCGACGAAGGAATAAAAATGCAAGTCCTAAATGACCAATCCTGTTAACACAACTCTTGCCTGCTTCAGTTTCCTACACTCATCCTTACATTCATGTTGTTTTGACGCTACTGCTTTGACGTTGGGAAGAAACCAGTATTAGTTCTGTAAAATATACTGCCAAAACAAGTCATAATTATCATATGCAAAATTTATAGAGTTCCATCATATAACAAGGCAAGTGCACTACATCCAGTACATCAGCAACAATCAAAAATAAAGGTCGCAACAAAATGTAGGCCCCTAGTCATTGTTAAAAGCATCATAGAATACAAATGTTTTATCTCTGGGAGCTAGCTTAATCTGAAGAAACTCTGAAAAAATGGGTCAGTGAAAAAAAATAACTTCACTGTCAACTTCAGCAATTTTTTCTACAACTATGACTTGAATCTAAATTAATTTTATATAGCTTTACAGAGGCACGTAACTGTCAAAATTTAAAACACGAATGATAGTGAGGGTAAATAAAGGGAACATCAACCAAGACAAATATTGGTCAGTCAATCTGCAGTTGTGCAAAGGGGTGCTGCCTGACTGATGGACAGTGCTTTAAACCATGCTCAAACAAAAACAGCAAAAAGAAAGCACGTAAGACAACAGACCGTGCAGCCTCACAGCTCTTCACTGTAGCTAATGTATCTTCAATGGTCGCGTTGCACAGAGTGAACATGCCTTGCCTGAACACTTGCAGTGATTCTACAAGGTACAGACACATGCATTTCAAACACAGCACAAACAAAAACAATAAGCACAAAAGCATATTTGCATATTACCATCAGTTTCAAAATGTAACTAATGACCCCTCAGTGCAAAATGTAACTACTACTCCAACTACTGCATCATCTTGTAATCAACTAGTCATTTTTCATGAGTTACTCGCAGTAAAGCTGTATTCTACAAAGACAACTTTTGATATTGTTTGATTTTATTCAGCTTTGTAAGTGCTATTGACCTCTTGTTGCTTTGTCCAACATCCTCCCTTCTACTATGTCCAATAACAGTAATAATATATGCTTACTGAAAACATACAACAACATACTGAGCAATGTGTCTCCATTCTTTGACACCAACTTCAGAGTGTCAGAGCTGCTTGAGCACTGTTCTCCAAGAGGCAGATCTCCGCCGCTCTGTGACAGTTCACTCAGCGCCTCGCCCAGACATCGCTGTGTCCGTATCACGTGGTCCAACTGTGTGGCAAGCGATGTTGCCAGCTGCAGGACATGGACAAACTGTCGACGTTGCTCCCGCAATGCAGTGATGCGTGCGGATATGTCTGGATCAGGCGCAGTCCTGCTGCGACTTCCGAGATGTTCACCCACATACTGCTGAGCAACTATCAACGCGCTGGATGACCATGACTGCAGGGAGTCAAGGGGTGATGTCTGTGACGACACAAACAACCTTCTCGACTCTGACGGGCATGACGCTGATGATGCTTTAGTACTCACAGCTGACAAACAACAACAGTGTCACTTAGGAACATATTCATGAAATGGTGTACTAATTTGTTAGCATTACAGCAAGTTGATGAACATGATGATGGTTCCTACAAACTTCCTTGCATTTATGAGAAATTGTTTGTCGTTAAGACATCTAGCAAAAAACAACTGTGGCTGCTAAAATGATAACAAATTGACAAATAGAGATTACTAGATCAGCTGTGCACATGGCCAGATGAAACGTAATGTCAGTTTCAGAGTTAGGAAAAAATACTCATTAAATAACGTGAACGCCTAGCCATGCACAAAGCAGCGATGTACTAAAACAGGTAGCCTAGATTCAATGCCGTGTCAAATGGATAATTACAGCCGTACCTAGTCTGGCTATACTACAGGAACAATCGCTAATGCAAAAAACGATACCGGATGTCGAAGTTAAAGAAGTAGCAAAATTATGTGGTCGGCTGCCAGTTGCAGATGTGGTTCCACTACGTAAAAAAGAACTATACTGTTCCCCAGAAATGTTTGTACTCATAACTGTGCTTTTGTGCTGAAAATTACACTTTTGTACTAATAAACAAATAAAAAGTAAACAAGGATGACTCCATAGAATATATAATCATGATCTAAGTGAGTAAATAAGTAAATTTATATAGCGCACCGCACACACGGCGAGAAACTCGCCGAATCTGAGGCGCTGAAACTCGACTGCAGATGCGTTCGGAAATAGGCCTACGCCTATAGCGCTGTATGATGACACAAAAAAGTTTCTACTTCCTGTTTACTTTGGCTCTCCAGTTCTAGGGACTTTACTGTTTTTTTTTCTCTTCATGCCAAATTCATGCATCTTCCCAAGGTCCGCTAGGTCTTGTTTCAGTTTATAATCTTAGTTCACTTTAGCGTACATCCATCCCTGGTCGGTCGTTGCTAGTAGGAGTCTGCCGAGAACAGGTCCAGTTTCCCACACATGAACAACTTTATCAAGTAAAGAATTCCATTGTTGCATATGAACAATACTCGCGGCAACTGAATAATTGTAATAATTCATTTTCCCTATCACTTTTCAATTCCCTGACTTTTCCAGGTTTTCCAGAAGAGTGGCCATCCTGAAGAAAGTCTTGCTCAAACAGGAGTCGTGCAAGGCGATACTCTGATCCATGGGCTACGTTTCTGGCCGTGTGAGTCTGTTATCATTCAATTTTTTTCTGGTGGGCCCTAAAAATTCCTGTTCTGTGCAATAATGTGTATAATGAATTGCCACTAAAGGGCCACTTAAGTAGTGATTGCAATCCTGTGATTGAAAAAATCTCTGGGGAAATGGCAGAGCCCTCTACCCAAACCTCTTCCTTAGTGTGAAGGGGATAACCGTCCCTACACTCCATCCCTCAAGTGCCTCCTACATCCAGATCATGGCTACACCAGTGCAGCTATAAAACTCTTGTTCAACCAAGACATTAATAACCATACAACGTAGCACAAAATTATCACTACAAAATACATTAGCACAAGTAGAGTTGCATACTTTAAACAAAGAATAATGAAATTATGACATTAATACACAGTAGTCCCATGACCAGTATTACAAATAGGGCCTATTTATCAGGCCTACTTCACCTAAAAACAGATGGCTGCATACATGTCAGCACTAGATGATAAGATCTTTGATTCATTTCTATATAAACTTAGCCCTTCGACAGGAAGCCCAATTTTGTAATGCCGACAGGAAGTCGGGGTCAAATTGACCCCACAAATACTACTGTGCATTCTGTCAGTTTTTAGTAGAGTTTTGAACGTCAATTAATTGCTCTTACTCAGAAAAAATGGTAGTATTATTTCTGTTATCTAATATCGATCGCGTTAACATGGTAACAGATTTTGGAGCATTTAAACAGAAAGTATGCTATGTCAAGACTTTTACACGAAATATCTCCAAAATCGTTGCTTGAAAGGGAAAGTTTTCAGTTTCGGACAATTAAATAACGTTATTTAAATTTCACTGCAATTAACCTTCATTGCCATGGTAACATAATTTAGACAACATACACAAAATTAAACATTGTGGCGTCCATAGCAACGGATAATTACAGTTTGGTAAAGATTTCATGTCAGTATCTCTGCTGAATAAGCTGTTGCCATGCAAAATTGTCGCCATAGCAACCATTGCTATGTGAAACATACACTGCTAAATTTACTGTAGTGAATATAAATTATCACAGCCATAATTTCTAGCACATGCAACACTTGTGTTATAGACACACTAATTTTGTTGCTAAGGGCTTTTTGTTGCTATAGCAACAAAAAATAACAGAAGCTTTTATAAGAGATATCTTGAAAAATCTTTGCATCAAACAGAGGGTTTTCAGAGTTGGACAATTAAATGCCATTTTTACAATTTTTTACGACCAAACCTCATTGCCATAGTAACAAAATTTAAACAATATCCACAAAATTTAAGCACTGCGGCATCCGTAGCAAGCAACGGGTGCTACGCAAAACTATAACCATTGGTTTCACTTCATATGGTAACCAACGTTTGGTAACGATGGAAAATTGTCACCCATAGCAACCGTTAGTATGTGAAGCATAGTTAGCATACACTGTTAGATTTAATGTAGTGAGTAGCATACAAATAGGTTACCATCACCATGATTCATAGCACAATTTACCACTTAATATTTGTGTTACAGCACACTAAGCTTGTTGCTAAGGGCTTTTTGTTACCATAGCAACAAAAGACTGAAGAGCGGAAAATGTGTACTTTATCATTTTTAGATATATAATGTCACCAAATGCAACTAAATATGCCAAAAAATCAATTTTATCAAGCATATCTGACAGGAGCTATTTTCGTCAACATGTGACTCACAACTGTGCGTAGAAGGTGTCGAGAATACCTCAATAAAAGTGCCCCCTATCGGCAAAAACATAACTAAGAGTACCAGACTGGAGGCAATAAATAAATATTAAAAGTCACAAAAGGTTAAGGAGATTTTTCAATATTGAACAATCTATAGGATCTGGGGTCAATTTGACCCCGGCTTCCCGTCGAAGGGTTAATCAAAAGAAAAGTGAAAGTATCCTTTAGAATCATTCACGATGGAGTGTAGAATGTGGAGTCAGAATTCTCTAGAAACAGAACTCGACTACTTTGGCAAATGCTTCAGTTCGTGTGTCAACCAGATAGCAAAACTAAGCAGAGTCAACGCGCCGGCCTGATGCGACACTGCCACGTGAGTATGCACGAACGTCAACAATGTGGCCACACCAAGACCCACCTGTACACAATAATAGTAAACATATACATGAATACACAAGACAATATGCAAACTGCAGGGGAGTTGCTAAACATTTCCAAACAATGGAGAATTGACTCTAGCCCCTGGGACACAAAACAGCCCTCTATTAATCTAGCTAAAGAATCTGGGAGAAAGCTGTGAGCTAAGCTCCCCAAGTGAAGTTTGAGGCAAAAGCACTTTTATGCATTTTAAGCTCGAAAATGGTGTCAGGTAGTGACATTTTTGGTTATTTTTGTGCAACTTATCTTGGTTCTAGTTAATGAGAGGTGGTTTGATTAAACGTGGTGAACCCCCTAGGGCTAAGGGCCTGCAATCTACCCCCAATGTTACTTGCAATAGTCGGTGAACTTATGCATAATGTGACTGTGAAGACAGTGTTAATAAGTCTTAGTTATAAAACTGTTAAGTGACACATCACTGTCACCATGGTTCCTACTACTCTGCAAAATTCATTTTCCCTGACTTTTCTCTGACTTTCCAGGACAAAATGAATCGCTTTCTCTGACTAATATGTTGGCTTTCAATCGCTTGCAATCGGACTAAAAACAAACACTGTGGAACAAATTTAAAAGTGTACATACAAATAATCTGTGAATGAAGTGAGCTGAAAAAAAAATTGTGAACTATTGTACGCAGTCTGTGTAAAACAGTTCAAAATTTTTTCTGCATCTTTGTTAACGTTTGCACCCTGGTACCTAGATTTCCCTGACTTTCCCTGACCATAGGAACCATGTGTCACACAATTCACGTTGAGTGCCCAGCACTTACTAATTACAAATCAGTATAAATACAGCAACTACTCATTTTAGAAACTGCTCTTAATGGTGAGTGGTGAATGAGATAAAAGTACTTTCACTTTCATTTTTCAATCCAAAAATTTTAACAAAACATAACAGCAACAGAGAACAAAAGCAGTTTATCAAAATGCACAGGTGATTCCATTTAAATGCGAGAGGGCCTACTACTAACAAGAAATTTGAGCTAATGCTCACGAGATGCACAAAAGCCTATAGCAGTTCCTATTTGCAAACTGTCAATCTATCTCTAGCCATTTTGTCGCAGTTTATTCTTGGAGTGTGCACTGCAGCCGAAGATCGCAAAAATCAATAAAAACTCCTTATTTTGGTAGTTTGGGTCTTTCAAAGTCATCGATATTGATATGACTGAAAAACTTGTTAGTTATTAGTGCTATTAGTGGTATTAGTGTTAGTATTAGTGTTATTAGTGCTTGTTGTAAAAGAATGCATGCCCATGCCTATCTGCAACCGTTTTCGTGAAAGACTAGCCAACAACGGTAAAATAACGACTTTTACAGGGGTACCGCTATTTGATGCCCTAGAGACTTGGACCATCGAAATCTAGATTTGATGCTGAAAATTACATATGCAGCTTCTGCATGTCTATCTTAATTGATTTCAGCGCAATCCGCTCCTGAAACGTGTCTCGCAGCCAAAAATCGCCAAAAATCCATAAAAAACCCTATTTGGGTGTTCAAGGTCATCCAAAGGCATTCAGTTCCGTTTTAATCGAGAGCCAGTGCATGACTTCCTATTAGTGATTAATAGTAACCTAGGGCCTATCTCGCATCGTTATTGAGATACAGTGACTTACTGGCTCAATATCGCAAATTTTTCCTACCCCCATCCCATTTAGCGCCCTCATTCAGGGTGACCTTTTTCAAATTTATGGAAAAGCTTTACGGTTCCTAAAACTAGAGTCTTCCAGGCAGCCGACGACGAAGATTTGGTGAGCCTAGCTTGCACCATTTTTGACTGATCCACTTGTGTGACAGACAGACGAACAGATGGACAGAACTGCAATGGTGAAGATGCGATGAAAGCAGTAGTTGCTTTCGCGCGTAAGTATGCTTACACCTTCAACAACAGTATTTTTACGCTGCAACAATGAGAGTGACGCAGTAACACAACCAACACATTTTCTCTACTAGATAACACATAAGTCAAGTAAAATATAGCCAAATGCTAAGTTAACTGCGCATACCTGCAAAACAGCCATTGCTCCAAGTGCATTAGCAGCCAGCCGTGCACGAGGTGGCAATGGCGTTTTCATGCTCAGCCACCATAAGCCAAGAATCATCAGTCCCGTAAATTCACCCTACAAACCGAATATAAAGACAATAAATGAATTAACAGCAGCACAACAGGGGTCTCAAACTCATCTGGATATTTGGGCTGCATTGCTAAATCGCACAAAGTCATAAATGCACAAATGATCATCAGAACCAATATAGATCACATGCAAAATTATTTTTGCTACAGGTGCCATTATACACTAAATAAAGAGTTTATTTATCAACTAAAATAGATTCTCTATCAACTGTATCAGAGTGCCAGATGAAAATATTCAGTACCATATTATGCTAAATAATGGAAGTAATCAGTAGTACACAGAAAAGCAGGAAACACTGCAAGAAAACTAGTGTTATCGAAATCGGCACCGAAACCGCAGTTTTTGTTAGCAATATCGAAAAGTATCAAAACCGCAGTTTTAGGCTCTCTATTGACAGTTTCGGTTTTTCGGTTTTGACAGACTAGCTCTAGTGTTTTGACTGAATGAATGAATGAATGAATGACTGGTTTAATGAGATGCATCAAACGTGCATCAAACACTGCTATGAGCAATACAAATTTATAACACTACAAGAATACACCGATAGAAACAAACACTGAATATAAACTCAACTACACTACACTACACTCAATTTAACATGTGTCTGTTGACAAATGTAGTCTAGAAACTGTGAAATTTACATTGTAGTAAAATAACAAGTAACACTCAGGTAATAAAACCAAACTAATATTGCCTACACATACTAAATTAAACTAAATAAACATCTGTTTAAAAACGAAGCCTGAATGAACGTTAATAGTAGGTCACGGGCAAGACGAGTCGCGCGACTCGTCTCACCCGCCGGCACTCGCGGCGAGCATAATTGCGTAATCGCAGAGAGATCAAACTGAGATCGCTGCAGCGCTGCACCCCGTGTATGACGGAGAGGGAGAAGCTTAGAACAATTGAATGGAGGAATGTGGGAAAGCAGTCGAGCGTCTGTGAGTTACCAATTAACGTCAGATGGTGAAGTGTGTTTACAGCCGCAGAGGTGCGGGTGATGCGGGGTGAGATGGCGTGAGCAGTTAGTAGTCACGTAATATTTATTGCAACTGAGGCGAGCGACGGCGGCGGCAGTGAGCGCAGTCACATAGTCACTGGTACGTGGTGCTGTTGTAATCTACTGAAGTCCTGTCTGCGTGGGTACTGGGGAAGGCAGAGGATGGGTCATGAGGACGTCGGCGACTGACTAATTAAAGTGTCAACGTCACTCAATGAAGCTGTGTTTGCTAAATACAGTCTACCCTTAAACTACTATACAAGTTTACGCTCAGCATTCTGACAGTCTATAACACACATAAGGGCATATGCCGTTCAGCTGTTATACACCGTTGCCGCCAGCTCAGGATCTAGGCCTATGCCCTTAGGCTACTCTCCGCATGCGGCAGTAATACTGAGTACTGAGTAGGGCCCTAGATTTGTAGGAATGTAGGCCCTAGACGCAGATGCGAGTATATCTGAGTCAAACAAATGAGGTTGGGACAAATGATTTGATTTGATGCAATCCGACTTTGCAGCCAACGTGACGACTGACGACACTGTATGCTGGCGCCTTTAGGTCTACCATGACCCTCTAATGACGGCCGCCAGCATAACAGCTGACCATGGTGCATGGTGGGGGTTGTGGTATGGCATCACCGGCATCAACCAACGTCGTGATCAATCAAGCGAGTGTTTACATCCAGATGTCACGAGCATAGCTGGATAAGTGCCAATCCAATCCTAATCAGACTTCAGAATTAATGTACAATTAATGGTGGAATAGTTTTAGTTCACTAGCTAGCACACCTAGCGCATTTGGTCAGTTACTTTGGGCTAAATTCATTTGGGTAAACTTTTATCTGCAGCCGTCGCAAATTATAGTTGGTCCTTTCCTCAGTGGTGCACTTCCAATTGTTGACAACGTCCAATATGTATTATATCTCTCATTTTTCACCAATCACATGAGTTTACACTTTCATCTTCCATAATTTTTCTTTGTTTTCCATGCGCAAAGGTAATCGTGTGTTGTTAGTTAATTTTGCCGAAGATTAAATTGATTTTCAGTTGTGATGTCTAGACTTCACAGTCATGGCAGAAAATCGAAACTCAACCTGACCGAAACTGCGGTTTTTCCCCCTTAAACTGAACCGAAACTGATCGACTTTGGCCAGTGGGAAACCATAACGACACTAAAGAAAACTATCAACGGCTAGTAAAATAAGGACTAAAACTAACCATATGCCTATGATTAAACTGTGTCATCGTTCCGTTGTCGAATACATTCCTCCACTTCGGCGTCAGAGTGAGCAGGTCGGTAGGTATCCATCGATCAGCCATCATTGGCCATGTGTTGTAAACGAGCCCTGCATCAAGCCCGGCCACAAATGCACCTGTATCACACATACAATGAACGTCAGTAAAGTATTTTTTAAACGCTAAAAATGTGTTTTAATGAGAAATTTCTTTTAATGTTTGTACATGTTAAACAAAAAATAGCACTGTCTTTCTACCTTACATCTCAGTATACAGTTTTTCATATTAATAACTTTTGCTATCATACACACTGGTAAGAAAGTAAAGCTAAATACAAAATCCATTATCATTTTATCAGTAACACTTCAATTTTTGTATATAAATATTTTAAATCACCGTCATTGTGACAACAAATTTATAGAAAATTTTTAAAAAGCTAAAAGATAAAAAACGCTAAAAATGTTTGTTATATAAAAAAACATAAAAGCCTTTAGTACAACTTTCTATCACTAACCATCGCTGAGTTATCAACGCTCAAACAGACCTGTCCGTTTTTTGTATAATTCATGGAATAGATTGCAATCAGTATAAGCAAAAGCTTTCTGGACAAACACAGACAGACTGACCTGATATGGCTGTGAAAAATACCATTGCCATCGCGCTATGACAGAATTTGCGTAATCTGGCAAGAGTGGCTACATTCTGAGCAGCATTTGGCAGCTGCAACAGACAAAAAAAACAAAAAATAATATAGATGTTAATGCTGTTTGAGTCATCATTACTGCAACTGAATCACAAAAAAAACAACTAAAGACAACTCAGTCTTCCATCCCTCTGGGGTAGGTAAATCAAGTACCAGCCTGCCTGGCTGTGGTGAAGGTGGACCACATTCACCTGTGTAAAGTTGCAGATAACACCTTGTGACCCCAACAACGGCTTTAGCTCTAAAAAGTTACACATACCTTTTTACCCTTCTTTTCTTTCTATGGCCTTTGGTATCAATTATAATAGAACATTCACGTGTGAAAATAACAGGATATTTATACACTGGCAGCAAAGATCAAAAACCATCCAACGTGTGGGAAACACTTTTGGTCAGCAACAGTTATATCAAACTAAGCTATCACATACAAAAGCGGCCTTTGGATGTATTAACAGCAAAAACCTATAGGCTTTAACCAACTTGTAACAAGGCCTATTATTACTTACCGACTACAAAATACGCTAGACTTTAATTCGCCTAAAACTGTTTGGAAAATACGACTACGCAAATGCGCTACGATTGACCAATCAACAAACTGAAATCAAACCGATGAATACAATGTAGTAAGTAATCCATTCCGCACCTGCTGAGGAGTCAGAAGATGGCTGAAACTCTGCCAGAGCAGGAGCGCATAAAGAACGACAGCAGAGCCTAGATGTGCTGCCAAGCGATACTGACTCACACGTGGTACTGCATTTGGATCTTCATCAGGAACCTCTAGACCACTCTTCACCATGTACCAGCCCAGAGCTCCCTGCAGTCAATGTACATGTACACTGCACTAGTGCACAGCGTCTCTGAGCCATGTGCCACATCACGTGGTCCAAGTCACTATAAGTAAGTAATTAAATAAGTGAAACGTAAATTTATATAGCATATGACATTACAAAATAACCTATAATGTGCTAGACACACTTCCAGGATCTCAAATTCCAGAATCTTGGGGGGGCGACTGAAAATGCGAGAAATGAAATTTCGGCACCATCAAAAATGCAAGTCGTGAAAATACGAGACATGAAAATACAGGTAAGGAAAAAGCGAGACATGAAAATACGAGACATGAAAATGCGGG
>Ga0209367_1007014_pt1 | contig 15555 bp, 6 predicted proteins | sample WorMetLIZISLAND2_FD_187412 | JGI IMG/M metagenome (GOLD analysis project Ga0209367, IMG submission 187412) | Marine gutless worms symbiont microbial communities from Max Planck institute for Marine Microbiology, Germany - Olavius geniculatus... ... | reverse complement strand
TTTACTACACTAAGTCAAGACTCAAGACAGTCAATGTCAACTACTTAGTGCTAAAGTGCGACACGTGGCAAACAGCAACATCCGTACAAAAGCTGCTGATAAAACTCTGGAATTGTCATAAATTAAAATAAAAGCGCTAAAATTCACGAAAAATCACGAATTTCACGAAAATCAGCGTTTTTCACGGAAGGAGGTCATTTTCACGAAAAATGTCACGGCCATGAAATCGTGAATTAAGTTGGTCCCTAATGTTGGGCCATACTAAAACAATATTCAAAAATGTTGTAGGTAATTCGATTTCAAATATGATGCATAACGATGTGTTTCTTGCAAACTGTGGGCTTTATTCATGGTTTTCAATTGTCACCTTTCACAATGTTTTGTTCTATTTTTATGTGTTGACATAATGTGGGTTATAATGTTGGGTCACACAAAAGGAACTTGAATAGAGTGAATTTCTAGATCGTTTTGCGTCATCTGATATAACGCTGATTGATGTCTGAGAATGATTCAAGCAGTGTAAGAATATCCTTGTTGTGTTGTATATACAAGCTATCTTATCTTGAGTCTGATTGTTTGTTTTACAGTACTTAGAATAATGCGAGTTTCTTTGTCAGATTTGTTTTTATTGCTCTCAGTTTATCAGCCTTCGGTGACTAATATGGGCATGGATGTTGATGTTTTGTTCAACAGACTGTTTTTTTTCTTATGCCTTTCCATGCCTGTGGGGCTGAAGAAGCAACAGTTTGTGAATACGTGAAACGCAGATTAGTGATTGCAATCCCAGAAGGATCCCAGCCATTTTTGCCAAAACAGAATCCCGGGATCGGCAGTGACAGAATCCCAGGATTTTGGGATGACAAAAATTCATTAGAATTGTACTTTTTTAGGTGTTAAAATTATAAACTAACAATTCATAAAATATTTTATGCTTGTTAGAGTCATACAGCTTGAAGTGCACTGTACTTTGTATTTTGACATCATAGGCACTCCCTGCAGTTTGCATAATATATTTTCATGATGTAAGTCTACTGGGGGTACTAAAATAACAACCAATATATAAGCCAAAACATAAGTTTATATACTTGTTAACGGCAACATTCAAGGACTTGCACATCGAAAACAGCAAAAATTACAAAAGGTGTTATTGCCTGCATCACACTGACTGTGTGTCAGTGTGCTGCTGAATAGTATCACATTTTGTATAAACTTATGTTTTTGTACATTTATATTTGCTGTTTTATTGGTAAATTAACGTTTTCCTACAGTTCATCAGTTATGGAGATATCAGGCCATAGATATTTTACAATCACGATCTTGACTGTTTGGGGTCACGTGATATTCAAATGGCAACAAGGGTCGGTTGTGGTGGAATTAGATTGGCCTCATTCAATAGCCGGTCCCCGAAAACCTTCCATTAGACGCAAAGATCATGGAGATGTCTCTTACAGAGTCCAAGTCATAGACTTTTTGTCTCAAATTTATTGCCATGGCAACAAGGGTTGGTTGGCGTAAAATTTTGTTGGCAGTATTTGGAAGGATGCACGGACACTTTTTTTCTTGATACCACACAATGTCGTGTTTTTTTACGCGCATAAGCAGCTACTGCTTTCAGCGCGTCTTAGTTATCGCAATTCTGTCCATCTGTCTGTCACACGGGTGGATCAGTCAAAAATTGTGCAAGCTAGGATCACCAAATTTTCACTGTCAGTTGCCAGGAAGACTCTAGTTTCAGAACCATAAAGCTTTTCTATAAATTCGAAGGGGGTCACCCCGAACGAGGGCACTAAATGAGAGGAGGTTGGGAAAAATTTGCGATTTTTTGCCAATAAGTCACTGTATCTCAGAAACGGTGCGAGATAGGGTTCAGGTTACTATTATTCACTAATAGGAAGTCGTGCACTGGCTCTCGATTGCCACCGAATTCAATGACCTTGGATGACCTCGAACGCCAAAATAGGAGTTTTTAATGGATTTTTGGCGATTTCAGGCTGCAACACAAGTCTATCATTCACAAGGTGGCACCACGCAACTATGGTTATGCGATCCAGATAGAGAATTTGGTATTTGTATATTAACTTAGCGTGAACATCCCAATTTTCAGCTAAACTACTGAACAGGAACTGCTATAAGCTTCCGCGCGTCTCGTGAGCATTAGCTCAAATTTGTTGTTTTCAATTGCATGTTAATAATAAATAATGACACTAAAAGTCAATTAGAAAAGCGCTTAAGCTAAGTAATGTAGATAGAAAGTATCTCAACATTCAGTGTCTGATTCAGACAAACTAGTACTGGTAGCACTGGCATCACACTTATGCAACCAGTGCATGAAAATTTTGAAATATGACCAAATTAATAATGTGAACCAGATAACTGCTATAAACTGCTAAGTAAAAATGTTAGATAATTGACAGCCTGCAGGGCTGGAGACTGCTCCAAAAACCAAGGTTTTTCGGTTTCTAATAAAACTTTCAAAACCTCAAAAGTCCAATTATATTTTTTTACCTATCATTTTATTACATATTTATTGTGATTTTTGAGTATATCCACTTTATGAACAACTTGCGACAAGTGTCAGCCACATATTCACGTACTAAATGTAAGTGGTCTATGGTGTCAGTCTCAGAACAATCGAAATCTGTTTTGCGTGGTTTGGTCTAAAGTGCAGCAGCACCAAGCGACTAGTGATTGCAGTCCCGGGACTGAATTTTTTGTCCCTGGATCCGGTATTGAAACAATTGTAATCCCGGGATCCCGTCTCGGGATTAAACTCACAGATTGGTCGTCATTTTAATATCCTTAATTGGCTTATTTCATGCATAGGATATGATGTAGTATAGGCCCATACGGGGAAGGTATTTCGGAACTGCAGGGTGTGATAATAACTGTCAGAATACGAATTACAGTGCATAGCAAAGAGTTCGACTCAAGCGCACATAAATATTTTGTTCACCAGACGGCTAATATTCTTATTTTTATCATTTAACACGAAAAAAATCCGACTTTAACTAATTCTGTAATCCTGGGACTGGGACGCCGCCAATTCGGGATCCCGGGATTGCAGTCGCTATACAAGCGACCAAATATCGATATCGGAATAATATTTCGATATTTGCCCATCACTAGCTAAAGTACAAAGTAATCTATGGTTTTGTCAACGACTCTATGTAAACAGTAAACAATAAACATTGAGATGATTGAGTTAATTTTAAGTATTTTGTTGTGAATTTGTCTAGAAAAGACTGCAGTGATGATACTGTTGCTATTTATAATTATTTTAGTCATTGCATTTGCAGTTCTACCGAAATATTTGTCATCTTTATGCTCTAAGGTTTGTAGAACGGTTGAATTATTTGGAAATGAATGAACCATTGAGTTGCACCACTCTCTATTACCGCTATGTTCATTTTTATGGTTGAACCTTTTTGCAGCAAGAGCAACACATGACAACTACTGTATGATGGCTCCTTACTTAATTTTTTTGTTGTTTTGCCTTTCAATAATTCTAGCGGTAGATCGGCGATCTTGCTGTTAGCACTGGAAAATTGCTAGAGGTAGATCGGGTAGATACGTTATTGGGAAGATGGTAGAACTCATAATCTTGGTAGACACAGAAGGTCTATAAACCATGCTACGACACTGTCACGTATTTAAATCAGGCTTAGCCTATTCAGTATTATATCAGAGTTCATCTTAAGCCAAAGCTGTTTTTTGTAACACAGACTTAGAACTATAGTATTTTGAATAAATTTTATTTAATGCTTCATAATTGATAACATTTCAATTCCAACCACAGTCTTAACCATGCAGTAAAGAAATGTGGCTGCATTCTTTCACTAACAACGAGATAAATGTAATTAGATGAATGGCGATCTACCGCTAGTAATTTTCTGCTCACTAGTGCGAGATCGCCGATCTACCGCTAGCACTGACCTTTGCCTTTACCCATCATCTCTACATTGGCAGATACAAGCAGCAGCCAACGAATAATGTTTGCTCATTACTGTACTATATTTACCATATGTAGAAATGCAGATTTGTGTCACGGTGAAATTAATTGCATTGATAGCCAAGTGAAGTGCAGGAACTGCATTTCTCTACACGAAAGATGTCGTGACAAGTACTTAGATCCAGATACTAAAAGTGTAATTTGTTCTTATTGTGTTTTATTCGTAAAAATGAGTGCATTCTTGTAGGTGACAGATGTACTACATTCAACACGTGAAGATGCTACAAAGCGTAAACAGCTGAAGGAGATGAAAGGAGAGTTAAGCAAGTTAAACATGGTCAACGAATTTGCACAGTATGCACGACTTGAACGACGAATCAATGCAGTGACAGAAGACATAAGATCTAACTGTATGTTTAGCCACAGTATAATATGCAATTGTTTGCTTACATGAACTCAAAGTATTGCTGATAATGATTGATTACAAATGAAAACAATAAAACACCTGTACTTCTGTATTGTATTGTGTCTCAATACATAACATTGGTGTGTTGGAAAGACCATAAACCTGTAGACTATCATATGCTCTATTATTCCATAAGTTCACGCTTAACCTGGAGTAAATCTGGAAAAATATCTGGTTAAACAACGAAAGTATTTTTTCCACACTATTTTGTGCAGAATTCAAATCTTATTCTGCAGTTTTTTTTGCATTTTTAAACATTCATTAAACATTTCTTGTCTATAACGATGTTCATTGAAGATATGATGATGTTGCATTACTCCACTGTGTATGCTATTTGAGAATACACTAACAGTTGCCTCTGTTTTTTTGTTATTGCATACTTAGCAAAGAGAAGGCAAGATACTTTCTGGAAGATTAGTATTGCAGCCAATGTGCTGTATTATGTATTTCAGGTTGTATTTGTTAGTCTTTTTTCCAGTTGTGCTGTATTTCTGATGCAATTAATTCCATGGTTCCTACCAGGGATGTGGTCTCAGTCGAGGCATCTCAGTCTCGAGACATACTACTTGGTCTCATCTCGGACAAAATCCTCCATGTCTCGGTCTTGTCTCAGTCTCGGACCGATGCGTCTCAGGTCTCTTCTCAGTCTCGGAGCAATATGTCTCGGTCTTGGCCTATTACGTCTCATCTCGGGCCATCACGTCTCTTTGAGATGTTTTGTGCAGGCGTGCGCCATGCATACTGTAGTTGCCGTTAGAGCGATACTAACCAACATGACATTTGTGGCTTAGACATATTCGTTTACAGTGTTTTTACTCTTTCATTTACTTATTTATCATAAAGCAGAATTATGTCATATCACTTTTTTCGTCATAAAATGACCTAGTCACAATGAAGATAAAGTGTATGATGTCAAAATGAATACTGTCAGCCAAATGTAGACGACGTATAATGCTATAATCAGCTGTAGTTTACTAATTTCAGTAGAGCTGTCAAGGTGTTAATTTTTTTAACGCATTAACGCAGTGCGTTAATTTTTTTAATGCATTAATTAACGCGTAAATTAACGCACCCAGTCCCGTCGAGATGGAGAGTAGGAGGTAAATTACCCTGGGCCCGAGACGTTTATGCATGGGACCCACCTGTAGAATATAGAAAGTTAGAAAAATGAAAAAAAGTTTTCACAACACATATAATTTTTATTTTTTAAACGTATTTAGGCTATTTACTATTAACTATTATATTATTTTATTTTAACGGTTAATTGCTTGAACGAAGAATTTCTCCTCTCCCATCGCCTATTCTTCTGCTTACTTTTTTATTTCTCTGACTTCTAATACATGTACTTGTTGCCATTATGCCTTGACACAAAACGTGTGTAGACTGTTCAGCATAGTGTTCAGAATTTTTTTTACGTCTGCAGGTAACTTATGGGGTGTTTACACCATCCAGCAAACGTCCAGCATTAGCACGTGTATTTTGGAAGTTTACTGGACGTTTGCTGGAGCGTGTAAACACCCTTTTAGACACAAACAAAGATGTTGCGCAAATGTTTCAGTTTAAACGTGTTACGCCGTGGCTACACGCACCAATTTCCTCGTCCGAAATGTTGTCCGACGTGACCGGGCCTTCCGATGTCTATAAACCTCATCCGAGGAAATCATCGCGTGTAGCCATGCATGTGCGTTAATTTTTTTTAACGCGCGTTAATTTATTAACGCGTCAACGCGTTAATTAACGCGTCAACTGTGACAGCTCTAAGTAATACGTAATGGTAGCAACAGTGACTTATGGATGTATGCTTAAATAAAACACAAACTACAATCTCAACATTGTCATAATGATAATGAATTGCCCTGTCTACATCACTGAAGACCAAGAGTGCATCAACATGTTATTGTCTGGGCTGCTAAAACAGTTGAGTCCTAAGATCTAATGCAAACGCCAGAGCAGAATAAAGATTTCCGATGTGGGGAAATGAACAACAGAAATTCTTACTGTAATCCTATGCCACAAAAGATGTAATATGAATTGTGGCTCTACTGGTTGTTCAAAAAAATTTCTGTTAAATATGAACAGACTTTACCAACATTGTTGAGCTGTTGCTACTGCTAGTGCAATAGTCTACTAAATAAGCGCAGTTCACTGAAAAGTTAATTTCTTTTGAGATTTTTTAGAACACTAATATGATGATTAGAGCTGTCAAAGTGTTAATTTTTTAACGCATTAATTAACGCATTATTAATGCACCCAGGCCCATCAAGAGAGAGAGTAGGGGATAGGAACTAAGTTACCCTGGGTTTTGCAACGTTTGGGAAGGCACCTGTAGAACATAAAAAGTTAGAAACACATTGTTAAACATATAATCAACAATAACTGATGTCATAGCTAGCACAGAAATCTATTAGCCTGTCGACAGTATAATTATTTATTTACAGTTGTGACAAAACGGCAACTACAGTTTAGCTACTTAAATTAATTTGATTGTCAAAAAATGCAGTTTAACAGAACACTGAAACTTTTGCTTCACAAAATTTAGTAAATTAACATAAATTTATGTATGTGTGTGAATTTTTTTAACACACGTTAATTTATTAACACATTAATGCATTAATTTGGCAGCTCTAATGATGATAATTTTCACATAATATACCATTTCCGAGTTATGAAGAAAAAGGTAGCTACAAACTGTGTCAACAGCCCAAATAAATCTGTGTTCACTACTTGCACCAACGAACATTGTGTCCCAAAATTAGCGGCCCCCTCCTTCAAACATGCCACGAAATATCGTACATTGCACTATCTTAACATTACTTACGGTCACACCCATTATGACGTACACACTTTACCGTGTGTGCTCAGTGTAACATCATTATGACGTCAGAGTTTGTTTACATTAACCTTACATTCAATACATTGTTATTGACAAAGAGATTAAGCAGCCGTGTACCCGCCTTAAACTAAGAGCCCAAAAGTGGTCACTGTGAACTCAAACTGTAAAGAGAAGTTCAAAATGAATGTCTCAATAACTGCTTCATATTCTATAAAAATCTGTCAGATATTAACAATTTTACACTAACTTATCTGTAAGGGGGGCTGCTAATTTTGGGACACAGTGTAAATAACTGATGCTAAAAAAGTCACACCACAGTCAATAAGAGTAAGCCAAAAGCACAGAAGTGGTACCTGCTGAACAGCAGTTATCAGAGCAAGATCGTCTTGTGCTTTCCATCTGCCAAGATCTTTACCCGACGTTGATGTAGAAGACTAAACAAATCATCAATGCCAAAGATAAGTTTACTTCAGTTATAATTCCGCAGACTAAGTGACAGAAAAAAGCGGGAAATGTCAGATAAATTAATAGAAAGATCAGGAGGAAAGAGATTTATTATGTCACCAATGTGCCACAAAACCAAAATGTGCCCCGTGACTAAATGAGTGACTCTTGCCCAGCAATAACCGTTAATTACAGCAACATCAGTACACCATCTCTCAAAAAAGATGAAGTAGATCGTAAAGCTACTGAATGAATAAGTGAGCAATAAAGTTTTATAGGTCATTTTGAGGACAGGACACATCACACTCCAGACAATTACTTGCAATGACTGGTACTAACACAAAAATCAACAACAACAAAAAATCAGACAAACAAACAAAGAAACTAAAACAACAAGATTATGTTCATATGAACACGGAGTCTGTCCGATGCATTTCGATAGTTTACAGTATATGTCCATATAAATATAATCAGTGAGCTATTTAGACCGCTAGAAAAATTCAAACAGTTTAATTTCAAATTGTACAGCAGCAATGATCCTTTCATTCTTCTGTATTATTTAATCTAAAAAATAAACATTGTCAGTCACGAGACTATTCGATTCGTCACTAGCGCCTTACTATAAAAGGTCCATCATCACCATGCGTCTATCTGGCACAGTTATGGAGATATCGCGCCTCAAAGAGAATGGGGTCACGAGTTTGACCTTTTGGGGTCATGTGACGTCATCGGTCACGTGACCATTTGACTCCCGGGGGTCGAGTCCATAGTCCATGGGTGGTCCATAGTGACCATGCGTCCATCTGGCAGTATCATCTGCCAGATGGATGCGTGGTCCATCTGGCAATGTTACAGAGATATGGCGCCTCAAAGATAATGGGGTCATGAGTTTGACCTTTTGGGGTCACGTGACGTCATCGGTCACGAAAGAAAGACGAAAGAAGGGAAAGAGAAAGAGGAAGGGGGAGATGTGGAAAAGAAAGGGAAAGTGGAAAAGGAAAAGGAAGGGAAAGGGGAAGGAGAAAAGAAAAGGAAGTTAAAGAGAAGGGGAATTGGAATGAAAAAGGGAAGCAAAAGGAAATAGGGGAAGGGTAAGGAAGAAAAGGAAGGGGAGGGAGAAAGAAAAAGGGAAAAGATAGGGGAAGAAAAAAAGGAAGGGGAAAAAGAAGGGAAAAGGGGAAGGGTAGGTAAAGGAAAGGGGAAGCAGAAGGTAGACAAGAGGAAGTGGAAAGAAAAGGAAAAAAGGGAAGAGGAAAGGGAAAAGGTAAGGAAAAGGGGAAGTAAAAAGGGATGCAGAAGAAAAAGGGGAAAGGAAAAGGGAAAGGACAAGGGGAAAGGATAAGGGGAGGGGGAGGAAAAGGAGAAAGGAAAGGTGGAAGGAAGAAAAAATGTTGGACGCACGGACGCACGTACGGAAACTCAGGTGATTTCGTACTCTGTCCAATGCTATGCATTGCAATGGACAGACGATAACATTAGAACCTACACGCACAAATGTAAAAATAACAGACTCACACTCACAAACTAACTACAATTCATGAGACTCATGTGGGGCTTCAGCTACAAACTGTATTGATGTGCTGTAAAATTGTAGCAGCAATCATGATATCAGGATGCAAATCAGGAGAGCAATGAAAAGTGCCACAAAACAATGAAAATCCGAAATACTCACCCTAAACTTCTTAGAGCGCTTATTGGACTTGGATGACTACAAACATTAATAAACATCAATGTTACATATTAATAACGCAATAACCTGTACTACGTCTAAGTTTCATTCTGTTTAATTTAGCTACATGGATGAACAACTGATGCTTATTTGTTCATAAAATTAATGTTTTAGTAACTACACCGTGTCCCAAAATTAACGACCCGCTACAGATAAGTTAGTGTAAAATCGTTAATACCTGACAGATTTTTACAAAATTTGAAACTGTCATTGAGACAATCATTCTGAACTTGTCTTTAAAGTTTGAGCTTAAAATGGCCATCTTTGGCCTCGATGCAAACTTAGTCTAAGTGACAAACTTCGTATTCGCATTCAACAACATGCGAATATTGACCACTTTTCAGCTATTCAATATTTGACGAATAGTTGGTGGCATTTTGTCGAATGCGAATATTTCATTTTATGCAACTTCACTGAATTTAAGCAAAATTAAGATACAGGATACTGACTGAAAAGAACACAGAACACTCTGTATGTTTCGTCTTCTGAATGGAACGTGACTGATTTAACTGAACTTTGCCTTAGATACTGATTTTTTTGGACTGAACACTGAACAACTATGTTTCCCTTTTTTTTAAATACAGATGTAGTAGTTTCCTCGAGGCTCAATAACTATTCGCATTCGTATTCGTTATTCGACAAGTAGTAAATTTAATATTCACATTCGATGAATGCAAATATTTTTTTGGCTTCGTCACATCCCTAGTCTAAGGCAGGTATGGTGCTGCTTGATCCCTTTGTCAATAACAATGCATTGAACGCATCTTAACGTAAACAAACTCTGACGTCATAATGATGTTACACTGAGCACACACAGTAAGGTGCGTATGTCACAATAAGTGTGACCGTAAGTAATGTGAAGATAGTGCAGTTTACGATATTTCGTTGAAATCCATAAACTACAAACTGAATTAAGCATCTTTAAAGCAGGGGGGGGCCGCTAATTTTGGAACACGGCGTAGTAGTCTAGTATAGTATTAAAAGATGTAGAGATTAAGTTAACAAATGTCATGAGAGTTCTGCAAAGTTATCTGCTACATGATGGTCACTATCATATGATAAAATACACAATTTGCTAAATTAATGTGACTGCAATTCTCACTGACATGAGACTAGGGTTAGAACGATACCAAAAAAGCCACCCAATACCAAATGCCCAATATTATTGGGTCCTATCGATACCAATACCCAATACCAATCATCGGCCTCCCGCCACGCACTGTGGCACTGTCAGGGCTAGACATAGGAAGTAAAATGGTTGTTGTGCAGACTGTTACTTGTTACTTTGTTACTTGTAATGAATGTAACATAATCTGTTTGCTTCGTTTTGCAACCCATGCAGCGCACTCACCCACCATTCGACGCCGTCGACCCTGCAATGTCCATTCTCACTCTCTCTGTTCATTCTATTTCAACCTATGCGTGCTGTGGTGTATGCTCTGCCAAAAATAAGAGAGCCACATTTGATCATCACGGTCATGTACGGTACTAGACTACACTGTATTCTAGCTACTAAAATTTCCAGGCGCAGTTACCCATCTAGTGTAAACAAAAGGTATTAGTGTGGGACTGGCCAGCGGCATGGTCTACTCATGATTACGCGCAGCACGTTTCCGCGCAGTGCCAAAAATTGATGTAAAGCACATTTCAGCGCAGCCGAGCGGGACGAGCACCACAAGGCTGCACTGAAATGTGCTTTACGTCAAGTTTTGCTGAGTAGATGCCAAGGCCCCTACTAGGCCCACTGTGTGAAGTTTGATGTGTTATGTCGACTTGACTGAAGTCCTTTGCAGCGTGCTGCTTAGCATCCGTATAATGCGTTTTTAGGTTTAAAAACTTTTTTTAAAATGATGTGACAGGGAGAACATACTATAGTGTCAAGCCGCGTTCGTTTTTAGATGCTCATCGGCCGGGGTGTGTATGTCGCTTGTGTGAGTGCAGGTCGATGATTTGTTTTCACTTCAGACAGCGAGCTTTTTCGCTGTTTGTTCGAGTGTGGTGGCAATTATTTGTCGACTTATTTTGCCTGTCATTCTCATAACAACTCTGTCTTAGCGTTGCCGGAGTTCATCTATCAATGTGTCTGCATATCACTGTGATTCCATGTCTTCGTATTGTTAACTGTACCAGTTTTTGTGTGGCTAGGAGTTGGTCTGCAGGTAGCAGTTATACTAATACGGCTTACGTTATGTGATAGTATTTTCTTTACCTGTAGTATGATGTCAGGCATCAGACCATAGGTGACTGCTAGAATAAAGGTCTCTTTGGCTGATTGTATACGTCCACATCAGTTACGGAAATTAGGCCTAGTGTGTGAGACGGCGTGTGGCGGAAAGGAAATAATCCTTCCAATCTCTCATGAATGGCGACCATTCTACAGGTGCGCCTACCCCACCCCACTCTTCCTGCCACTGTTGTTTCCTTATACCAGTCCACCCCAATACCGGCCAGTATTGGCCAATACCCGGTATGCCAATACTAGTATCGTTCAAACCCTAGATGAGATGCTAAAAATTTCGGTTTTTCATAATATTGCAACTACTGGTATATTCTGCATATCTTCAGCACATAATAACATCTCTTAGACAAAAAATATTTTTTCTGCAAATTCATCATTAACAGACAATGTTCAGTACAATTACAAAAATACCTTCCAAATGTATATACACAGTGTTCAACGTTTTTCAGTGACACCTTACATTATCTTATAAAAACCAACGTACAATAAACTAAGTAGGCTACTCAACATGACATTACCTTGTGTACTTTCTTGCGGTCGAGAACGACTGGAGGTGTAGGCACATCGATGCGCTCAGTGACCACGCTGGCGACATTCGAACACTGACCAGGCAGCAACAGCCGTGTCTCGCTGGCCGACTGCTGGCGCGACCGTCCACGCTCCGACTTTATCAGGCTACTTTCCACAAGCTCATCATCGAATTTCTTCCTCTTGATGGACCGCGTCGACAGACGTCTACTGTTCTGACATAGATCTATGCCGGACAGTGATGCTGGCGTCTGGTAATCACCTGGCAAAATGCACAATTTCATGAATGTAAGTAATAAAATAAAATCACTGTTGCCGTATGTGTGCTTAATTCTATGCAAAGCTAATAGTGAGTTATTGATGTAAGTCATTAACATGACTTTCTCACAGATATAAAAGGCAAATGTGCTGTTCTTGTTTTTTTTTATTTTTACAAAAATTACAAAGTACTGTAGTTCGAGTGTTGACAATCTGAAATCTGCTGTGAAAGTTCCCCAGCCAAATCCTAGCATTAACCCTGACCAAATGTCCAACCTTAACGCTACCTGTAACTATGGCTATAAGCCTAAGCCTAAGCCTAATCTGAACCACAAAAAAGATCTCTATTGCAAACTTCTGGGAGGAAAATTTTTGCAACAGCTCTGTGACATTCTCGTTGATAACTCGGAAGTGTACCTTAATCCAGCATCCAGTGGTTATGTGAAGACCAATATTTTGCCCAATTCAGTGACGTTCACCTGTTTCTTTCATAGATAGCGATATACACCACTAGTGATTTGCAGCATTACCCGTTTTAGAAACCGGGTACCTGGTTGCAATTATCCGAGTACCCAGACCCAGTTTTAACATTAAAGCAAGTAAAGAAAAAGTCTGAAAAACGACAAAGAAGTGACACGTACGCATCTAATTACTCAATATTTTCCAAGAAAGTCAGGTTTTTCATACAAAACGTCTACAATGCATCTATGAAACCAAACCTGTATAGTCCGTCAACGAAAATGGCTGAAGTTGAATCTTCTTTGCGATACTGAATTTTGCCACAAATGCTACAAGTAGTGAGATTTTCATCGGTTTATTAGTAATCAGTGCAAAAAATGGGTACCAATTTCCCGCATTTGGAACCGGGTAATGAATTTTGGAACCGGGTCTGGGTACCTGGTTCATGGTACAAATGTCCATATGTCAGGTGTATGGCTTTCCCTTTGCCGTTTCGCCCCCTGGCTTCTTCGCCCCTGGCTTTCGCCTCCTGGTTAATTCGCCCCCTCGCCTTGGACGATTCACCCCCGCATTCCGCATATTACCCACCGTTCCGCAGCCTACTTCCGCAGATTTCATCCCGCAAATTACTTTCCGCATTCCGCAAATTACCAACACCTTATCGATATTGTATCGAAATTGAAATCCTGATATCGAATCATCACTACCTCCCGCACAGTTGTACAGACCAATAATAATGAATAATAATAATAAAGCGGATTTGTACAAGGCGCCTAAAAGCAGAAGTCACTAGGCGCCGCAGTTTCAATCAGTCAAACAAATGTGTCTTTAGTTGCGCTTTGAACTGTTCGTAGTCCTCTACGGCCCGCAGTGCAGCCGGCAAACTGTTCCAGACTCCATACCGTACGGCGTAGACACTAACCATCGCAGCCAGCTCCAGTTTCCATCTCTAAACGCGAACTATCACTCCTTATCAAAAGACACTCAGATACGTCGCAAAATGTACAGTAGTAATAAAACTTACAAAAACAAAACAAAAACATCGGTGTGCCTAATAATATGTATGGCCCCACTGAATAAGCTCAATAAATTTACTTACTATCGCGCGGCGCCTCACGCACCATGCACGTACGAGTACTACAGCCCCCTGACTACAGCCTAGTAGTATGTCTGTCACCCGCCCAAAGACTGGCAAAGAGCGGTATTGCATTTGTGACCGTATTTTGTTTGTGCGTCCGTCTGCAATGTTGATGCGTAGCGAGTGGCCATACCAATGATTGGCCTATTAATCATACGGTTTGGTCTTCGGAAGTTATGTCGGAAAACTCGATCGGAACTCCTAAATTTTACAAGCTAACCAAAGTAAAACATCTCCTAATTTCCCGTAGAACAAACAAGGACAGAGCTGTTGGCTGTACAGAGCAAAAAAAACCTGCAAAATCTTAAGGGCGAAGACTGCCTTACGCTTGATCAGTGGCGTAGACAATGGGGGAGGGGCCCGCTCACCCCCCTCCAATGACCTAGACAAAACGTTTAAACTGTACTGAATTTCAAATTTAGTCAATTCTCGCCAAAAAATAATTAAAATTGTTGCCACCAGATCCCATATTTTAAATCTATAATGCACCAAATTCGATTTCGGCGGCTGGCAGACCCCGGCGCTGGGCGAGCTCACTGCATGCAGCTCTCCCCGAGCCGTAACTGGATTTTAGGCGTCATACTTATACTTATAAGGGCATCGAGAGGAAGAGAGGGGAAGAGACGGACAGAGAAGTGGAGAGGGAGGAAAAAGAATGGGAGATGAAGGGAATGAAAAGGGAAGGGAAAGGGAGGCGAGGCCCCTTCTAGCTAACTCGTATTTCTGGGCCTTCTGGCTATGTCACTGCATTTTTTGATGCATTTGCAATTAAATTACAAGTATAGTCTTAAATTTGGACAGTGGACACCCATAGGTTTCATAGAAGTAATTTTAAAGATAATCTCAAAAGATGATTGATGATTTGCTTCCTGCATGTTTTCTATGGTATGTTCCAGCGATGTGCACGAGACCTTCTGAGCCAAGACCGAGACGAGACCCATGTCTCCGAGACCGAGACGTTCAAAATTTTATCCGAGACGAGACGTTGCAGCTTCCGAGACGCTGGCCGAGACCTTGAAGCTCTCGAGACTCTCGAAAGTCTCGGGAGCTTCAACGTCTCGCTGAGACGTTTTCAGCGTCGTATAGTGAAATACATTGACAATGAGAAAAACTATGAGAAAAGATATACCGATTAATTAACTCGCACCACGGTAAGCGCTTTCTGTTTGCGATATTGTGGGTTTTGCACTTTATTTTGACAATCATCACTGAATAGTTAACGGCTTGCACCATTGCAACTGCAGTGCTGTAGACATGGGCCATTAAGCCTAGCCTACAGGGTGGTCCAAAAAACGGATACCCAGTTTTATTTTGGGATAACTTCGGTAATTCAGCACCGATTGTAACCATTCTTTCGCTGTTACAAGCAGAAATTTATGGCGCGTAAATGTGAAGTTCTTCCACCCACCGCATCTTTATTGTGTGACCACATTACCTAGCAAAACAGTTCTCAGTTCGTAAGCCCATGATCAAACAGCGATCATCCTTTGTTATTCTGCCCACATCAAACGA
>Ga0209367_1007013_pt1 | contig 15557 bp, 8 predicted proteins | sample WorMetLIZISLAND2_FD_187412 | JGI IMG/M metagenome (GOLD analysis project Ga0209367, IMG submission 187412) | Marine gutless worms symbiont microbial communities from Max Planck institute for Marine Microbiology, Germany - Olavius geniculatus... ... | reverse complement strand
TATTTACTCTAATAATAACGTTATTATTATTATTATTATTATTAAACAACAGTAGTAATATTATTAAATTTTCATTCATGATAAAGTAGGCATACAATCTCACGTAGCCTAATTATCTCACAGTAATTATCTTACCTGAAAGGTGTGTCAGGTATACTGGTAAAGTAATAATGATACTGCCGCTCTGAAGCTCTTCTCTGAACAAAACAATTGTCAAAACGTGCGTCGATACAAATACAAAATTCTGAGACAACAAAAATGAAACATTATGCACGAAAACACTTTCCATTATATTCAAAGTTGCAAAAATTGCGTTATTATGTAATACTATAAAAATTAGCTATATCGAATGCGAATTACAGATGCTATAAGTTCAGTCAAATTTTTGTTTCTAAATTTCTAACGGTTACTGAAATAATAGTTAATTTAAACGAAGTTTGAAGAAATGCAAACAACAAAAAGCTTACTTTGTTGTCATACTGGACGTTCGCTTTCATTGCAATGTTGCCAGTGTGCCGGTCAATCATGCGCGTTCGTAGCTACAATATTGTAACAACCCATCAGTTACAGACATGCTATAACCGAATTATGATAAACGACCGTTAATATTAAGTACACTGTACAGTGGCTGTTGCTGCGGCTTCTACTAGGCCTACTACTCTTACTAGCATTATTAGGTGAAATCGCAAACGATTCCGGCTATTCCTACACTCTGTATCGTGGTCCGTCGTCTGTCGTCCGTCACACTCGTGTACCATGCTTGAAACCCTTCGACGGATTTGGTACACTTTTGGTGTCCAATAACGCACTGGGTTAGATGGGATCACTACCCCATGGAAAAGGGATTTGGGGGTTAAACCGCGGTAAAGCATGCGATTGTAAATTGCGGCCAAACCGTCAGTCTTATGCTGTCACCTGGCGAATGCAAGCGACGAGCTAATCGGCTTGCAACAGTGATTCCGCCTTTTGCCAAATTACCATGATCCTTGCTATTAAAGTTATTCTTTTTTTCTGCTGCTATTTTTGTTGTTGCTGTCACCTCCAGCAGCGACGCTGTGTGTTTGAAACAGAAAACATCTTTTATACAAAAATGGTTTTATTCTCATAAGTTCAATGGCTTGAACTATGGCCTATTAAAATAATTGCGGAAGAATTAGACTTTTAAGCAGAAATGTAGCAAAGTAATAAACTAGTAGTTGCGGTGTAGTTGGTGTTGTAAAACATTCCAAAGGCTATAAGTTTAGGTCTATATTCGCCTGATTTGTTAGTGATACATACACCGATTTATTGACTGACTAGTAATTTATTTATAAACTGAATATACCTTAGCATGAACGTCGCGAAGTTCAATGTCACTCAAGTCGACGCTGTTAAAGTTGGGCTTCACCGTGTCCTTATTCTGTACATTAAGTCCATGATAAGATCAGGTAAGATATACTCAAACGTCATTCAATGAATCAGTGACAATCGCCAGTTTTACGATAGTCAAAACAGTACAGTGTACATTATACAATATACTAGACGAATAATAGTTGTGATAATAAAATACAGCGATAATAATATATTAGCACAATAAATTTAGTGCAATAACAATAAAATTGACAAAACATTTAATAATAATGACCACGAAAGAAACGATACTGTTGAAAAATAAAAGTAAAATAGACAGATGCTTTATAGTATTAAGTAAGCATATACAAGGGCGCGGCAATGCAGTGTAATCAATAACACAGTGTTATAATGAGCTTTTGTCTAATAATTTATGTATAATTACACTACAGTATTACTAACTTTAAAGGGAAAAAGATAAATCAGAATTGCACCGAGTCTAATAAACTTCACATTTACAGCCTTGTTCACAGCGACCGACTCAACTCAACTCAACACAAATGTTGGTCGCTATGAACAAAATTTACAACACGCAGCAATGGCGACCGTGTCTAACTTTGTTTCGCAAATGTGAGCGCCACTAAAGCAAGTCAATTTCCGTTTTCCAAATATTTCAGTACAGTATGACAAATGGAAATTCTAATACATAATACTACCATCAGCTGAAAATCTATACTAACGCTGTTACTATATTGAAAAATCACAAAGTGTCTCCAAATTGCTACTGGCTGCGTCGCAGGACAAACCCAGCAGTATAAACTGGTACAAACGAAAACGTACCATTGGATCAAATCTCGGGTGAAATATGACGTAACCGTTGTTCGTGATGGCGAACGAATAACCGTTGACTCCGAGCTAAACAGACACGACAACGACGGCACTTTACGATCAGCATCTACCCGAGATTAATGAGATAATTAAAATGTCTGATAAGGTACATGCTAACGAAATATTGGTGCAAAAAGTCAAATCTACGGTAGTAGATTGAAAGTACATGGATGTCACAACCAGGCAGGCAGGAGATAAACAGCACTTAGGTCACACCTCCAAGGCACAGCATCCAGCGTTTGCTAAAATATACCAAAATGTGTAAATATATAATATATAAATATATAAAAAATATATAAATCAAATGTGTAAACTAAAATATCTGCATGCCACCTTATTTCATTGCACAGTAAGTGGAATGTTGTAAAATGGTTTTATGATTTTTTGCAAAAGATTTATAAACAATTAGCGCAGAAACTATAATCAAGTCAGTAGACCTACTCGAAGTAGCATGCAGTGTGGCAGACTTTGCACTACATATAATATCTAACGCTTCTGGGCATTTCAAAACCACTGAGCATTTATTAACTAAGTTATTTAAGTTAGTAGTATACGCTCGCTATATTATACGATAAATCACACGTCTAATGTAATACGGTAGCTAATGAATGTAGACCGAAATACCTTGTACTGTGGAGTCAGTTTTATGATTTCTTTCAGCGGGACGTCTGTGCCCATCACTCCAAGCAGTTTACCAGCACGGGTCTGCATACACGCACATTTATTTTGTAATCATCTATTCCATGCACAATTAGGCATGCACACAACGGTTAGACCATACAGACAGCCGGTTTAATTTGAATACAAGCTAATAATAAGATGTCGAAAATTATTTAGATCAGACGTCGGGCATGCTAAAATCAACAAAAAAATTAGAAGATAATTCATCATTGTTATTTTAACTGCATGAATTATATAAACTACAGCAAGAACAGCGAGACAATAAAAATGCAACAGAAATGAGTCAAAAGCAAAAGCATTCTGCTATTACAAGAGTTTTAGAAAGACAGTGAACGATGAGCAAAATGCAGAAATTTACGAGAAGTTAGAGTTTGCACATTAATTATGAAAGTAGCAGCTACAGAAAGGGACTGTTTAACGTACCGTGTCATTCTTGGTGTCATAAACGGGCTGAGAGACAGTCGTCATTAACTGCAGACCCTGCAACAGTTATACGAAACAACACCGACACAGACAATAATCAAATATAAAAGCAGAGATGTATTCAAATCCAGTATTTTCAAGGCTAAAAATACTAAAAATTAAGTCAGTAAAGTAAGTATGACAATTTTATACTGCGCATTAAAAGACAGTTAATTCTTACCCAAACCGCAATTAACCATAAAAATGCTCAAGTAAACAAAGTTTCAATGTTTCAGGCATGTTATTTTTATGACCAGTTAAACAGTCAAAACATGAAAAACTCAGCACAGCTGCAGAATTACTTCAAGACTAGTGACCAGAGGCCAATGCATCGAGGTCAAGGCCAGGGCCATGATTTTTTTCCTCGAGCTGTCTTTGAGATCGACATAAAGCACTTTATTAGTACAGCAGCGATATTATACTGTCTGAAAAAGCCAAAACCATGACACATTTTCAAGTAAGTTTAACAATCCTGCTTCAACATCAGTATAATTATTTAAGTACAGAAAATCGTCAACCGAATAAAGTAAGTAAAATTCCGGCCAATATAAACGTGAACAAGATTATCTTATATTGCGTGAAATCTCGGAGCTTTAACGTTTCACTGTAAGTAGCCTGCATTTCTGTGCTAAAATAAATTGCAATAAACGAATACATTGTTTTAATTAGATGCTCGCTAAGCTATAAATTAAGCTTATATTACATGTAAAGATCATAACGTCGGTGCTGCCAAGGCAAAGAATGGGAAAGAGAACGAAAGATAGCCTACAATCCCTCGCTTTATATTAATTAAGGTTAAAAAAATAATCAGATAAACTGAGCAAAATTGTATCCGTCCAGTACATTTTTCACCGTCACGATGACTGTTTAGTGTGCTAAGTAACACTACGCGGTCCTACTACGCTCTATGAAACCAGATTTAGCAGAATTCAATTAGGCTGGCGCCGCCATTTCATTTAGATGAAAGCCCCTGTAGCCTAGTCGGCAATGATGCATAATCCACAGAAAAGCCCTCCTTAAGTGACTTACTCATTAGGAGACAAGGTCATACGAACAGTACAAAACACAGCACAAAAGCGTTGTTTTGGGTTCGAAAAGTTCGCTATGATATACTGCTACGGCGTTATCGTGAGAAAATTTTTTACGAACTATCATGTTTTGCCAGAGAAACCGCTGATTAGATGTAGGCCTATCATCCCAAGTCTATAAAACCAACAGCTACATTTTAATCATATTTATTTTATTTATGCGAATAACTAGCGTCAATACAACGATAATATATGTCACACAAGTAAGAAATAAGCCTTTATGGCACGCATTTTTTTACTCGAATCCTGTTGTTTGCTGTGTCAAAAAATGGGCATGCATATACTGTACATCCGGTTTTTCTGATCAACAGACTAAGAGCGCTATCGTGCAGACTTGATCTATTAATCTTTTTAAAAAACCAGCGAACAATATTATTACTTTGCGTGTCATACATAGTGGCACTGATCAGAAGGATATTACTAATAAAAGGAACTTGTTGTGTGGTCAGATTAACAATGTTCTGTGCTATTTTGGCAAACGTGATCCTGTCACTAAACTACTGCTAATGAGATCCTACTGCAGCAGTTTGTATGAGAGTGTGCTGTGGAATTTAACAAACCTGTGCGTGGAAAACGTTTGTGTAGTGTGGAGAAAAGGACTTAGACGCGTGTGGAACGTACCACATCATATACACACATATATCCATCGTGTGGCTCTCTCCCATTGAGAAACGAACTGTCCTGGCGTTTTGTAAATTTTATTCGTAGCTGTCTGACTATTGACAGTGTCAGTGTTCGCTTTGTTGCACGACGTGGTGTTTTCTGCCGTAGAATGTTGTCTCCTGTCGACCGTAATGCTCAGTATTGCTGTTCGCGTTACAATGCGAGTCTGGCTGATCTTACTAGATTACAAAATATTAACATTTGGCATAGGCCTACTGCTCGGGCTGTTGTATCAGACGACACATGGAAAATAATGTGTTTTATTTTACAGTTGCTTTTTATTAAGTGTGTTTTTTATGTTTTAGACTTATTCTCACATGCTGAGCTTGATAGCCTTGCCAGTTTTCTATGTACAAATTGATTTAATTTTTTGGTGTGTGTGTGTGTGTTTCCCTTTTCTTTCCTTTTTAAAATTCTACTAATTTTTTGTATACTACTTTTTATGTGTATTTTCATGTATTTTCGTATGTGTACTGCGTGTACGATTTCATAATAAATAAATAAATAAATACAGCCGACAGGCCAAAAAACAGAATAAAGTACTGATTCACAAACAGAAAATCCTGATCAAGCACACTACACGCATGCGGGAGACTTAGATAATGTGGGTGGAATAATTGCACAAACGCGTGGGCGTAGAGCAAAGAAACGTTTGCGTGGGATTATTGATTAACCGTGCAGATTACCGCTGTAATCCTATTATCCTGTTGATGTTTACGTGAATGCAGTCAGCAGAGAGTCTGTAAGGACCTCACTCGATCATGACTGCAAAACGTGGCTTAGAGATGCTACACCGACTGCCGCGTAGGTTGCCTGTTCATTAATCTACAAGAATGAAGACGGGTCTCATTACTTTGCTATACATGCTGGCGCTAATTAGCGAATCGCATTTTCTACATGCAGGCGCGATATAGACTATACGACAAGAACCATTTCAGTTCAGACTTCAGAATATAATCACCAAACGCTATAGTGCATTTTCTAAAAAGTATGATGCATTTTAATCCCCGACCTACATACAACAGGCCTACATAGCGCAAACGAACTGCAAACGAACTGTGCTTAATTCCACATAACAATCATACACTGTGCATATTAACGTAACGCGTTAAAACAAACAACGAGCATAACATAAAAGCGAAAGAAAACTGATAAAGCAATAAAGCACAGATATACTAGTCTATTTTCGGCAATGCAAAGAAAGAGTACACCACGACGATTAATCATAATAAACGTCACGTGATATCGTTTCATGCAATAGGCTACGTCTGCCGCGTGACCAACGTTTGCATGCATTTTTGATTATTAAATTAAACTAAACCGTAAGCGCTCTACAAAAATGTCTCCCGTACACTAAAACGAATAAACGATTGTAATATTTCTTCAGCCATTGGAGTAGCGTAGCCAAAGGAGGGAGGGACAGGGGGCCCAGCCCCCTACTCCTCCAGAGAAAAAACATAAGCATACGTTTAAACACACGAAATTGGTCAATTTGGTCAGTTTAAAATAATTAAAATCGTTGCCACCAAATCTCATTTTTTAAAAGCTGAAATGCACCAAATTTGATTTCGGCTGGGACACCGCCCCAGACCCCGCTGGAGAGCTCACAACGCTCCCGCAAAACCCCTAGCTAGATTTTAGGGGTCCTACTTCTATGGGACAAGAGGGGAGGAAAAAGGGAAGAACAGAGAAAGGGAGGAAGGGGGTAAAAGGGGAAGGAAAAGATAGGGAAGGGACAAATTGGGAAAGAGAGGGGAGGGAAAAGGAGACGAGGCTCCCAAAATTGAAATTTCTGGCTACGCCACTGAGCCATTGTGCACCGACACTGTAATCACCAATCAGAAATAATCCCTTCAAGGCCTATATTACCTATATTGTTGTTTTCAAAAAGAATCGAGCTAGATTACGATAAAGATTATGCACTGATTGGGTTACTTCGTTTTTAGACCATTCGGGTCAAGCCATGGTTTCAAACTACGTTGTCGTAACGCAAATAGTTTAACTTGCGCGTCGAGTAAATCGTTGTGAACGGTCAGACCACGTTTGTGGACAGTTGACTAATATACCGCTAGCAATAGTAACAGAAATAAACACGACAATAATAATTCTATATGGCAATGTCTTCATAGCAACCTTGGTCGTATCTCTACACTGAAGAGGAGTACGGCATTCTTACCCTTTCTGACGCGCTACAGCTATGCTGTAAGCGTCTTTGGCACGATTGTCGTCGCCTGTCTGTGTGTCGTCGTCTGTAACGGATTTATTGTGGCTAAACGGTAAATCATAAATAAAAACTTATTATACGAATAATTAGTTCTGTGTTTTAGACGTAGGCACGCAAAATTTTAGCTGTTTAGTGCAAGGGAAACATTTTCAAATTTGGGGTTGAATGGATCGTATTATGGACGGTGGTAAAAAATGTGCGTTTTACAACGGGAAACTGGCCATATCTCGGAAACGGTAAGAGATACGGCCAAGGTTACTATTAATCACTAATAGGAAGTGGCATACGTCTTTTCAAATGAAATAGGAATCATGGGCCGCGCCACAAGGGGGCGGGGGCAGGGAAGAGGGCAACTGCTTCCCGTGCCCTTGCCCTTGCCCCACCCAACTGCCCCCAGAAAAAATTTTGATGGTAAATAAAGTGCCCTCTGGGGATTTTATCATGCTAAGATGTAACTTAATAAGGGTCATTCTTGCAACAAAACACAGACATTTGTGAGTTTTTTTGCGTTTTCCCCAGCTTCAAATTCCTAGCGCCGCTAATGATGAGAATCATCGACCTTGAATGGCCTTGAAGGTCAGTACTACAACAGGAACTGTATAGGCTGTAAAGCGTCTTCCCTAGCGACAGCTGGGCTTTCTTGTTTACACAATAGCAGTCTCAAGAAGAGCTATTGCGGAATTTTGCCCGGTTTATTAATTTTAATGAATGCATAACAGCGCGCAGTGCGGCTGCCGACCTTTAGACCAGACCGCTTGGTCCGGCTGTTCGCCCGAATAAGCAACTACATTGACCGTGTTCACTATCGCCATTTTATTGCTACTCAGCGACAAAAATAATGCTTATTTTGCCACCGGCTCACGGAAGGTGGAGGCCCAAGTCGACTTGGGTGGTTAAAAGGTTATACGCTTAAGGAGATAGGAGATGGTGTATAGGCCACGTACGTTGCCCTATCTGCCATTCATGTTCGAATATCAACCCTGCCCGACGTTAACGAAGGTAGTAAATCGGAATCACTATATTTTGAGAATAATTTCAAAATTAAAAGTGTAAAATTGCAAAAAAACACGAGACGCTACACATCCAATGTACGTAACAGAAAGTCACCAGTAATGAAATACCCGACATACTATCAAAGTAAAAACCTACGTGAGTGACACACTATTGAACTAACGTATTTTGTTCTAAACTACTCCTGAAATAGCAGTTCATTTCTACTCGCTAAAGGTCGTGCCGATCGACGGTGCTCTATAGGCGACGACTAGGGACAAACCTGTCCATCTTTCCGGCGGCCAGCAATTGCCGTCTGAGACACTTTTGTCCATCGCGCCGTTCTGTCGCGGTACAAAACCACCGACCGACCGATTGTCGCCAGCGCATCCTTCAGTCGCAAAGTGTGCGCCGGAAAGCAACAGCAGAATAAGTAAAATGCCACAAACACGAAAGTTGCGCACGAAACACACACACCGGTCACGAAAACGCAACAAGCTGATGTCATATTCAAAATATTTCCTGAGCGACAGGTGCGTATTATTATAACTTAAATACAATTTTGCATTAGGACGCGCCGCGATTGCGTGTAAAATAAAACCGGTGCTCAAATACTTTACTAATATGTAACAGCGGCCTTAAATACAAGCAAAAAATGTAAGCTTCTTATCGCAAAAAAACGCGCGATTCCGCAATAATTAAATTTGGCCGAAATGTATGTATGGCAACTGAAACCTGTCGCACTGCGATCTAGCACACACCAGCAGAGCACATTATTATAAACCCGTATTTATTCGATCAGTTGTGCAGCACGAAGAGTACAAATATCCCTGAATCTGACTTAAAGGTCATTCAAGGTCATACACACTGCAGGCAACTATGTATGGTTTGATGGACAACCAATCAATAATAACTCTTGCTCTGTTTTGTTTCGTTTCAGAAAAAAAGACATAGAGCCTACGGCAGGTTTTGTGCTCTGCGCATTCACTTCTCCACACCCCAGAACCCCACTCGACGCGAAATTGAAAATGTTCGTCTTGGTTCTCTTGCATCGCCGACTTTAGGGCTGTAAGAAGCGAAAATTGTATGAAACAGATCTACACTGGCATAAAAATTGTCCGTGTGTAATCATCAAGAAAGCGATGGCCTATTCTCAGCCTAGACTAAAGGATGTTTATGAAAGAGAGCCACATTGGCATAAAAATTGGTCTCTAGTTTAAAACCTTATTTGCTAATGCGACTTGAATTAAAAGAGGCTTCATATTGCAGCATTTTAACTTATGCAAATTATCCATGTGAGATTCCAACCCAAAAAAGTTTGATTCATCCCTAGATGACACAGTCTGGTTAGTGACAAAACCATCACAGCATGCAGTGTCTTAACCAGCACGGCATCGACCCGCAATTGACAGTCGCTGCAACCTGTCTCAGGCACAAGCAAAAGATAAGCCCTGCAATAAATAATATGAAGACAGAAACGACACGTCAGTCACACAATCGTGTGCACAGTAGCCATGGACATAGTCGCAGCAAGCTCGTGCACAAATACAGTAGCCAAGCTTTCAACTGCGATGAAACATGCTAAATATCAACTGACCATTTCCCAAGCAATAATAACATAGCCATACTGTTAGCCGAAATCAGGCAAGAAATAAACCTCGTGCACAGGTATCTGTTGATTACTGACAGTATTTCAACAAACGGATAGACAACTTGACGCGAGCTTTTTTACATCGCATCGATAAGCAGCAAACACAAAAATAACTGAACGTGCGCGTGTTGAAGACATCGCTTGAATGTTGTGGTAAAAAATCGTTTGAATTATAAACAGAATCAGCAAGTTTGAAAAATATTGGCGACCTGGCACATTATAATTTGATTTTAGGTTTGCATGCAGCTTAGATTGTCAACGCAAATAGTTCTGCTAGCCAGGCGAAAAAGAACGTTTCAAAAGTTGACCGAAATCAAATATTCGCATCATTCGTAGATGATTCATCACGCGCACACACGAAGAAACGATGAACATCGGCGACAGAACAATCATGCGGGAGACAACATCGATACACAGACTGCAGCAGCAGGAAAAAGCAACCTACCGAAGAGTCAACGTAAACGTTCGTCCAGACCGACTGGACCGCTCGAGAGATTACAACCGGTCGACTTAACACGTTCACATAACCCTGGACAACGATACAGAATTATTACCAGTTTTACCGACTTAGACCCATCAGAACCAACCAATGCTTTAGTTCTAACGGAACTCGTTCTAATGGGATTTCGTTCTGACAGAATGTCGCCGGCAACGTGAGTAGTGGCGCAAAAGAAAAACTTTCCAGGACAAGCAGAATGTAGGCGTTGCAACCAAAACCAATGAAAATGAGAGTTCATGATACCGAGAGATGGATAATAAGATGGTTTTATCCGCCGTTTACATTTGTAGCTTGACTAAACTGAAAATCTATTGGAAACGTAATTCTGTAAGACGCCACATCAAAAAGCAAAAAAAGGACATGAGTTCCAGAAAAATCCTTAACATAACTAGTAAAAACAAAAACCTTTAAAACTTAATATAAGATAAATGTTATCGGCCTGCTATTGCGCAGGACAATACGTTCATCACTAAAGTAAATTAAAAGCGTTATCGTTGCATTACTCGGCCCTTGTTGACTAATCGAATTTACTGCTACGGATCTGAGTAATCCGCTATAGTCCTTTGGACAAATGTTCGAAAACTCATCGCTTTGGTAAAGCCCAAATTTGAATACAGTAATTCTAAGTGACAGTCACTGTACAAGCTTCGTCGATTTGGTTGCTGCTGACGCGAAATAAAATCTCCCGTAACTAATTATGCTGACAGCTCAAGGAATTGCAAATTCGTTGCACAGCAAATCAATGACAAATTGAAATAAGTAAAGTTTTGACTCAAGTCAAAACGTCATTCTGTAACAGCAACAAAAGCAACAAAACACGGAATTACAAGATTGGCGTATTATGCCCTTAAAAAGATATTAACGCCTCTGACGTAATTCATCACTGCAGCTACGATAAGGCCTACTGAACAGTGAACAGTCACATTTTTTTGCTGCGACATTTCACATAGAACGAAATTTTCGATAATAAACATTGGTTATTGCAAACCACTAACAAACGCCATCATGCAGGGAGACAAACGATATAGGTTTACACTTCACCTAGTTTGCAAATCATTTTCTTCATAAGATTTAATTAGTTTATTTTATTTATATAGCATAGTTTCAAATACTTTATTGGCGTTTGACCTCTGTGCTTTTTGTTTGTTTACTTACCAATTCCCTCACAATTAGCGTTTATTTATAATGCCAACCGTTAACAAAATACCGCATTGGCAAGGACCAAAAACACAAGCGTGCGGGTAGCGAGTCACATTAAAACAGGTAAATGAAATTAAGAAAGGTGTGACAAGGCATGCATCTGGCTACTGGTGACTAAACGACACCACTACAATCTTTACTGTATTTTAAGCAAGAATTTAGAACACAGTACAGCAAATTTGGTGGCTTCCTTGCCAACACTGTGCGCGCTATAAATTTACTTACTCACATAACGAGATAACATTGGCAAAAAGAGTGTACAGAAGATTATTAAGCTCGTTCTAGTGTCTAATATGAATAATTTAACTCAAAATCTTGTCATAAAATAATATGTATATAATAACAAGTCTTATATCGTGTCTATGATATATATATATATATATATAGCCCATATAAAAATACAGAGCCGAGTACAGACATAACAGGAAGAAAACGTTATTATAAGCCCACGCGGTGACCAAGCATACGTGAATAAACTACACACAATAGCGGGTTTTCCTGTTATTCAGCAACAGCAAGAAAAGATCAAACAAAAGCGGCGCTGGTAGGCTCACTAATTGGATCTGCGCTAATTATTATCAGAACAACAGCCGAGAAAAAACAACATCTATGCGTACCTGAACGTGTTCGTGAACGTCCGCAAGGCTAGCGATATGTGCAAAGCGACCTGCGAATTACAAATATGTTCCACGTGTAACAACAACAACAACAACGATAGACAAAAATAGCGATTTCTTAGCCGCTCAACGTCAGATATTCGATGACAGTACAACAAGCTATTTCTGTCGTTTACGTATGCTAGGTCTACATGACGCCTATGCATAGTGCATTACTAAACGAATACTGTATTAGAATAATACAAAAAGCTCCGACTATAGGCCTACTACCAACGCATTAAGCACCTTTATTACCTCCGCCAATGAGGTAATGTTTCTGCCAGACTTTGTCTGTTTTTCTGTTTGTCTGTGTGTTAGCAAGAGTTAGCAAGATAACTCAAAAAGTTATAAACGGATCTTTCTAAAATTATGAGGGTATGTCAGGAATGGCACAAACTACCAGTGATTCAATTTAGGGGGTGATCCGGAAGGAATCCTGAATTCTGGATCACTTTGTAATTTTCGTTACCATTGCTTTCAATGGGGCATAAGGGAAACCGCTGCAAAACCGAAGATGGTGCTGCCACCTAGCGAACAACATTGCCTTGGCGGAGGTGTGCGGGCTCTGACTCCTTTCTAGTTCGCAAATAAGCAGATACAATGCAATACATATAATATCCCGGAGACGAAATACAGTAAAAACACCAAAAAACCGACAGACAGTCTGAGATAGACACAAGACAGTCTACGTTCCAGCTCCAGAAAAACTCCTCACGACGTACAAAAACGCCCCTGTGACAAAACGTAAGCCGCTACGCTTGATATTTCACTCGGCATTTTACAGCTACGTGTAATACTTAGATGTGTTATACATTCAACAAAAGTGTTCTGGTAAAGTTTGGGTAGGCTTAGTGTTTGCAGGTTTAAATTAGAAGGCGCTCGTGAGAGTGCATATCTCCGCCAAGTGAAGTGATTTGAACATTAATACTGTAAAATGTCGAAGTTTTCACAGGAGAGCGCCACCGTTCCTGTCGGTTGCGTATGACACGTGGAGATGACGATGAGTCATCATGTACATGCACCATACAGCACGACGGACAGAACGACCGATCTCTTAATCTCCTCCAATGTTCACTTCGTTCACCTTGGCGGAGATAACCACCAAAACTATTCTGTACGAGATCAAAACGTACCTTTGTTGCTGCAGGCCATCCATCGCGTCTGCCAAGAGTCGCCGACTTCGCGACCGATCAAAAACGTAAATACGCGCACCTATCAAAACAATATCAGGTAGCATATTAATGAGCTTCTTACACGTAAAGTTAATTTTTATTGCCAACGGCTAGTTTGTTATTGACGGCCAGTTGGCGTCGCGCACATCAACAAAATTATTCTTCGTCTATCACGGTTAGCCGTATGTGACTAGACTTCATTACCTCCGCCAACGAGGTAATGCTTTTTGCCAGACTTTGTTTGTTTGTTTGTCTGTCTGTCTGTTAGCAAGATAACTCAAAAAGTTATGGAAGAATCTTTCTGAAATTTTGAGGAAATGTCAGGCATGGCACAAACTACCAGTGATTCAATTTTTTGGGGTGATCCGTCAGGAATCCTGGATTCTGGATCACTTTGAAATTTCCGTTACCATTGCGTTAAAGGGGGCATAAAGGAAACGCTGGCAAAGTAAATATGATGACGCCATCTGGCGAATAACATTGCCTTGGCGGAGGTACCTGCGGTCTATGACTGCTTTCTAGTTTTGTTATGTGATCGGCCACACAGGCCGACTTAGCCTGGCCATCCCTGCGAGTATAGCAGTATAGCCACGTCCAACGCTACGAAGTAGCCATGTACGTTATGACGCCTTTATGTCTCCAGAGCTGTCAGTGTACCAGCTACTGGCTAGTGGCTACTCCACGTCAGATCAGATGGCGATAGAAAAGGAGTGTTTTTCGAAAACGGGCGTTGGTCCAGAAGTCATTTTTATGCATTTACTACATTTCTGCCGCTGCTACTTCTGCTGTTAGCACTGACATTAATTTTTGCCTATTCATAACACAACGCCTTCAATTTTCATGCGATTATGAGTAACAATATTGTAAAATTATTTTAAAGTTACAGAATAGTCCAAAGTAAAAGTCCAATGGTGCTAGCAAAAAAGTGAAATGCTCGCTACAATAACGTTCTGATAAAAAACGTTGAAAGTAAGGTGAAAAATTATTTTGAAACAGAGAAGTCTGCCACTGGCATGACGTACAGTATTTATCAGTATCACCTCGTAGTTTGGCGCGTTGTACTTTACGAATATTTCTTCGTAGGTCTCCGGTGAGCCGTCGGTGACTACCATGATCGCTCGGTTACACTGAGAACCACGATCGCTGAAATTCGTCTGCACACACAGTAAATTACACGGCGAATTATTTATTACAAATCAAAGCAGAATTAATTGACGCGCATCAAGCAGACGATTGTAAAACCAGTTGTCAATCCAGAGCGCATCTGACGTAGAAGGTCGTAGGCAGCCTGGAAATATAAGAAAACAAGTTTGGACAAGGTATGCCGTCTACGTGAGCGAAGCCCGTAAGAACATCGTGTAGTGAATGAATGTACCTTCGTAGTGAATACTGCGTGAAAGCTAGTGTCTCGTTTGCCATTTCCTCTACATTTGCCCTTTTCATTCTTACCTGTCGTCACTTGTTTTCAATAACATACAGTACTACACTGTAGACTATTGTGTCTACTTGCGTGCACGCATTCATACAAAATCTATTTTATAACACAATTTTAACGGGAGCTGTGTACTGCGCAACATGGCCTGCATATGCGTAGCTCATCCAGCCTGCAGACTTTTGGACTGATCTTGCCAAACATTTCAGCGGATTTTCGAAGATCACAATCTTTGTCAAAAATAAAAAATAAACAAGATCCTTTTTAGACATAATACTCCGGACATGATCACAGTAGGGCTATAATAGTATTTTAAGAGATGTTGTCGCGCAGTGGATTATAAACGAAAGTATTACGTCCATGGGAAATTTTGTCCTGTCAAACATCGCGCCGTTTCCTGTACTGCAGTGCATAAAAACCTACTTTAGTGGCAGTCCTACTCAGAAGTAAAAACTAAGTTGAATTAATGTCAATTAATTGCAGCAGTGATTCGTGATTAAGATCTTGCTACAATAAATGTATTAAATCGTTCTTTGGATATCATCGTAGTTCTAGTATGACGCAGGCACTGTTGCAAACTGGTTTACCTTCCTTTGATACAGTTCTACATAATGGTGCATGT
>Ga0209367_1007009_pt1 | contig 15563 bp, 10 predicted proteins | sample WorMetLIZISLAND2_FD_187412 | JGI IMG/M metagenome (GOLD analysis project Ga0209367, IMG submission 187412) | Marine gutless worms symbiont microbial communities from Max Planck institute for Marine Microbiology, Germany - Olavius geniculatus... ... | reverse complement strand
TCTTTTTTATGAAACACTGTGTGCAATCTGTCCGGGGTCGGTAATGTAAATATTCATCTAGTCCAGTGCTGTCCAACCTTTTTGACACCGCGGGCCACTTAGTCAATTTTCCACCAGCTGGCAGGCCGCAATCAAGGGGGGGCCATGGCGAGCGCGCGGAGCGCGAGCCTATAAAGGGGGCCTATAAAGGGGGGGCGGAGCCTCCAGCGGGGTCCAGGGGCAGAGCCCCTGGTCGGGGAGTCAGGGGGGCGAAGCCCCCTGAAGCTGAAACACTTTTTGCTTCCGAATGTTCAATGGAAACCGCAAATTCGCCCATTTTACTGAAATTTGGAAACGCAAAAAACCATCAAACATTGTTGAATTTTGCAAGTTGATTTCATCTGACTAATCACCAGACCAAAACTACAATTTATGTGGGACGATGGCGGGCCACATGAAATCCCCTCGCGGGCCGCATGAGGCCCGCGGGCCACGGGTTGGACAGCACTGATCTAGTCTAATATTTGATTCTCACATAGGCTTACCGATACTCATACTCACATATTCATACTCATTATACTCACCAACTTAATCTTTTAATCGTTAGGGCTAAGTAAATTTAGACAGTATTTAGTAATATCTTATTCTCACCGGATATGCTTGGTATACTCATTTCTCACTTACTTTCCTATTCAGTTATTTACTTACTTACTTATTAGTCACTTTCTAGCTGAGTATCAGTATACTCTAGCTGTGTCGAAGGTTCTGCGAGATTGCAGGGTAGTTTACCGGACTGAATCTGCAAACATTGCAAAGCCACTTCACCTAAAACTACTTACATACTTATTTACTGGCGTTGTAGTTGCATGGATATATTGTTCTGGCTGGGCTGAATTAGGTTCTGGAAGATGGCGCACACGTTCACCGGGCTGAAACTGCAGGGTCACCTGGGCAAGTTCGGCAAGAAGGAGATATCTGACATCGACGGCTACATCGAGCTGCCCAGTGGCAAGGTGCTGTCCGGCTGTGAGTGGGGCAACCTGCTGCTCTGGGACGGCGGTCTGTGCAAGGTGGAGATCGCACGGCGCGGTAAGAAGAAATGCCACCAGGGCAACGTGCAGCAGATTGCATACGATGACGGAGAGCTTATCACGGTCGGACTGGACGGCTACATCCGGGTCAGTGTCAGTCGACTGAGTCGACGGTCGATTAGTTCTGGGCGGTAGCTATGGCAGGGAATAGGCCTAGGTAAATGTGAAGGTGCCATACCCCAACTGGGGCGTAGGCGGGGTGCTCATCTCCCTTCCTTAGGTCTTTGAGCCTGTAGGTGGATAGACCACCGAAGTCCGTGATGCATGGCCAGTGCAACGCCAGACCTACGGTTACCTTCCCAGCCGCAGAGCGTCACCGCCCTTTGACCGCCGGTACCAAATTATACTGCTTGGTGAACAGAGGCACATGTGTGTGAACAACTTGACTAAGTTTGTTAACTGGCCTAGCTTTTTATAATCATGGTTTCCACGCATCCTAGAGTTGAAAGTCCTTAGAAGTCCTGGAGTTGTTTCTCCTAATTCAAGATTTTGAAAGTTCTTGAAAAAAAGGTCGGACTGTGAGTGAAAGTCTTAACATATGAGTTTTTAAGTCGACTGTTTGTCGAAATTCATTCTTCAGTAGGCCTATATTTAGCAGCGTGAAATAGGCCTATACAGGTTACGGTATCGATTAGCGTGCTGCTGTTTGCTTGGTGGCTCATAGTCAGTTAGTTATTTAGGTCGCAAATTTAAAGGCGTCTATTCAAAATCACAAACGCCGCAGCTATTGCCCGAACAGATGGGTCTTGAGTCTGTTAGTGAAGACATGTGTGACAGCGATGGGTCGCAAATGATAATAAGAACAAAATGTCATCGGGGCAACGTGCAGCAGATTGCATACGACTACGGTTAGTGTGTTAAGTTCGTGAACGATGCCAGGTAACAACTCTGGGCAGGTTGTTCAGTGTTCACACACATGTGCTTCTGTTTACCAAGCAGCATAATTTGGTTAAAAAGAGTGGATGCTCTGCGACTGGATCCTACGTAGGCCTAGGTCCGGCATCGCAGTGGCCATGCGTCATGGACTCAGTTTACCGCGTTCAACGGCCAACGTCAGGGAGATGAGCACTAGTGATGACTCGATATCAGGATTTCAATTTCGATACGATATCAATACGATATTTTGCAAAATATCGCGATATCGATATCGATATTTGTAAAATAATAAGTATGTAAACTTTATATAAGCACAGGAACAAAAAGCGAACATTGAGCAAGGCAGTATGCTTTACTTAGATAATGTAAATGTGTCTCTGGATAAATCCTTGAACTTATAATTACGACTGTAATTAGATTACGACATCACTAAATCGCTGCATATGTAATCTTTCTTTCCAATCACGCAGTGTAGTGAAGAATCAGAAATATAGAAAATATCGCGATATAAATATCGCGATACATCGCGATATTATATTGAAAAAGTCGATATTTTTGTCGACGATACGATACGATACAATATATCGATATCGAAAACGATGTCATCACTAATGAGCACTTCCCGTTTAAGCCCCATATGGGGTACAGGTTCTCTTCAGCTTTACCTGTTTGCAGACGTGGGAGTACGACCGTGTCGACGGAGCTCAGGTGGAGAACGAGACGGACTGTTTCGAGATGGAGCCGACTTACGAGTTCAAAGTCGGTCCCGGAGTACGACTCATGTCCATGGTCAGGACGCCCGGACAACAGACCATCTGGTTCGCTCAGGTCAGCCAGTCTTTTCAGCTAGCTCGCGACTGCTGTAAGCGCCACCGGCCGCCCTTATCGTCAGTCAGCGTGTCTGTTTGCATCCCACTCTGTCCACGTGTCTGTCTGTCCGCAGCTCGCGGTTGAACCCAGATTCCATTGCGCCAACTTTCACCGAAACTTCTTTACCTTAAAAAGGGGCGTCGCGGGGCAGTTTCGGGCTTTTGGACTAACTCGACGTGTCGAGATGTTTGCGACAAAGTCGTCCGCGGGGACAGATCCGTTTATGTCGCTAGAACTAAGTCTGTGACGAAACACGGGGAAAGTCCGCGATTAAGTTCGCGGATTTTGTCGCCATGTCGGGGTCATAAAATTTGCGCTTTATTGTACAGCATATAGCCTACTAGTCGCGAGTCACGCCGCTTACCGGCTCGTCGACCAATCAGCCAGTTCTTATTTACCCGTCATAACATTACAAGCACGTTGGAAAAGTGAATGGAAATAGTTATAGCGCTGGTGGGGAGTTCAGTCCTTCAAATCCCAAATGTCTCCACTGGGGGTCAGGGACCCGCGTTTAACATAATGTGTTTTGGACCCCTCAAGTGTAGGCTATCCGTCAAATAGCATCTAAATTGGTCGAATATTTGATGCAGGGAGCACGAATGTGACAGACGTCAGATGACAGACCACGCTACAGAGAAATCGGTATAGCTATAGGCGGAATCGTTTGCGCTATGAGCGATTTCGCCAACGGTAGTAATATTATAAAAAACGTCAGAACGCCCAAGTTACGATTAAGATGTAAAATTAAGACGAATTTGTATTACATATTGCACAACATAGCATAAAAACTTTGCAAAAAACCCTGAGATTTGGACTGCTGCAGTTTTTAAAAGTTTCTGTAAAACGTTATTTTTACTGAAACCAATTTTTGATCAGCCTGCCCAGCCGTGTGTGTTGCGTACGACGACGCAGGACGCTTGCGGTGCGATATGGAACCTCAGTCTGACTTTCACGCACACGGCACGCGCTGAGCGTATATATACGTCGCACGGTGGTCCAGTGATCGCTTGCTCGCCTTCGCCCAACATGAATCTTGTTGCTACCACCGGCACTGACGGTAATACTGTCTATTAACCACTTCCCGCGCATGCGACGGTACTCGGTAGTATTGTTTTCAGCGTCGTGAAGATGTTGTTAACGCGATAACTCGTGAACAGCTGCACTTAGCTCGATGAAATTTTGCACGAACGTGTACCTTGCATAGATGTAAAAAAGTTCCACTGTTCTTTTGAACTGTTCTTTTACATCCACTGTTTATAGTCATTTTACTTCAGTTGTACTTCGGTGCTGCTTATGATCGTTTCAGTTGTTTAATTCTCCTTCTGTACCTCTCTGCCTTTTTTTCTTTGTTTTTTTTTTGTATTTTATTAATTTTGTGTTCTGCACTTGTTGCGAATAAAGCGTTATTATATTATTATTATAAAGGCCAAAAACGTACGTATATGTATGATTGATATAAAATACTTGCTGTTAGCTTTCGTTTTACTACCGGATATTATAAGTATTTAATTATTAGTTGTTTGCGATGGATGTTAAGGTGAGGTGAGAGTGTACGATTACTTGGCAGCGATTGTCGTCGCGACGACAAATTTTAACCAGCCCGGCACCGCCCTGTTATGGCTGCCTGTCATGGTAAGTATGTTTTTTGCTAGGAGGGTCGTCCATAAATGACGTCACGCTCCGAGGGGGAAACTGGTTCATGTTATAGTGACGACGTATGACGTCAGGGCTCAAGGACGTGTGACGTCACACACATCAGATCTGTGGGAAACCACAGTGGACAGCCAAATGCATGTCGCCATCGGCGAGTAGGCCTAAAAACATTTCCGAACACTGTCCTTAATTTCACATGATTTTCTGCATTAAGTTGACAGAATACAATTTTGATAACAGATATAATTTTCATATACCGTAACTTCGATGCGCTGAAACTCATCTCTGTACACTACACTACAGACTGTCGCCAAGGGGGGTGGACATTTATGACGTCATATTTAATGGTGGTCCAGAGAAGTGTGACGAAATGTGACGAAGGGGAAGGGGTTAATTTTTTTCTTAAAATCGCTTGACGTCATTTATGAACGACCCCTAGTTAAACGTTAAAGGTTGGGCATAGCTCTTCATGGGAAACGCGTCGCAGAGCTACTGAGCGTCACCTGCCATATGGGATCACACAGTGCTTCCTGCCACCTGGCCGACCCAGTGAACGCTCTTCGCCTTAACCCCAGCCAGACAGACCGGAACTCGATTTACCTACCCGAGAGGGATGGAAAGCTGAGTTGACGTTAGCGTTGGTTTTGTATCTAAATGGTTTACCTGTCCACAGTCAGGCACTCATCCAAGTACTAATAACCAAATAACCAATTAATAGTGACCCGACCAGTATTCGAACTCATGACCTGTCGATCACGAGTCCGACACCCTGTCGTTACGCCATCATCTAAAGGCACCATAGTTGCATGCTAATACACTGTGTTCAGGAAAAAAAGCACCTGCCCTCATTTTCTGTTGTATCTTTCTGGAAAATATTCAGATTTATACGAGATTTCCATTGAACGTTTAGGATGAATTAGATATTCCATTGACGTAAAGGTTCAGGAAAAAAGACCCGCCCACGTTTTCTGTTATATCTCCCTAGAAAAATATATACTTATACGGAATTTTTCAGGATTGTTTATAGGATGAATTAGGTGGTATTACATCAACGTAATAGTTAAAAATTTGATGCTACCGTCGTCATGCTTGAGTGAGTGAGATTATGGACACTTACAACACTCCAGACATTGTACTGAAAATTTGAAAGATAGGAGAACTTAGTAATACCCTATTTACACGATCAAGCAAACATCGAGCAGACATCGAGCAAACATGGAGCAAATATGAGGCAAGCATAAAGCATAGCCTACACGAAGCAATCATCAAACAAACATCGAGCAAACATCGAGCTGGCTCGTCCAGCAAACATATGGCAGCTCGTCGAGCCAGCTTGATCGTGTGAACGGGGTATAAGTCGTGAAATAATGTGATGTACAGGCTGATAAGAAGGGGTCGTTGATAGTAGCTGGTTTTGACGATGGCGTGGTACGAGTGCTGAGGCTTGGTCGCTCCGACAAGCCTGATCCGTACGGACGCCGGGAAATGTCCGGGCCGGGATTCCTGCTACTTGTCAACGCTCTGAAGCCGCACTCGGGCCGAGTTACATGCCTCGCCGTCGACAGTGCTTGCCAGCTTCTCGCGTCCGCCGTACGTTTCAAACTCTCTTAATTCTGAGTGGCCACACGTCCTTGAAAGTCCTTGAAAAGAGTTTCCAGTTTTCCAGGATCTGGAAGGGCCTTGAAAGTTTTGGAATTTGATGTAAGAGGGTGTTGTAAGTCGTCGTTGAATTTCAGCGGTCTATAATCATCGTTTTTACGGTGTGAAAACCCGTGCAGTCAATATGTAACTCTCCGAAATTCAGATTCATCTTGGGGAAGTTTGAACGGTGACCACTGACCACCTGACCACCTGACCACATGGTGACTAAAACTTGACCACTGACCGTCGCGAAATGAAGGCAAACGATGGCAAACGATGTCTATAGTAGCTTGACATTTAGAAACGGTACAGTAGGCCCAGAGAAGGCCTATAATTCCTGAAAATTTTGCCTTATTCAGTGACCACGTGGTCACTTGGTCCGTGGTCATTGGTCTCGAAATAGGCATCCCCTTCATCTTACTTACTAAATTGCTGGAATGAATAGCTTAATTGTTGTCACATATTTAGCGGCATTAATTATCCACATAATGCATCGGTGAAAGACTTTTGAAAACCCGTTAACATGTAGCGAAGATATGGACAATAAAATAGTGTCCCAGTTTTTTGACTCGCAGTTTATTGGCGACTGCTGCATGCTGTTACAGGGCACCGATTGCAGGGTCTTCTTTCTGAACGTTCAGGACAACTGCTCTCCACTCGGCTTTATCATAACACCGTCACCGGTGACGTCGCTCGAATGGACTCCCGCCGACTTTGTACGTATATTCACACAGGGTTTTCACGTCTCCTGGAAAGTTTTGGGTGTTTTTCCTCAATTTTCTAGGCCCTGGAAAGTACCAGAAAATTAGTGATTGTGATTGTGGTATAGATCAAAAACAGAACTAAACGCAATTTGCCCATGAGAAATGCGTCATATTTGTAATTTTGTACGTTTATGTTTTTATAAGAACAAAAACGCAACATTAAAAATAGGACAAAACATTTTTTAAAAGAAAAAAAAACATTTTAAAAATAATGTAAAAAAACATTAAAAACATGTTGTTTTAACTTTTATAAAAACATTTTTTAAAATGTTTTTTCATCTATGCTTATAACAGCCTTTAAAACTAGCATAGACACAATTTACGCAGACTCACAGACTGTTTAAACACTTTTGTTTAAAAAGCACATCTAAGAAATTTAATAAAATTAACAGTTTCGATTGCATTCCGAAAACTAGTTAACGTGCTGAAATCCACACTCTTGGGCTGCCAGTTGAACATGTTTAGATACGTGTTAATGCTTTTTTCACGAATCACGAACTCTTATCAACTCTTAAGACAAGAAGCCCAGCTGTCGTTAGGATAGTCGATCGTACTGGTTGTCAGTGACCTTTACGGTCATCCAAGGTCCATGGTTTTCATTTTATCTGAAAAGGCGTATGCTACTTCCTAGTAATGATTAATAGTGACCTAGGCCCTATTTCACCGCTTCCGAAATATGGCCATTTTTCCGTAGAAATACCCACATTTTTTTTACTCTACTGCCTTTTCATTTAACTCCCAATTTGAGAATGTTTCACTTGCACTAGATGGCTGAAATTTCGCATGCCTGAGTTTAACACACATGGCTAATTATTCGTGTAAAAGGTTTTCCCCTACGGCCTACCCGTAAGCCAGGGCACATCCGTTAGATACGGACAGACGGACGACAGCCATGCCAATAGCTCGACCGTTACTTATGTATGGTCGGCTAAAAACGTATCGGTTGTGTTGTGTGGCAGACGAGCAATTGTCTGCTGATCTGCTGTTTGGACGGAGAAGTGTTGGAAATCGAGTGTCCCCAGTCACGTGACCATAATGCCGACGTCGCCAAGACATTTCACATGGCCAACCAGCAGACTCGGACCTACAAATTCCTCAGCGTCAAGTCCAAAATAATCGTATCAACATGTTTTCGTTGGTCGTTTTTGCCGGGGTTCCCAAGCGTTCTTGAAAGTCATCGAAAGTTCTGGATTTTGTTCCTTTAAATTCAAGGCCTTGGAAGTTCTTGAAAACAGAGTTGGTTTTCGAAAGTCCTTGAACTTGAGTTTTTACGTCCTTGAAAGTCGTGAACTTATTTAGAAAGAAATCAGGGAAAACTGAAAAAAATAAGAAAACTACAAACATTTGGCATGACGTAATTGCACCATACAGTTTTATTTCACACTTTCTTTAGAAAATGAGCTCGAGTGTCATTCTGAGGTTGTTAGTGCCACAATTCCATATTTCTTAAGCAATGAATTTTAATGTCAACATTTGATGCTGGAAAATGTTTGATGCTGGAAAATGTCGGCAGTTCTTATAAGTCCTTGTAAAAGTCTTTGAATTTTATTTCGTGACCACAGTGGGAATCCTGTTCTGCATGCGTTTACGGCTCTAGGGGAGCGCACAAGGCGACAGAACTGGACCGAAATAAACAAAACAAAAAACAAAATAAAAATATAAAGTAAAATGAAAACCGCAGCGCTCTGCTATCATTTCAGATTAGTTTAGTTCAGATCTGTCGCTTTTTAGGCTTCTTGACTGTCGCAAGCGTGTTCCGTGTTAGGCCCCTACTTTCTCGTGTGTGCATATATTGTGGCTAAACCGTTCGTACCGACATATGGTTTAGCCACAATATATGCACACACAAAAAAGTAGAAATCGTAAAGTAACCAAATTTGCAGCATTTGTTCACGTTGTCTGTGGGACTATGTATACAAAATTTTGTAGCAAACGAACCACGTTTGACGAAGTTACATTAAAAAAACTAAAAATACCGATGGACCCAAGTTCGTAGACTCGAGCATGGCCGCCGTCAGTCCTTATTTTAAAGAGGTCTATGCTTTTTACGCTCCTTGACTGTCAAAAGCGTGTTCCTTGTTAGGCCCCTAAGTGGCGGCAATAATAGGCCGCAATACCGGTCCTGCCCGTGTGTCCGCCGGTTGGTTGGACTTTCCGATTTTCTGTAACTCTGTCCCACCATATACAGGCACCAAAGGCCTAAAAATCTTGTGTCTATAATTTTTTTGAACTGTCAGAAATATTAATGCAGTTTGGAAATAAACCTTACTTCCGGGGTTTTACTAACAAAAAAAACTGTTTTGCACCTTGTTTGTTATGCTGCAGTATGTTTACTTTCGTTCTCAGCGTGTCAGTTTGTTTTTTATGAGTTCTGAGATGTAACACAATATGCCATAAAATAACAAGAAAAGCCCAGCTAATGCAAAAGGGAACGCGCAACAGCTGTGTATGTTAGAAAGCCCAGTAAAACAAAATCCAAGTTCACCCATCTTAGCAACCATGTTTTACAGTCGCCAGAGGGCGCCAGACGACCGGCGGCTAATTATCTATAGTGTTTTACTCCTACTCGCCAGAGGCCGTGACCTGTCTCGCTCAGCCGACGCTGTATCGAATGGAAATCGGAAATTTTTCCTACACCCTCTCATTTAGTGCCGTCGTTTGGAGTGACTTTCTTCGAATTTATGGAAAAGCTTTATGGTTCCTGAAACTAGAGTCTTCCAGGCAGCCGACGGTGAAGATATGGTAGCCTAATTTTAGCTTGCACCGTTCTTCACTGATCCACCCATGTGACGGACGCACAGACGGACAGACAGACGGACAGAATTGCGATGGCTAAGACTCGCTACAGCAGTAGCTGCTGTTGCGCGTAAAAATAAAAAAATGTGCCCCGCCTCTACCTTTTCACTCGCTGAATCAGAAAGCACAAAATTGTTTAAGGTCTAAATGGATTACAAAAACTCGCAGTAAGCCAGAATCATGGTGGCCCAGTGGGAAATGTTTATTACCTATTTTATTTACTTATAAAAACACACAATAACAATGCGCATGCATGACAGTGCAATGTAACTAACTATATCAATGACAGTATCCCCTAATATAGAGCAGAGAAATAGAAAGTTGTAGTGATATATCCCAGGGCACAGGCTGTCGTTTTCACCTCCCCAAAATTCGGTCGAATGATGTTTTTTTCAGCACGAAAAAGAGATGAGGATAAAGGAGGAAAAACAGAAGAAGATAAAGGAGGAGAAAGAGAAGGAGAGGCAAAGGAAGATCGACAAAGGTTTGATCAGTGAAGACGAACCAGACGACGAAGAAGAAGAGGAAGGTCGGTAGTACAGGGTGGGCCAAAAAACGTGGCACTCTGCTTTTGTCCATATCTTCGTCAGTTAATAATTGATTTTCAAAATTCTTTCACTGGCATACACTGCAGACAATTTGCAATAATGCGATTATTACATATCCCACCACACCGTAAATGCGTCTCTACACTACCTTGTGAAATATCGGTGAAATATGCATACACAACGATAATAACAAACGTACATTTTGGTAAAATTGATAAAAAAAACACTTCACACCAACATTGCAGTAAATGGTCTGTATGACACTAAACTGTGTGGGTCTAACACAGTCTAGTGTCATACAGATCATTCATCTCAATGTTGGTCTGAAGTGTTTTTTCATTTACTCAAATTTTTGTGATCATCGTTAGTTTTCACTTAGATTTATATTTCACAAGGTAGTGTAGAAACGCATTTACGGTGTGGTGGGATACGTAATAACCTCGTTATTGCAAATTGTCTGCAGAGTGTGCCGGTGAAAACATTTTGGAAATTGGTAAATAATCGACAAAGATATTCACAAAAGTAAAGTGCCACTTTTCATGGCCGAAGTATATTATTGTTGTCTTTATCTTATAATTTGACGTATTTATTCAGACTGGAATAACAATGTTGCATGTATCTTGTGAAATCAAGAAGCCCACTTGTCTCTAGAGTGGGGTGACTGTACCGCCGATATCTGAAGGCCAGCGTACGACTTCCGGTCGCGGAAATAAAGTGATATCCCAGAGTGACTAAACTTAAGACTCACTTGTTTTCGTCTTATTTTCCGAAGTTGACTGTGAAGTGACTGCGGTGCCGTTGGCATTTTTTAAACTCTATATTGTATTGTAATATATTGACTGCAGTCCTGTACGTTGTACGGTGACGCTGCTATATCGAACGTTACACAATCAACGCCAGGAATCGACGCCAGGATACGATACGATAATTCGGCGCACGTGGATGATGGCTGCAATACATGCGTTAGACGACGGACAGACAAACAAACGACACCTATAGTACTTAAGACTCGACCTAACGGTCGGCCAAAAACTTTAGCAGAATAAACTGAATGTTTAGAATGGCCGACGTAACGTAAACGTAATTTGCCCCATGGTCAGCATCGCCCTCTCACAGCTCTGCGACCTTTGGGTCGGTTCTCATCTCCGTTTCTAAGGCTCTGAGCCGGCAGTCAATGCAAACACAACTCAGCTATATGGGCGGTAGGCCACACCTCTCCCATATACTGCCGTTACGATGAGGTCGGTACCAAATTGTACTGCTGTGAACAACTTGCCCAAGGTAGGCTACCTGGCAGTGCTGCGGGCGGGAGTCGAACCTGCAATCTACGGGTTACAAGTTCGGCACGCTATCGCTACACCGCCAAGCCACATAGCCTACATTAGTACCTCGTTTATACGATCAAGCAAACATCGAGCAAATGCATTCAAAATACACGTGCTCGACGTCCGCTCTAATTGCTCGATGTTTGCTCGATGTCTGGTCGATGCTTGCTCGATGTTTGCTTGATGATTGCTTCGTGTAGGTTATGCTTTATGCATGCTTCATATTTGCTCGATGTTTGCTTAACGTTTGCTCGATGTCTGTTCGATGTCTGTTCAATGTTTGCTCGATGTTTGCACGATGATTACTTGATCGTGTAAACAGGTTATAAATTAACTCGCACCGACAAACGCACAGGCGTAAACTGGCAGCAGAAATATAGTTGAACTTTGCATGCATTGTACTCAGTACCCGCCTCTCCAATTTTAGGCGGTAGAAATTTTTTTTGTGGGAAAGTTTTTTCCAGAAATACAGAATTTGTAGTCAAAAATCTCCCATTTTGGGGGATTTATGGGGCAAAATTGAACTTCGAGCACCCATAATTTTCTCTGTCGGAAAATTGCAATTTCTTGCCTTTTTACCCAAATTTTGTGACTCACGACGCCACTGGTTGTACGTGTGTGAGGCCCTTAGCGCTTTTCTGTATAAATTATGGTGTTCTTATCTGTAAAAGCTCTAACCTGTAAAACCCTGACCCTATTCATGCATAACTCCAACCCTAATCCAAACGTAACCCTATTTTTTACAGGTAGGGGCTTTTTACAGATAATGGCCCAACAAATGCGCACGCCTGCTGATGATAGGAACGTATATAAACTGTTTATCAGAGGAACACGTGGAAATATGGGAGCCGTACTATCCGGAGGAACGGAGCCCCATCATGTGTGGCTTCTACGACACGGTCGAAGGACACTTCTGGATCACCTTGGTTCGTTCGTCATCTGTTCAGCGTCGTTGTAATTACTGCCCGCGGTAGCTACGACAGTATCGTTTTCCGCATCGTGGTAAAGTTTTTTGTTCGTTTTTTCCACGCGAAACCAGCTACTGCTTTCAGCGCGTCTTAGCCATCGCAATTCCGTCCGTCTGTCCGTCCGTCCATCTGTCGGTCATACGGGTGGATCAGTCAAAAACGGTGCAAGCTAGGTCACCAAATTCTTACTGTCGGCTGCCTGGAAGACTCTAGTTTCAGGAACCATAAAGCTTTTCCATAAATTCGAAGGGGGTCACCCCGAATGAGGACGCTAAATGAGAGAGGGTGGGAAAAATTTGTGATTTTTAGTCAATAAGTCGCTGTATCTCAGCAACTGTGCGAGAGAGGGCCCAGGTTACTATTAATCAGTAATAGGAAGTCGTAACTGGCTCTCGATTGCCACCAAATTCAGTGACCTTGGATGACCTTGAACGCCAAAATAGTTTTTTATGCAGTTTTATGGATTTTTTAATGATTTCGAGCTGCGACCCAAGTCTATATCATTCATAAGGTGCCGCCACGCAACTATTGTTATGCGATCCAGATAGAGAATTTGGTAATTTGGTATTTGTATATTGACTTAGCGTGAACACCCCGATTTTTAGCTAAACTACTGAACAGGAACTGCTATAGGCTTTCGCGCGTCTCGTGAGCATTAGCTCAAATTTCTTGTCTTTTGTTGACACGATAACTCATGAACCGCGAAACTCAGTTTGAGCAAATTTTGCACGTACGTGTACATCTGCCTCGACAACCGCAAAAGCAGTGCTGAATTTCAAGGTCATAGGTCAAAGGTCCAGGTCACAGGACCGGATTTTTTTTACACAAATTTTGCGTCGAGGTATAACAAAACAATTAGCAACTGGCGTCATCCATCATTATTGGAAATTTTTTTCGCTCAATTCATAAAATATTGCTGTCGGTCTTAGACCTCGAGCAATACTTTCCAACTTCTGGGAAAAATTTCTAATAGTGACCTCGACGCCAGTCGCTATATGTATAGCCTACTGTGACAGGGTGGTTACGACGCGGGCTATTTTTACGAGTGTGCTGTGGGTCCTGAAGCAACGGTCGGCACAGAAATCGTTGCCACAGAGCCGCTGCAAGCTGTGCCCATCGAGGACTCGGAAGACGTCCCAATCACCTGCGTTAAAATGAGGTTGCAAACTTAAAATATTTCTGTCATCAACAGCATATATTGATTCCAACTTAGCTTACAGACACACAATTGCGTGTATCAGTTCAGATTCCATTACGCTGACTTTTACCGAAACTTTCCCGCGGGGAAAGTCGTGGACACAAATCATGAAAGTCACAGACGCAAACGATGACAAATCATGAAATTATGAAGTTGCGGTGGATGTCGCCGACACAAATCACAAAAGTCGGTGTCGCATAGTCGGCGTAATGGAATTTGGGCTATAGTAATTAGAGCACGTAATTGTCTGCACGTCGTATAGCTTATAATTAATATATATTCGATGTAATAAACATATAGGTTGAAACGGTATAGACGTTATACGTAGAAATTAATCAAAATACAATTTTTACTTTGTCGACATTTCGGCAACTGCGCCGCCTTTTTTCTGACGAAGGTAGCAGCGGTTGGCGAACCGTCCGCAAAATCAATGAAATAGCGGTTGCATTCTGACCGAATTTCTATGCATAATCTGTATGTTGTTAAACGTTGTTTGTAGCGGAAACCGGAAGCAGGCGGTGGTCGGATTCCAGAACGGGTCGATCCGCGTCTATTTGCTGACGGGCCAGAAAGATTCTTTCGGTCGCACGGAGAAGGCGACGTTCGCTCGTCTTGGTCCGCACTGGAGTGGTTGGGCGCACGACCACGACTATGGCGATGTGTCGTCACTGGCATTCAGCCACGATGATCGCTATATCTTCTCCACGGGCCTCGACGGAAACTTCTTTGTCTTCATGACAGCTGACACCGCCAAGTGGTTCAGCCGCGTTTATACGGAACCGGAAAGAATTCCGTCGCACACGGTAGGAGGTGTACACCGTAGCTACGTGTTTTATTAGCGTTAACAATCCCTTCAAACCATAGATGTAAAAAACATTGATTGTGTTTTTAGAAACGTTTACAGACGTGTTTTAAAAAAATGTTTTTACAAATATTTTATTAATGTTTTTTTAATATTTTTAATGTTTTTTTTGTTTTTCAAAATGTTCTTGTGCTTTTTAATGTCGTGTTTTTGTTCTTGTTAAAACATAAACGTACAAAATTACAAATATGATTTATTTTCAGCTGTTTTTGATCTGTACATTCAGTACATTCCGGTTTTTAGTCTTTACAAATGGTAGGCTTTGTTTTTAATTATCGGAGTTAGATATTCTTTGCGTGTATAATGGCGAAAAAAGTAGCGATTGGAAACGTCTGCAGTATAATTTTTTATGCATGTTTTATAATGTTTTTATAATGTTTTTATAAAAGTTTAGAAAACATGTTTTTTATGTTTTGTATTTGGAAATCAATGTTTTTAACATCTTTCTTTCAAACACACATAACATAGAGTTGCTAGTTTATAGATTTCAACGAAACATGGAACAATTTTATATACCGCCGCTCCTATTATGATTGCGCCTTACCGTGTGCTCGGTGTGACGTCATTGTGTCGTCAGAGTTTGATTACATTGGCCCAGAGTTACGCTGTTATTCGCAAAGCGACCAAGCAGTGGCGTACGCGCACCCGTGTGAAGGCTTGTGTCAAGGATAAATAAAAACTTTACAACTTTTTCAGAATAATTGTATCCATAAAGGTTTCAAATTTTGTTTTAAAAATCTGTTCCTAATCTTGCTAATACAAACTCCGACGTTATAATTATGTCACTCTGAGCACACACGGTAAGGCGCGGTCACAATAGGTGTGGCGTTAAATAATAGTAGTAAGCTATGATAGTGCAGTGATTTTTTTTGAAATCCATGAACTAAAAACATAATTATTATGTGCGTTTGAAGCGAAGGTTATCGCTAATTTTAGAACACTTTGTATATGCTGCAGACCAGTTGTGTGTCTAGCAGTGTTCGATTTGTCGG
>Ga0209367_1007008_pt1 | contig 15566 bp, 13 predicted proteins | sample WorMetLIZISLAND2_FD_187412 | JGI IMG/M metagenome (GOLD analysis project Ga0209367, IMG submission 187412) | Marine gutless worms symbiont microbial communities from Max Planck institute for Marine Microbiology, Germany - Olavius geniculatus... ... | reverse complement strand
TACAAACATACGCACGAAACTGACAAAAGACAGTAAGCAAGCAATTCGCGTAAGCATAACCCAATAGAGTCCATCACAAAATGATGGACTCTATGATGGACAAGAGATGATATACAAAATAAAAATACTGTAATAGTTAAATAGTGAAGAGTTTAAATACGTTTAAAAAATAAAAATTATATGTTTTTTAAAAACTTTTTTTCATTTTTCTAACTTTCTATATTCTACAGGCGGGTCCCATAAACGTCTCGGGCCCGGAGTAATTTACGTCCTACTCTCCATCTCAACGGGACTGGGTGCGTTAATTTACGCGTTAATTAATGCATTAAAAAAATTAATGCACTGCATTAATGCGTTAAAAAATTAACGTCTTGACAGCTCTATTAATAATAAATCCTATTCCTTTTCCCAGAACACCAGCGCCCACTTGCGAATTTTTTTGTATGATTTACATTTACATTTCATACGCAATCAGTAATATCGACGACGAAAACCTGTTTTAGATGATGAAAGCATGCTGAATAAGCGATAAAAATAACACAATAATAATTTAGAGTATTAACTGAAAAAAGAAAAAAGTATGAAATTGGTAGAGCCAGGATTCGATTCTGCAACCTACAAAACACGAGGTCGATAGCTTACGCACTAGGCTACAGCTGCAATGAAGAATATCTCACTACAGACTTTATATAAACATTGTCCGAATATGGATATGCCTGTGTCTACTCAGACGATCGATGTCGTCTGACATTTATGGCTCTGGTGAATCATTTATAAATAGAACACGTTGCTGCAACTTCCCGAAGCTTCACGCCGTATTCGAGTGCGACTAGCTTATTGTGGCAGCACTGAGCATAGATTTACTTATTTACGTAAATGCTGACAACATTGGACGGACCTTGAAAAAAAATTTTCCGGGTCCGTCTAGACGAACCTTTAGCCACTGCGTATATAATATAAGAAGAAATCTTGAACGGCAGATATTCCGCCGCACTATGTGTCGTCTATTTGCTGGAGCTGCGGAAATTCTGCACCAAACTCAATTACTACGTTTGCGGAAACCGGAAACGAAGTATATGGCTATGTGACCAGCCTGTTGCATCTGCTCGGTGTTATTGTCAGTGTAGAACTGTAGATCATTCTGCACTGACAAGTGACTGATTTCTAGGCTATTGTCAGTGCAGGCCACATTTTCAGTGCAGGCATAGTGTGCCTCCAGTGTTTGAACGGTGGCGTCAAATGCAGCCTGCCCGCTGTACACAAGCATTTGCACGTGCTGCAACAACAGTCAACATTGTAAAGAACAGCATTGGCGGCGCCAAGGGGTCCAGGGGAGGCCATGGCCCCCAATTTGAGGCTTGGCCCCCCTTTTGCCTCCTCCCCATTTGAGTCTATGCAGTCTATGAATAACGAAACCGTAGTAAATAAATTAATACTGCTGAATTATTACTAGTTACAAATTTTCAGTTATATATATGCCACAAAGTAGAATAAACAATAATTTACAAACTGAGTGCATCAGAATTTCAGGTTCTTGATAGCAGTAGGGCTAGAAGATGTTACAACACTGCAACAGCTGGCAGTCTTTATCTGCTACCAGCTCTTTTGTTTCAGTTAAACTAGTAGTAATTATAAGCCACTGGTTCTGCAGGCCTTAAGTTTGTGCAATAGTTGTTCACCACGTACTGAATTTAAACTTATCTGTACAACTCCATGACAGAACGGTAGATTGTTGAATGTGACTGTGCTGCCAATCAAAAACAGGAAATAAGTTGGCATGGATACTGTTCTGGATGAAATTGAATAAACATACAAGAATCACAATTACCGGTATTGTTCTTTAAGTACGTATAGGCCTACTTGCTATAAAAGATATCTTATGAAAGATATATAATCTTTTTTTAAACCGCATTAAACATTAAGTGATCTGGGTTTTGCATCTGAAACATGATGTTTTAAAAGAATATTTTTGCCTACATGTCCCGTTTTTGTGATGTTGGCAGTTTGGCTGGTGGATTTTCTATATCCAGTTACGCATTATAGGATAGATCTAACACTTCATAAGAAACCTATGCATCAGACATTTTTTTTTATTTTAATGCTTTTGTAACCTTATGATAGCCCATCTGTTAGCTGTCAACAATTAAACCAGTATTTAGGCTAATCTACATATCCGCCAAAGCCTGTCCCAAGCCAGGTTGAAAAAGGAGGAGGGTTGGGCGTGGGGCTAGTAACCTCACCCTGTAAAACAACCCATACTATAGAAACAGCAAGAGGTAACCATTCCTGTATACAAACAAGGCAGGGGAGAAGAAGCCTCCCATCTGATGACACGGAAGGTGGATCCATGACAGATGTGGACCAAAGTTGAGAGGAAGTCTTCATGTCAAAAAGGCGAATCTTCAATGCCAAGAGCATCACCAAGATCGGCACTTGGAACGTCAGCACACTATACCAGTGTGGCAGCATGGCCCAAATGCTGAGAGAGATGCAAGCATACAGATTAGAAGTCCTGGGTCCCAGCGAGGTGCGCTGGACAGGACAAGGACAATTCAGCAGTGACGGCATTACCGTTCTTTACTCTGGACACAACGACCAGCACACCCATGGAGTAGGGATGTTCCTCAGCAAAGAAGCAGCTTCTGCTCTTACTGGATGGAAATTGGTGAGCCACCGCATCATCACTGCTAGATTGCAAACGCAACAGGCCAAAGTGACAGTCATACACGTATATGCACCAACAGAGACGGCAGAGGACAGCGAAAAAGATGAATTTTACAGCCAACTGCAAGACTCCCTAGACGAGATCCCAAGCTACAACATAAAGCTGTTGATACGCAACTTCAAGATTGACAGTGACTGACGGGGCCAGAATGTTGCTGTCGGCCCACATGGGACAGCGAAGGAAACCACTAAAAACGGTGAGAGACTGACCAGTCTATGTGTCAACAATGGACTGAAGATTGGAAACACATTCTTCCAGCACAAAGATATTCACAAGAAAACCTGGCTATCACCTGACAGCAATACACGGAATGAAATTGACTACATCTGCAACAACAAAAATGGGGATCGTCACTGTCAGACGTCCGAGTATTTCGTGGTGCAGATGTGAGTACAGACCACTATCTGCTGGTGGGCAAGATCAGGCTCAAGAGAAACCATCTCGTCCGTATGCAGTGGCAAAGCTGAAATACCTACGAATATTACACATGCAGATATGAGTTGGAGCTCTGAAACCGTTTCACAGTACTTCAGGAAGACCTGTCCATAGAAGAGAAATATGAACTATTCAGCACCAGTGTGAAGGCCAGTGAAAGAATTGTTATTGGACGCAAAAGAGGCACAAACAGAGAGCACTGAATGTCAGACAGAACCTGGAACGTTATTGATGACAGGAAGGAGGCAGAGAAGAAAAAAGATCAGGCATTTGCAAGAGCAAGAGCACAGGCTGAAGCTGTCAACTAAAGAAAACTTGACAAGGAGGTGAAGAAAAGCTGCAAACAGGACAAAAAGGATTGGATAGAGTCCAAGTGTACAGAAGCACAGGAATGACGTCCGCGGACTTTACGGCATAGTAAGGCAGCTAACGGGTGCCAAAGACAATACTAATGTACCAATCATGGCAAAGGATGGACGCCTTCTTCTAACAGAGAGTGAGCAGAACTTAAGGTGGAAAGAGCACTTTGAAGAGGTGTTGAACCAGCCCGAACCCTTTTCCACACCAGACTTTGGGGACACTGTTATGGTGTACTCCCTCGAGGTCTACGAGGGAAACATCAACCTTGAAGAAGTCCAACATGCAATCGGTAGCCTAATGAATAACAAGGCACCAGGCATGGATAAGATATTTGCTGACATGCTCAAACATGGCAAGGAGAACAATTGGCTGAACTATTCAACATGATACGGCAGGACTTGGAGGTCCCAGTAGATTGGAAGAAAGGTGTGATTATCAAGCTGCCAAAGAAAGGAAGTCTCAAGGACTGCAATAATTGGCGAGGACTCACACTACTTTCTATACCTGGCAAAGTCTTCAGCAGAGTGCTGCTAAACAGACTGCAAGATGCAGTAGATTGCACCCTACGGGATGAGCTGGCAGGATTCAGAAAAGGGCGTTCACACACTGAACAATTATTCACCCTGCACAACATCACTGAACAGAGCCTAGAGCATCAACAAGACCTCATCATTAACTTCATCAATTTTAAAAAAGCTTTTGACAGTGTACACAGGTCAAACTTGTGGAAAATTCTGAGATACTACGGCATTCCTGACCGGTTCGTTAATATCTTCAAGGCACTGTATGACAACTCCAGCTACTGTGTCAAGACTGCAAGTGGGTACACAGAGTTCTTTGAGATTGTCTCTGGGGTTCGAAAAAGCTGCATCCTTTCGCCATTTTTCTTCATCATAGTCATCGACTTTTTCATGCACAGAACTATGGACAAGTCATAATACGGCATCGTCTGGCAGAAGCGGAACCGCTTAACGGATTTGGACTTCGCTGATGACATAGCGATAGTGGCAGAGGAAGAAAACGTATGCCAAGAGATGACTACCAAGCTCGAGGAACAAAGTGCACAAATTGGACTGAATATAAGCCGAATTGGTGATGCCATTTTTGGTTGAAATCAATTGCTTGGTCTAGCTGGGGGTCTACCTCCCAGTCTCCCTGGTGTATCGTTGAATCTTTGCCTCCCCTACTAGAAAAGTCGAAATTTTATGTGCTGTGGAAAGTGGTCGCCCGAGAAATACATATTGGATGATAGCCTGAATGTGTCACCAGGGGGCGCCTGGAGACAGTTGGAGTTCGTCTAACTAATATGGTTTGGCCTACAACCGCCCAAGTCTAACTACAGGACACACAACACATTAAATATCGTTCACGTTTTTATGTATATATAAAACACGACATATAGAGACAGACACACAAAATATTAAATCACCAATCAAAATAATAAATACCAGCAAAATTCAAAGTCCGAGAGCTAAGTGCTAGCAAACAACTCTGGCGCCTAACAATTTATGTCAACATTAATAGAGCAAATCAGTTCAGAGTTCTTCCCAGCAATATTATAGCGCCAGTAATAAACTTTCAAGTTTTAACGTTCAAAATGCCTAGAAATACTGCTGTGTTACGATCACGCCAATGACACTCGGTCACAGCTACGCCGTAAATAACACACGGCTAGATTAACTCAATGGTAATGAACAAATGCAAGGCAACTATGCAACTAACAATCAACACAGCACAGAACTCACGAATCAAGACACCGAGCAGTGAGTCCTCGTGGCAAGAACTGCGGCAAGAACAGTTAGCGAAAGCCTCGGCGTGCCAACGCGGTTGCACGTCGAGCGACGAAGACGCAGGCAGCGTCAGTTCACAGAGAGTTCCACAGCGACGACGGCAGCGTCCAACAGCGGCACGGTGACGTCAGAACAACCGCAGTCGACGGCGCACCCCAGCGTCGACGACAGCGTCCAACGGCGACGCGACCAAAACCCCACGTCGAACAGGCGACGACGACGGGAAGCGACCAGTTCCCGACGTCGGACACGGTCAGATCGTGGCCCAACGCCTGACTCGTCAAAGAAGTTCTCCAACTCTTCAGAAGTCGATCCCCGACTTGTTTGCCTGCCAAACGTACGCACTATACTCAATCATACGTCCACTAAACCGTTTAACTTGAAGATACAAAGTATAAACTGATATAACACAAAAATATCACAAATTGGCAAACAGTAGTTTTACAAATACATCGCACACGAGCAAATGTATACTGCGTACAGTTTGCTACAATGCTGACTAATCTACGACAGCAGAAATACACTCTACGACTGATTAGAGAAAATACTCAAACGTCAAAGTTACTCAAACATCAAACTTACCGCTCACAGCGGCCACAGAGCTGTCAAAGCTCCTCCAACCAGGGAATACGCCCTCCTGGTGGAGTTACGGCTCGTCTCGATAACGACGACGGCGTACACACTCCAGTACCGACTTTACGGTCACTGGGTATTACATAAGCTTTTGCACGGCTTTACTTACGCTGTATACAACAGCGACACATCACACGACACGTTTCACACACAAGTGACAAGTAAAACTGGCGGTCTATTTACTCGAACTTCCCGCACTTAAACCGGTTCTGACCGAACCTAGCCTAGCCTAAGTAAATCACCTGACTCTAGTCACACGCTTACAGGGTGATACAAAAACAACGCCTGTGAAACAAGCAGTTACAGGAGGTGGCAGAAAATGCCAGAAACACAAATACAATATGGAATAACACAAAATACAGGATGATCGATCTCGCGTGATAAAATACGACCCACGCACACTACACTATACGGCAAAACAAGGCCCTACGTGAAAATCAACCGTGACAGAATGTAACGAGGATAAGTTGAGGGGGAGGGTTGGAGTACGAAATGAAAAAAATTGTGGCCTCCCTTACACATATCTTGGCCCCCTTGGCCTCCCCACTCACAAAAAGCTGGCGCCGCCACTGAAGAACAGTGAACTGTTGCAATATGGGGGATAAAAGAATAATTACTGCAAATACAACTAATTGCACAAGATAGAATTTCTAAATCCAGTGTAACGACATAAAATACAAGGATACCTGTCATGGTTGCATTATTCATGTGTTGGCATTTCTTGAAAACCTACGGGGTACTTCTTCTGCACAGGCTGCAAGTAACGCACATTGTTTGAGAGACAGTATAGATATATCAGTGTCGGATTTGCTATTGACTTATCAGTCGCTTGTCAGTGCAGATCTACACTGATGATAACATTTACGGTTGCATCTTGGAAATCATCATCATCATCAAGACGCGAAGCGTTCAGCCGTAGCATTCCGCCGTTGCGATTTGTCGCCAAAACGAGCGGTCTTCTGCCAGCTGCAGAGCGTCGGTCACTGATATTCCCGTGTCCCGGCAGATCTGGTGGATCCAAGTGATGGGAGGTCGGCCACGAGTGCGTTTCCAATCAGGAGATGGTCGGGCACCGTCTTGGGCTTCGCAGCAAGTCCGAAGGATCTGGTTTGCTGGAATGTTCTCTGTGAGTCTGGCAACATGACCGAACAGTCCGAGTCTTCGTTTGCGAACGATGGAAGAGGCTGCCAAGAGACTGGTTCGGCGTAAGACTTCGTTGTTAGATACGAAATCGTACCATCTGGTGTGAAGTATCCGCCGCTGACACTGCATGTGAAAGGAGTCCAATCGTTTCCAATCTGCTTGTGTAAGAGTTCAGGTTTCTGAGCCATAGAGGAGAACTGCCAGCACGCATGTGGAGTATGTACGAATTTTCGTTGACATGGTGAGATTCTGTTGATTCCAGATACGGTCTAGGTGTTTCATTACTCCGGCGGCAAGTCCAATACGTCGCGTGCATTCGGAACTGGAATTTCTATTGCTCGTTTGGATGCTACCCAGTTATGTGAAATCTTGTACTGGCTCGACAATGTTACCGTTGACTACTACAGGAGAAGGTGTCGACCCACAGCCAAGGTTCTGGATCTTCGTTTTGCTCCAGGAAACATGAAGGCCGAAGGCGATTGGGTACTTGTCCTGCGTGTCAACGAACAATGTGACGTCATCGGCGTAGTCGATATCGGTAAAGATGTGCAGGCCAACTTGGATGCCCACCTTACGACTAACGTGATCCATGATAAAGTCCATTGCTCTGCAAAACAGAGCAGGAGCTAAGACGCATCCCTGCCTCACGCATGGAAATAGACTGAATTAAATATTTGTAGTAGGCTTATTCGCTAGCATTTGTTGTAGCACTTACTGCAGCAATAACATTTAGCCTAACTAGCAATCAGTTTGCTGCTTAATGACGGTGGAAATTGCGCTACGGTGGAACGTGCATAGTTGCTGGAATGGCGGAAGTGTTGCAAGGGCTGTTCGCAAGGCTTGCCATTTGAAATCGAGAGGCGATTAAAAAATCGATCACACTGCGATCGGTTATGATGGGGACATATAATATCACCAAAGAGTGTAAATGCTAAGATCAGAAGCGTCCACCCCCAGGGTGGCCAGGTGGCCAGGTTGCCAGAAAGCAACTGCCGGGCCAAGTTTACACCAAACCCACTCTTTCCTTACTTTTTCTTCCTTTTTGTTTGATATTTTAAGTTTTGGTTAATGTCCCTTTGTCCCATCTCTAAAGATTCCAAGACTCATGGGCACGTTCTCATAGGATAGATAGACCCCTATGCCAGTAAACTGATAATTTTCTAATTGCAAAATAACACTAAATAATATTTATATGGCTGCAAATTCAGTTTACATAACGAAGGCCATCAGATCTCAAGTTGCTTTGAGTGATTAGGTGATTATTTGAGCTTATGCACAATTTATTTGATTTGGCTAACAGAGCAGTTAAGCAATAGTAAACCGAAGCTTTTTAGCAGTATTACATTTTAAGTCTAATGTTAACAATTTGCATTAATCATTGAAAATTGAAGACATCATGACATTTCGTTTGATGACACATGAATGATGACAGATGTTTCTAACAAAACTTTTGTCTCCAAATGCGAGGCCTATAACCTACTCCAAACATAGGCCTAATTTCTAGCCAAGACTTCTCCGTCGCCAAAATGTAAGAGCTAACTGATCATTTGTTGTATTTAAAAGCACATGCACCTAAGTTTGACACCGTATGGGTGTTTTGTTTTGCCTGTGGTTTTAACTTTTCCTCAAGTTCGAATAACACCTCCCCCTCCCCTGTACATCATTGTCACACTTACTTACTTACTACTCGATGGGTATCTGGGTAATGAATTACCTGATAGTCCTAATTATGGTGTGCATTTTTGTAGACTGATGAGTCATCTTGCTGGCATAAATGTTCAGTCAAGTGTTGGTATGTTTACATTAAAGTGTTATGTTGTACATTTGTAATGTTGCATAAACAGACATTTTAATTTGTAACTAACTTTTTACACGCAAAAGCAGCTACTGCTTTAGCGCATCTTAGCCAACACAATTCTGTTTGTCTGTCCATCACATGTGTGGATCAGTCAAAAAAGGTGCAAGCTAGGATCACCAAATCTTCACCGTTGGCTGCCTGGAAGACTCTAGTTTTAGGAACCATAAAGCTTTTCCATAAATTTGAATGGGGTCATACCAAGCGAGGGTGCTAAATGAGAGGGGGGTAGGAAAAATTTGCGATTTTTAACCAGTAAGTCGCTGTATCTCAGAAACAGTGCGAGGTAGGGCCTAGGTTACTATTAATCACTAATAGGAAGTCGTACATTGGTTCTCTATTGGCACCGAATTCAATGACTTTGGATGACCTTGAACCCCAAAATACGAGTTTTTATTGATTTTTTTGGCGATTTCAGGCTGTGAGGCACATTTCATGAGCGAATTGCAAACAATTGAGGTAGACACGGACAAGCTGTATAAGGAATTTTTAGCATTGAACGTAGATTTCGATGGTCCAAGTCTCGATTTTCTAGGTTCAAGGAAGCCTGTGCATGAGGGCATCAAATAGCAGTACCACCGTAAAAGTCGTTATTTTACCGTTGTTGGCCTGTTTTTCATGAAAATGGTTGCAGACAGGCATGGGCATGCTGCCTATCACAACAGTGATGAGCTTTTCAGTCGTATCAACATCGATGACTTTGAAAGACCCTGAACTTCCTAAATAAGGGGTTTTTACTGATTTTTGCAATTTTTGGCTGCTGCGTACACTCCAAGAATGAACTGCGACGAAATGGCTGGAGATAGATTGACAGTTTGCAAACAGGAACTACTATAGGCATTTTGTGAGCATTAGCTCAAATTTTTTTGTTATTTTGTGTTATGCTACAGCGTGTGGCCAAAAATGTGTCATAATGGTGGTGGCGCGAACGCTCGATTTGTTTTCTTTGCCAGTTAAATTCAAACATCGTAAACATTATTTTAACATAAGCACTTACCTGACGTTTCTGAATGTTGTTATGAATCCTTTCTGTGCAATAACAGAACAAATTCGTCATGGAATGAATGTGTACAGCTGACGAATAGAGGTTTAATGAACTTTGCTTTAGGTTGTTAGAGCAGACTTGATAGGGTGCTGTCAAGAGTTAATAGCTGACAATTTCTTCTGCATATGAGATTTTATAACTTTCCACATATTTTCGATAATATTTCTGTCCAGTGATTGTGCTAACCACGTAAAACCCAAAATGTGATTTTCTATTTTCCACAGATGAGTAAATACTGAGAGATGTACAGGGGCTATCATCCTGCTAAAAGAAGTGCTTTCCAGCAAAATGTTTGCACACACCTGGCCACAAGTTTGCATCAAGTGCATTCACATACTTACAGCAGTCAATATTTCTGCCAATTGGTATAAAAGTAACCACTCTTTCGTAGCAAATACAACTCCAGAACATGGTGATATATTTCAACTTTTGCTGCCTCTCAAGACATTCGAGATTCCAGACTTTGTGTAGCCTTCTCCAAAAGTAGCCTTGACTTTTCTATTCTGTCCTTTCGTCTATAAATTCAACTGATTTCCAGTTATCTGTCTTCCAGCTCAGCTTCTGTCTACACCAAAACACATGGCGAAGTTAATTCAACCTGCTTGTTACAGTTTGCTTCCAAATATTCTGTCTGGTTAAAACACAGGAACGCAAACGACGTCGTACCATTCGCGGTGATATTCGTTGAGTCAGCATATCATTTACATAGGTTATAATTTCAGCTGATGTCTTTTTTTCTGTACGCTTCAGCATGATGAATTATTCTCCAATCACTCCTTCAATCAGATTCGGTGGTCTGCCAGTTTGAAGCCACTTTTCTACGCTTTGTCAACATTTCCATCACTTCAGAAACTTCCGTATGCAAGCCTGTCTTACGTTTAATATATTCAAAATGAATCCTTGGTCAGAATTACTATTACTTAATTTTATAATAATTTTTTTGCTCCTTTGTCAATTTTTGGCCTGCCGTATCCATCGCACTTCAATCGCTTTGTTTGTCAAAATTTTCCTTTAAAATGACGTCACGAATGACACAACCAATGACCTTCTAACCTATATAACGCCCTTGGACACAATGCATTTTACATAGATAAAACTACATGACCATAGATATGAATTGGCTAGAGATGCGCTCAAGTTTGAAATTTTACTTGTTTTACTTGCGGTGCGCTTCACAACTTTCTGGCATCATCATCGCATTATGACACACTTTTGGCCACCCGCTGTAGTTTGCACTGTGCATTTATTGCTTGTGTGTAAATTTGCATTAGTCCACATCTGTATTTTAAGCTGTTTTTGTCATAGACCACTTTGCCATAATTCTAACTTAGTAGATTTTTATTTATTTTGCCCTTGTTCAGTAGTTTCACTGTTAATGTTTGCCTTTATAACACTTACATATTGTGTTTTATTTTTTGCAGATAATGCATCAGAGCAGATTAATGATACCACTGCACATCCACATGATGACAAGCCAAGACCATATTTGTGTACAGTGTGTGACAAACGGTTTAGAATAAAACAACATTTGAAACACCACAAACAAAGCCATAATGTAGAAAAGTCATACTCATGTACTCAGTGTGAGAAACGTTTTGCTACTCAGCCCTGCTTGTGGCGACATATGAATGTTCACAGCGGTAAGTACAAGTGCACTGAATGCGGAAAGTGTTTCCGCAACAGTCCTGCGTTGACAGCACACAGACGAAGTCATTCTGGAGAGAAACCATTTGAATGTACTGTTTGTAGCAAACGATTTACTATGTCAGGCAACCTTGTTGTTCACAGGAGAATTCACAGTGGAGAGAAACCATACAAATGTCACGAGTGTGACAAAGCGTTTAGGAACTCTGTCAAACTAACCTGTCACATGAGAGTCCACACGGGAGACAAACCATACAAGTGTTTACTGTGTGACAAAAGTTTCAGCCAATCCGACAATTTGCAAGCACATAAACAGCGTATACACAGCAAAAGAAAGCCATATGACTGTCGTTTCTGTGGGAAGTGGTTTAAAAGTAGCCTTGGTCTGAAGCTTCATATTTATACTCACACTGGTACAAAGCCGTACTCATGTAGACACTGTTCAGACTATTTTAAGAGTCATTACCAACTGAAGGCACATCTGCTGAAGTCACACGATGAAGGTACTTGGTTCACATGTCACATTTGTCAGAAGAAATTCAACCAGAGTGGTGGCCTTAAGATACATTTGCGTCGACATGAAGGTGTGAAGCCATATGTTTGCGATGAATGTTCAATGAGTTTCTGTAGAGCAGCTGAATTGAGATCGCATCAGCTGAAACACTCAGACTTTAGGCCGTTTTGCTGTGGTTCATGTGGTAAATATTACAAAGACAAACAATATGTTGTACATCATTTCAACAGATGTTTAGTTAAACTTGGATATGCCAGTATCTTTGCCAGGCAAGATTGAGACAGAACAAACAATCTGTGGATAATTGCTTGTTAGACAAAGTTGCTACTGTTAACTCAAAACTTGTCAGTGAGATTGTTTACAATAATATCGTCATCGTTTGCTTTTCTTTACAAACATCAGAAATGTATCTGAAACTAAATATAATTTCTTTTTTTATTTAAAAATTAGTAAAAATGTTTCAGAAGATAAGTTTCTTGCATGTATATTACAGTGATTTTAGTGATTTTGAAAATATATGTTTTACATGGTAGTGTAGTGACACAGTTAAAGTGTTGTAGGATATTTGGTAACCACTTTATTGCTAATGTCCACGGAATACAACAGTGAAATAATTTTGAAAATTAGTTAACATTTGGTAATAATATAGACAATAACATAGTGGTCCCTTTTTTCGGACATGGTGTATAACTGAGATACTTCAGTACTGTATGGGCCCCCTGTCCTTCAATAGACAGCATTATCACATTGATGACTGTCTTGAGGAAAAGAGGGAAGATTATTAGAACTACCGTTATGGTTAATTACATATGCACGTGTATAATGGTGTTCTTACACTTTTAGGTTTAGCTTGTTTTTTTGTATTTTGTGTTTTGTGTTTCTGTAAAGGTTAAACTTACTGTTCCGTTATTATGTGTTTGTGTGCATTCCGCCTCGAAAGGCCGTCCCCGAAATGACCTATACTGTGTCGGGTGGGATGTTAAACCCTACTCACTCACTCCCGAAATTTTCCAACTTGCATCACTAATGTGCCTATTTTTCATCAGACTGCAACTGGAAGGTCGGGAATTTTTCACATCTAAGCAGTGATGTGTCCTCAAGGATTTCAACTTGGCCTTGATAACAAAGTCCTTGGCCTTGGGTCCCAAGTCCTTGTCCTTGAACACAAAGTCCTTGATAACATCTCTGCACCTAAGCACACGGCTGTGGATGTAACTCATTGATCTGTATCTATTTGTTTATTACGTAGCTCAAGTGTTGATATTCTGCTGTTAATCAACTGACATTGCTGCCGAGTCATTGCATTTCATGCTTGTGCTTTGTGCTGCTTTATTTCTGTGACAAAGAGTGTTTTCCCACATTAGAAACCTTTTCTTGTTGGCTTAGACAAAACTGTGTGAACTGAAATTGCTGTCAAAATGTGCTCATGTGCTTGTTTTGTCAATACTTCATCTACTGCTATTAGTTAGTTCCACTGGCTTCATAGCAAGGGGCAGAGGGTGCAATTGCCCACTCTAAATATTTTGCTGTTGGAAATTTTTTTGTCCGAAGACTGTCCTCTAAAAGTGCTAAATCTGGACTTAAAATCCTATTTTGGAAAAATTTATGGGCAAAATAGGATTTTTAGCACAAATGATTTCATGTCGTAAATTTTGCTACTGTCTTTTGGAATTTTATCGGAATTTGCTGTGTCTGTAGGAAAATCGCCACCTCATGCCCTGCCTGCTTTTTCAACTCACAATGGCACTGATTACTTCACACGAGATCAAACAGATGTTGATGATTCTGATGTGAATCTGTGTTTGTATTTACAATTTATGTAGATGTGTTTTTTATCGTTGGAACAGTTTTGCAGCTTGTGTTTTGTGTTCATATCACTGCTATTATTACCGCAGTGTTATAATGTTTCATTCTTTATACTCTCTGTACTTGTGTGTATGCAGTGGCATCATGGCCTTGCAGCAATTATTGTGCATCATGCTACATTTTTAGCTGTTCGAAAATTGTCCAAAAATCTTCTTGCCCAAACAATTGGCATCTGAAATGCAAATTTTGGCTATGAAGCCACATTTTACAGAAATTTAGGGGCAAAATCGAATTTTGAGCATCCACTATCTTCTTTATCAAAATGTACAGAATTCTGTTGTTAGTTTGCAGTGTCTGTTCGGAAATTGCAATATCCTGTCCTGTTTACTTTTTCAGCCCACGATGTCGCTGCAAGTTATTGCTTGTTTCGCTGAAGCTTGTTGTCTGTTTTGACCAACAAACAGTTTAATAAAGTCTGAATGAAGCTTGCTGTTAAACGTCACTCACAACAGTTTCAGGATGCCTGACCGACCGTTTTGCTGAAACGCAACAAACGTGCATGAACACTGTACAGAGCAGTTCAGAAATAACACATCAGAGAAATACACCAATACACGGCAAGTCTGTCTGTCTACAGCTCTGTAGTGGTCTACAAAGTTGTCAGACGGCTGAACATTATCAAGGCGACCACAAACTAGTAGAATAAAAAATCCCCGAGTGTTCCAGGCTTTTCCAGACTAATAAACGTACTTTTCACCGGTTATCACAACATGAAGTAACTGTAAATTCATCACCCCGGCATTGCCTGGCGACAGTTGGCTAATTTACGAGTTCATGATGCCCCGCACTCGTCTCTGCTCCGTTTTCTTAGCCAACGTCGCCATTCATTCACGTAGTCATCCAGAGGCATACGTGCAGTCTAATGCAGTTCAAAATGGTAAAGCGTTAGCGTCAGAGCTCTCGCTATTGACGTTATGGTATAGTAAAAAGATAATCGACACGCCATCCAATGACGACGTCGTGAATGAAGAAAGCGCGCCGGAAACTGAGGCAATGTGTGGAGTGAACACTGTGCCTGCTTGGTGTCTGCTCATGCCTATAACCGGTTGTGCTCAGTGGCAGATTCAAGGGGGATAGGGGCGCCCCCTACCTTTATTGACTGGATGCATCTTTAAAATGGTAAAAATTTTGCACAAAAATGCATCATTTTTGCTCCAAATTTTAAACATTTAAAGCCCCCTTCACACACCCTACCCGTACCTTCCGCCCCTTTATTCCCATGTTCTGGATCCGCCGCTGGTTGTGCTTATTATATTATTATTATTGCATGAATTAAACGTTCCCGTGTTTCTTTAAGGGTGCGTGTAAAAATTGTTTTCTCGTGATTTTTTTGGTGTTCTAGGACATATACATAGTCTATAGGCCTATATTTAAAGCACATTACGGCTTGTGCGATAGCAACAAGCTGTTGTATAAGCGTATGTGCCAACATAGTCGGATCCAGGAGTTGAAGTTGGGCGGGGGCAAGGTCGAGCGCCGAAGGCGCGAGCCGAGTCGAAAGCGCCAAGGGAGGTGGGGCGTGGGGAGGGGGTGTCCCCCCCCACGCCCCACCTCCC
>Ga0209367_1007007_pt1 | contig 15567 bp, 7 predicted proteins | sample WorMetLIZISLAND2_FD_187412 | JGI IMG/M metagenome (GOLD analysis project Ga0209367, IMG submission 187412) | Marine gutless worms symbiont microbial communities from Max Planck institute for Marine Microbiology, Germany - Olavius geniculatus... ... | reverse complement strand
GCAGTAAGCCTCCAACATTGCGCCCCATACGTGATAGTCCATTGGGTTTATATTCGACGAATTTGGAGGCCATTGGTCTTTTGTGATGATATCTGGACAGCTGGCCCGCAGCCAGTTCTGTGCGTTGCGCGGCGTTGCGCGCTGTGTGTTGACGCGCCCGGCGCGCCGTCCTGCTGGAAGATGAATCCGGTGGGCAGCCGGCGATTGCTTTAAAGGAACGATAATTTAGTGATAATTTATAAACAATATAAATTGCTGTTTATCAAAATGTCACTGTGACGTCATCGGCAGTAACGTATAACCAGTTTTTGAAAATTAAATAGCATTTTTAGCACGAACATTTTTGAACGCTGAAAAATCGGTAGGCGGTCATGTTAAAAAGTCTATAACTTCGTCGTTTTTTAACAGAATCAAATTTTACTTGGCAGTTAGATGTAGAAGGTTTTAATAAATAAAGCTGTAAAATTTTATATTAAAATCCCAAACAGTTGCTGAGAAAACAGCGAAAAAATTTAGGGGTCCACTTTTTTCTGCCGCACCCTGTAGATAGTCATTGTCTTGCTGATCATAGTTCTTCGATTTACATTGTAAATTGTTGTTTCTGACAGTGTGTGTTTTGTTATACTAACATGTTTTACTAACATGTTTTATTCAGAGGCAGGGATGAACGGAAGGGTAAACCGATGATTGGTGCCATTGGAAAGTCTGATTCTAAGTCCGAATCAAGGGGGTAATTGTGTTTCTTTGTGTATGTTTAATTAATCAGACTGTTGTAATGCACTTGCTTATGTAGGTCTGGGAACCATGTTTTCAGTTTAAGACGAGGAACTGTGTTGCTAGCACTCGTATTTGTTAATATTTAGTTAATATTTTGTTATTATTTAATATTGGTTGGCTGAATTGCATAGTCTTGTTCATGCATGTTCCAAACTCCGAAAATTGGCAACGAGTTAAACAGAGCTGGGAAATAAATAATATATCATCATCAGCAGCACAGTTCTGTGAGTGGAACTATGTCATAGTATTAGGACCCATCAGAAATACCACAAATGATTGTCAAAATGCTTTTAGCTTCACTGCCTGACCTGGGGGGTCTCTGGCCCCCGGGGGCTAAGCCCCAGATCCCCATTATAGGCTCGTGCTACCATGGTTTTCATACCCCTGTGCCCTCACCCCTTACCAGCTTCCGGATCCGCCATTGTCTGTGGCTAAAAGCGTCTACACTATGAAGACTAAGATCTGACCTGACTTGATCTTGGAGGGCTTTGTTCAGCATCCGTCTGTCCATTCTATTGCTGTGAATATTCTATCTGATACACTCATTTAGTGTTTATAAACGTTGTTGGCATTTGTTAGCATACCTCTCCACTCTGATTGGCCATTGTCCGGTCACGTTTCCGATATTACTGTAAACACTGGATGCGTGTTTAGGATAACTGCCGGTTTGATGAATCTGTTCAAGAAGAAACCATCTGAGTCTGATGCAACATCGCCACTGTCTCCACCAGAGGGCGCAGGCGTTAAATTTGACACTAGACCCATGAAACAACCGAACTTGGATGCCAGCATCAAAACAACAACAACTACCGCAACAACTACTACCACTATTGCACCTGCGGAAACTTCAAAAGATATCAAAGGTTCGTGTTTCACTAACTGTGCTGAAGAATAACAAATAATGATGAGTAATTTTACTGTAGTAAGCAATTCAGTGTGTAGTGTATACTCTACTAGTCATGTTGGTGATGTTTGTTGCCAACAGATGTGGCTTATCAAAATGCAAAAATGTGAGATGTACATAGCGACAAGTTGCTGACAAGTCAACGGTTTGTGTAGATTATTTGTGTTAAATGCAAAAATTAATTGCTTGATTATGTATTTATCCAAAACTGTCTGTTGAATTCAGTGTGTTGATACTGTGGTTGACCTATAAAACTTTTCGCTTCAAGAATTAGGGCAACTGGCTAACCCACGTTTGCTGGAAGAGTGGCTATTGAACCGTTGTGCATGTGTCTGGCCCACTCTGCTCCACGTGGTACGTTGCGGCAGTAATAAAAGCAGCAGCAGCAGGAACGTTTTGGTTACAATCAGCATCTTGGTGAACTTTATCTCAGCCAAGGAGCTTATTTTATACCTGGCATTTATTTATTTATCTCTCTGTTGATTTGTCAGAAGTTTTTCGCAAGAAGTTATGGGCAGATTTGGCCGAAACGTTCAGCAAAGGTTAGACTTTGCACAACTTAGAGGATTTTGGTGCTGATCTGGATCAGCGTCTGGATCAGTGATTGCAATCCCAGGATTGAATTTTCAATCCTGGGATCTGGGATTGAGAAATTTGTAATCCCGGGATCCCGTTTCGGGATTAGGCTTACAGATTGATCGTTATTTTGGTATCCCCAAATGAGTTATTTCATGCATAGGATGTAGTATAGGCCTCTACAGAAAATAAATCCAAACTGTAGGGAGTGACAGTGACTGTAGAAATACAAATTATGGAGTATTATGTGTGCACATGAAATATTTTATTTACAAGATGGCTAAAAAAATTTTTTTTTATTATTTAACACACAAAAAGGTACATTTTAACTCATTTTGTGATCTCAAAATCCCGGGATTGAGACGCCGCCAATCAGGATTCAGGATCCCGGGATTGCAGTCCAGGATAATACTGAAAGATTTTTTACCATTACCAGATAGGGCAAACCTTCGCCAAACTGATTGTCATTGAAATATTGTGCTGTCACGTGACAAACACAATTAAATTGACAACATTAGTGAAGATCTGTGCTGTTGAAGCATCCTTTTAATTTTGTTGAATACAAACAGCAGTTTGTAAGTCGCATTTTTACAAAGCTGTTTGTTACGTCTGCTCTATGCATCGCAGCGGAAAAGAAGGAAGCCGCAGCATCTGAAGCTGCATCGTCCAAGCCTCCAGTGCCAGCTTCAAGGTTCAGAATTCCCGGAGTGTCTGCCGAACTGTTGTCTGAGATGCTCAGGAAGCGGGAAACGGTGAAAAAACCTGCAACAACGCAACAGGACAAGTCTTCTAATGGCCAAGTCAGTTAACTGCCTCTATCCTGCTTGCTTCTGTATTTGCATCGGTTGGTTACTAGAAAGATGGAATTTTAGATAACATACATACTTACATAGTTACATGCATGTACGTCTTTTTTAGTCAAAAAGTGCTATAATGAATAAAGGACACTTGACAGCTGCTGGTAGAATTTCTGCAGGATTTTATTGTCATTTTTCATTAAATTTCTGTTCATTTTGATGTTTTAATTGGTAAATATAATGTCGCATGTGTTAGGACTCACAAAGTAAAGCAACCGACACAACATCTGCAAGATCGTCTTGTGAGTTGGTGATGTTACTTTGTTAATCAGGCTGTCGTTAACTTGTAGAATATCATACTAATCTAACGTCTGATTAGTTAATAATAACAATGTTAGAAAATGTAGAAATGTATTTTGTTGGTAGATAAAACGATTTTTGGGATATTTACGTATGATTTTTGCGGGGGTGCGTATGTGCACTTTCGAATAATTGCGCACGTGCACTGCCCATACCAAAACAAACTGACCTCGAAAACATCCCATCTGACGCAAAGATCTTCGATATACCTCTTATGTAAGCAGAAATCTAACTTTTTATGTCCCAAATTTCGTTGCCGTGGCAACGAGGGTCGCTCGGGAAAAAATTCGGTTGGCAGCATTTGATGGCCCATTTCCAAAAACTCCCCTATTGACGCAAAAATCTTGCAGATATCTCTTACATAGACCGAGTTATAGTCAGTTTTGTCCCAAATTTCGTTGCCATGGCAACAGGGGTCGGCAGGGGAAAAATTTTAATGACACTATCGGATTGCCCGGGGCCGAAAATAGGGGCGTTGGTGCAAACAGCGCGCAGTTATCTTTTAAGGGGACCAAGTTATGGCCCATTTTGTCTCAAATTTGGTTGCCATGTCAATGGGGTTAATCAGGGGTAAATATAAATGACACTGTTGAATTGGCTGACCCCTAAAACTATACACTGGAACCAAAAATTACGACTATATCTTATACATAGCTGAAGTTAAGATGGTTTAAAGCATTGTCTAATTTTCCCCATAGGTGCCATTGTGATTTTTCATATTTTGGTGAAAAAAATAGCTTTAAATGTTGAACTAAAATTTTGTTACCCCCAACAGGCACATCCTTGCATGAAACCACGTCATATGAGCCATCGTGCGTTAAAATTGGCTTGGTCGTTATTTTTGTAGAGGACGGCAAGAAAAAAAGGGAAGGAAAGGGAAGGAAAGTCACAAAAAGTCATGCAAGCGTTATATTTCACCTATTGCATGGAGGAAGGCTTGTTTATAGTTTGGCTTGGCTAGAGACATTTATCTTACGCTGTGGCGTAGGAAGCAGTGTTAGGAAGCAAGCTAGATTTAAAATAGAACTCAGCTCATACTGGCTGAAAGCGTAGCTAGAAAACTAGGCACATTTGGCTTAGGCTGCGTCTGTGACGTAATATTGCTGTAGCTAGAATAGCTAGAATATTTCTGTCTGGCCACGAAAGCGTTAGCAGCAGTGCAGGTCCTGTATTTAGTCAGTCGAGCTCTAGACATCGTTCTGTACGGAGCTCTGCTAGCCATCGCAATGTAGCGCTTGTGGTAGCGGCGTCACTGCTATCGTGACGTCGTAACTGTGTGTTTCTAACCTGTAGAACCTTCGCTATTAAATGCTAATAATCTAGACATCATCCTGAGTCATCTCTGTGTCTCCTAGAACCGCATTTAGACAATATGGAAGAACCAATAGCAGTCTGACAGTTGGAGTGACACAACCAGCCTGCCTACCTTTGGATGGAGCTAATTCCCTCGAACCCAGAACTTCCAGTAAGAAGGCCACCAATGGCCTTTCTTGCATTTGTGGCACCATACCGATCTCTGTCACATTTTGACGGAGAATGCCGCTCTGTTACATGCAAACGGATTTTCGCCAAATTTTGCACATCGTGAGATATTCTAGTCGTAATCATCTGTGCAAATTTTGGTGTTTAAAAATTTAAGTTGTTTGGGATATACGGGGGGTCAAATTTTGGAGTCTCCCATTGAAATGGCTGGTCACCCTTACAACAGTGCTGCACTACCGCGCAGCCTGTGATTAGATTGGTCTCAAATAGGTGCTTGGTGTTGAAAGGAATGAAAAAGCTCTTAGAGGAATACAGGAGAAAATAATTCGCACGAGGCGTACATTAGATTGGTCACAATCTAATAATATTTCTTGTTAGTATTTGTTGGTAGATGTATTGTTTCGTTAAACAGTAAGTCAGGTCATATCAAGTTGTTATTTATTGAAGTATTGCATTAAGAAAGCTGAAAGATAACAGTTAAAAATGTTTTATTAGCAGGGCCATTTTTAATTGTCAGTATCTTTAGGGTATTTTAAAACATGTAAATATATTGTTGTATTTTTACATGTTTATTGTACTTATACTTGTTTATTATTACGTGTTTATGTTTATTATTGATCTTTTCCATGTAATGCTGTGATTGTCACTTGTCAGACAAAGGCAACTTTACTTACTTAATGCTTGCTTACTTAGAATAATAGGATACCGGTACAATGTTCGTATGATAACAGATAATATGTTGATGATGGTAATTGTTTATGCAATATGGAAGAAATGAGTTACTTTTGGTTAGCACCAGAAAGTGTTCAGAATTTTTTTTAGAATGGCAAGACAATAGTAAAAGCTGCAGCAGTATAAGGAACAGTCACATGCCTCTGAAGTTTTCGTCATTTTATAATATTTAAATGTTTGGTTGATGTTGTTCTAGATACGACAGAGGAAGAAGTGCAGAGTTCACGCTCGGGCTCGGTGAAGGGACGTCCACCGCCGCCCACCCGTCCGAAACCTGCCAGTCAGAAGGCAAAGTCAGGACAGCCCCAAGTGAAACCTGGTCTGTCCGCATGCCTAGATTTGCTTCAGTTATTCTTTTTTTTACTGTTGAATATGATGTAAAATCAAATGTAGACGATCAGGTCACCTCACATCTGCTGTGCTGAAGATCAGATATTTTGTTAGCATGCTTTCAACTGCGAATGGTTGAAACTCAAAATTTCCAAACCAGCAGATCGGTCACTGATAGTTAGTTTAGCACAATCAAACACAAATATTCAGAAGCTTTTAAACATAATTCTTCTACACAGCGATTAGTAGGGTTCACAGTTTTCCACGGAAAATTTTGCCAAGTTCCGCGGGCCAGTTCTCAAAATTTCATGGCTCACCGCAGCAAAATTGTCCAAATTCCGCAGCTTACCATGGCCTTCTGTTTGTGCGTAAACTAAGCTTTATTCTGTTAAAAATCTTTAGGTTTTGGATGCTGGCATGGCGCTCAGTTATGCTAGCAAAATACCAAAAATTATTCATCGTTTTTTTCAAAAGTGCAATTTGTCAATTAGTTGCATTGTGTTCATTTACGATTGTGCCGTATATAATGGTAATTATTAGTAGTGACACAGTTGTAGACAGTTCTGTTTGATTTTTCTCCGTTCTGTAGGAGCTGAAACCGAGGAACAGAAAAATGCCGGGAAGAACAATAATATGCAACAAGATGTCGCCACTGACAAGCTGGATCAAACCAACAACAAGCAGAGAGATTCACAGCCTAACGACCCAAAGACTGGCGAAGGTTTTCATAGCTTGCCATTATTTCGTCATCCGTTCGTCTATCAGTTAGAGGTCGACTGAAACTGGATTTTTGAGTTTCAGCCAAAACCAAAACTGGGGCCGCTTACGTGCGCCGAAAGAAGCGGAAACCGATAGTGAGCGTCCAAATTTGGCCGAATCTGAAACCGAAGCTGAAGCTGTAGGTGTCTCAGACATTTGTCACTAATACAGACATGAGTAAAAATACTAAAGCGTATAAAACTGCAAAAATACTGATAAAATATTTAATTATGTAACTCAAACATTTTGAGCAATGTTCACACAGTTATTGTTTGCGCTGACTAAAATAATAGCCCAAATGGCATCTGGAAATTCAGCTGTCATTAGCGAACGCTGGCTCGCTGACCAGCTAGGCCATGCTTGTCCCTACCGGGTCAGCCTCTCCAGTGTCAGCAGCAACGGACTAAGCTCACAACACTGCACTGCTATCTATCCGGGCTTCCTTGCTTGAGACTAGATGCACAGATGTCAGCAGAACAACTGCCGCATGCAGACTCTGCACTGCTGGCAGCGTGGACCGGTGTTAATGAGTACATGATGACTGATAAGAGGCACAGTCAAAGAAGGCAGTCAGCATTTGGTCACTTTCGGTTTTGGTACCAAATACACTCGTGTGTTTGAACTGAAACCGAAACTCATTACAGTGAGTCCCACCGAAACCAAAACCAGACCAAAAGTGGCTTTATTGTCAGATTCGGTGCTGAAACTGAAACTGAAATCCGGTCGACCTCTGCTACAAGTAGTGATCAGTTACCATCTTCTTATTGTTTTTTCCACGTCAACTATTCTTAGGTTTTGCTCAACACAGCTTCTGTTGATCGTTTACTATGTGGTTGCATCTGATAATCTAACTGTTTGATTTTTCTGGTCATGTTCTCCGTTGAAAGTGATTATCGTTTTTATAAATGCTTCTGATTGAAGTACGAAATTCTACTCTCTCATGCGTTCTAAGTGATGTGACTTTGACAGAAAATTTAACAATTAAAATTTTGTCATTTGCTAGTTTTCACAGATGTAGATAATACTGATTATGATGACAACAGGGCCGGATTTAAACCTGATGAGGCCTGTTTGTTAAGAAGATGAGGGCCCTCATGTTAATTTTCTGACATTAATATACAGGGGCCTAATTTACAAAGCATCGTAAGACAATCCTAAAATTGTCATAAAATCCCCGCAACTTTGTCATATCTTTGTTGTAAATCAACAAGTTACAATGTCATAAGATTGTCGTAAAAATGTCGTATCCAAATTTTTGAAGCTGATTTTACGACATCGTAACTCTCTCACAATTTTGTCGTAACTCTGTAGTCGCTAAAAATAGCTAACCAATCAATTGCCGTTACGTTCACCTCAACCATGACCTCAACCAATCGCGATGCAGTGTCACTGAGCTGGTGGCGCACGGCACTGCACGCCGATCGTCTGCTTTTGCCATTGCCAATGGTTACCGCTGTAAACAATAAAAAGTGAATTGATTTTGCGATGATTTCGCTGCCTGAAGTTACAGCAAACAAAATTTATACGTATTACAGCAATATGTGAGAATTATATACTAATGAAAAATCAGAATAATTACTGCATGCACGCTTGATGCTGTCGTACGACAGCTAATGAGCTGTCGTACATTTTGTCGTAACTTTCGTGGTAACTTTGTCGTACGATTTTTTGTAAGTCGCGTTTTATCGTACATTTGTCGTAAACATTCCGCATGTCGCAACATTGTCGTATATTTGTCGTACGATGTTTTGTAAATTAGGCCCCAGACCATGCATCTTAACTGTGCACATTTTTGCAACTATTACCTCATTTGAGATACATGGGGCGACTTTGTGAATTCAAAAGCCTAATGTGTCATGCTGCACCAAGTGAACATTTGAATGTTGCTATGCATGCCAAAAAGGCCCCCATAGGCCAAACATCAAATGCTGCACTGCTGTTTGACATTTTGGGGCTTATGGGGCCTCTTTTTTGTGGGACCCTGTTCAGCCAAACACAGGCCGCTGTTTGTCTGAACATGTGGGGCCCCTGTTGGCCGAACATGTTGAACATGCCTCGATCCATCTTCAGATGGTGAATGATGATTGATGGTACATGCAGGTGCTCAGAACGAAGCCGGCAAAGAGGCCGAACCACAGCCTGAGAGCGGAGATGCACCTCGTGATGACAACCAGTCAGTGGAAGATTCAGCAGCAGCAAAAGATAACAACATGACATCATCATCAGCCGGTAGTGGCCAGGACTCGTCACCTACCACAGCTTCAGACGATGACGTTATGTACGTGTGAAACTGAATTCCATCGACTGAATGACTGATCCATCGTCATTCCTGCTGTTAGCTAGATTGCAGTGTTAAGACAAATTTATAACACAAAGCAAATGTACTGAACTGAGCTGAACTGAACTGGCTTTGTAGGCTTTGCAAAATGAACTGAAATGCTAGTTTGTTCGCTTAGTACAACCCAACTTTAAAAAACTGATCTGCATTGATATAGGCTCTATTGCACTTTACACGGTGTTTTATTTAAAAGGCACCCTTTTCTTTCTTTTATAATTCAGTCAAATGATGATCAATTCACACGAAATTTTTACCAGATGTAGCTGAAGAAATACTAATTCAAAATATTTGGAAAAAATATGGCTGTTAGTTAAATATTCTTTGCTAGTCGTGACATAATGCTGACGTCATAACGTGTCGCGAGTACAAACTGGCTTGTCACAAACGATGCTGACAGACTTGCTGAATAGCTGTCCTGTGTCGATGGCAAACTTTATCTGGTTCATTGATGACTAGCAGTTGAAGTTTTACCGTTGTAGCCACAAAAACGCCCAAAACGATCACTTTCACACACTTGGGGGAATAGCTTAACTTTTACACCTTCCAGCAAGACAGTGCACCAGCAAGCACCGCTTGCGAGATGGTTGAGTTTTTGGATTGTGAGACACCTGATTTTATGCCCCCATGTTGCCTAGTCCTGATTTGATGAACATTTTTCACCAGTGAACCAGATAAAGTTCACCATCGAAGCAGGGTAGCAAATGACAGAACCAGTTGAGACAAGTCAGTTTGTACTCATGACACATTATGACGTCAGCATTACATCACGACTAGCAAAGAATATTTAACTAACAGCCATATTTTTCCAAATATTTTCAATTAGTATTTCTTCAGCTACATTTGGTAAAAATTTTGTGTAAATTGATCATCATTTGACTGAATTATGAAAAAAAGAAAATGGGTGCCTTTTTATGACACACCGTGTAGTTCAGTTCATTCCATTTGCTTTGTACAGTCTGTGCATTTGTGCACTTTTTAGATGAAACTGAACTGAACAGTTTATTTATGTTTTGTTTATATTTTTTCTGTCACTTTGTGCATGCCTGTTGTGGATCTTCTGGTGTGTTGGATTGCGTCGAAAATAGCTTGGAACATTTTTGGATGAACTCGACATATTACTGTGTCAAATAATCTGTATCTGTTGGCCAACAGATGTGATCGTTTCGAAGAAGGCAACGTTTGGCAACTTTGCTGAAACGTCTGTAGTTTAGTAGGTAAAGGGGTTTCAATTTGATGAAACTATATGGCATTATAGTCCAGAACATTTTCCTATCCAGCAGATTTTGGACCAATCCATGAACATTGCAGTTGTCACTGCATGTTGTAGAATGATTCCAAAAGAATCACTGGAACTAATTATTCCACTTTTTCAAAAATCAGTACAGACTTGCTGCGAGCAAATGGTATAACTTCTTCTTGGGTACCGTATCTGAAATATGTAGAGTGCCGATTGTAGAGTGAGTCACGCTGCCTAGAAAAAATTTTTAACATTTTTTGACAATATTTACTTTTCTACATTCTGTACAGAATTTGTGTATAATTTGCCACAAACTGAGAAAATTTTGCACTTTTTGTGACCGACCAATGCGACCATGTATTAGCGTATATGGCATGCAGTGTTTCAGATGTTATGATGTTTATGCTCAATATGCAGCAGACGTGATCAGTGCCTTCCAACTTATCTGCCGTGATATCCAGTAACAGTCATTGCATACAGATTCCATTGTGGATATAGTTCTGTTATGATTATTATTATTATTATTACTAAATTATTGTGTTATTGTTATTATGGAAAACTGTTACTGTCAACATTTCATATCATTTCTGCTTCAGCTTGTTGCTTCGTTGCAAGAGTTTCGCGACGCGCTTTGGTTTTTTCTGATTTTGCAGCATTTGTATTTACAGAAGGCATATTCCACAAGTAATGTATTTCCGATTTTGGTTTGTCTTGTGAATATTTGATAACTGTATTTTCTTCTTCGCTGCATTGTATCTTTACCCAATTTGCATATTTGCAACATCCTCTTGGGTACACAAGTTTTCCTTTTCATTGCTGTATTTATAGCTACTGTTATTTTCATGCTGTTTTTGCCAACATCATGGTGGCTAAGTTGGTTTGTTGGACCAGCTGTAACGTGTATATAACCAAAGTCTTTGTAACTGTTGATTTTCACTGTATGAGATGTCCAGTTAACACTACAAGATCGCAGTCTCTCTACCATCGCCATTGTTTGCTGGATGATTTGTGCTACATTTGCATGTCTGCGCCTGTTGGCCTGCTGTTAGATCTTGTGTAACTTGCAAACAAACGTTTTATTTTTCAACACGCCCAACCGATTGTGTTTGTATGTGTGTTTGTGTGAAATAACGCGATGCTCGTGTTCAGTACATCTTGCAGTCTGCTGCCAGTTACTGACAAGTGTAACAGGGTGATCACTCAGTCTCCAGGGTGTGTGTTAATTGCATAACTCTTTGCCGCACTTTTACCAGTGACGTGGATTATGATGACAGTGAAATGTGATACAGATTACTGTATAATAATTCAACAGCAGAAATTCAGTTGTCAAAATATTGTACCATCACTGTGCTAATTAAATTAATTTTGGTCCACATATTAAGAACAGCAAATATGGTAGTGTTTTCCCTGACAATTTTTTCCCGACATCTTCGTGGCATGGCCAATTTTCTGAAATAGCTAGTTTTTACAAGTTTTCCGGACAACTTGTCATTGTAGTCCTCAGTTTTTCACCCTCTGTCCTCCAATATACAGCATTATCACACTGATGACTGTCTGGAGGATAACAAGGAAGATTATTAGAACTACCATTATGTTAATTACATATGCACGCATATAATGGAGTTTTTACAATTTTAAGTTAACCTCATTTTTGTATTTTGTGTTTCTGTAAAGATTAAACTTTCTGTTTATTGTAAAGTTTAAACTTACCGTTTCATTATTGTGTTTGTGTGCATTCTGCCTGAAAAGGCCGTCCCCGAAATGATCTATACTGTATCGGGTGGGACGTTAAACCTTACTCACTCACTCACTCACTCAGTTTGAGGCAGTGTTTGGCTTCCGTGGACAGCTGAGGCCATATTAAGGCATCAATGCAGTAATAAAATAATAATCTTAATCACAAAATAGCCAGGACCACATGTGCTGTGATGTAATAGTTCCATGGGCCAGTCATCTTCTGCTGTTTTCAACCTTGCCTGCTGTATACTGTGAAATGTTGCGTAAGTGATGTGAGAAGTTAGTTGGCTTGTTAAGTACAAAGATGCTTGATATTTGCCATGTAATGATTGTTGACCATCGGTGCAATTTCTCTTTTCCATTTGCATTTTGTTAATTGTATAGAAATATTCCACCATGTTTAAATATATATTTTTTTCCGTTATTTTTTGTTAAGCGTTTTTTTCAACATGAACCAAACTGTAATACTTCAGTGACGAAAAGTGTTGCTTAGCTAACGTTTATCGATCCTTAGGATTCAGCCATTCCATGATTTTGGATTCCTGTTTTGAGTCTATTCGTTCGTTCCGTACTGGCTGCAAACTCAGCCAGTGAAAATGTGTTTGAAAAACCGAAATTGGTGCGTTTCCCAGGGCAAGAGTAAGCAGCGTGCCAGTTTTCAGTTCAGAAGAGAAAAAGCTCGGGGCTTAAAGGCCAGGTCGCACGAAAAAATGATATTAGCTAAATACGTGTAGAATGTAACACTAATTGATAATACGCTGATCCAATGAAATGAAAACATCGCTTTGAAGTAATTTTCAGAGAAATATGTTGCGCCAGCCAAATGCATCCGAACGTGCCACATTATTGAACAGGTTTATTCGCCATAAAGACTATTAAGATGTATTAGCAACCAGAAGATTAATGAATATTGACAAATTAGTATCTGATTAAGTCAATTATCGCTTAAGCCAATTATCGCTTTATAACAGTTACGTAAAATGATGCGACTTGGACTTCAAGTTAGGGTTAGAGATGTGCAGTTGTAGGTGGATGGCCGCACGATATGTCACCACTGGGCTGAAGTCTTTGCTCGTTTATAATTGGCTGTTGCATTCAGTGTTCCATGCTGTTGTGTTGTTATAATTTGACTCTTCTTTCTTCATTCTGTGTGGTATTTTGATCTTGTGTGAATTAAATGTGATTGATTGACTGACTGTATATAGTTATTGCTGCTTTTGTTATTAGCAGAGTTTTTTCCAGGAACATAATTTTCTTGCGACTGAATGCGTTACACTGGCTGACAGTGACAGTACCAGTATGTGAACAAAGAGTACTGCTGGCATACGGAGTGTTGTGGAAAGATGAACTTCTACCTAAATGTCAGCCTTCCAGTGCATTTGTAGATGGATCTTATGGCATAGTAGGCCTACATGTACACGGTGTTTCATTAAAAAGGTATCCTTTTTCTTTCTTTCATATTAGATTTCTGTAGTTTATCCTAGTTGTTGTAAGTTTGGTTTTTTGAGTGCCACTAGCATATTTCTGGGAAGACGGGGTCCAGCAGAGATTTACATTTTTGTGTCCATTAATCGATTGTTTTTTTCTTGCTTTTCTGCCAGTCTTCACCTGACCAGTAGCGGATTCAAGGAGAGGGGGGACGGGTGGGGGAAAGCCCCCGCCCCCTCCCCCTATTGACTGTATGCATGTTGAAAGAAGTGAAAATGTCGCACAAAAATGCATTATTGTTGCATAAAATTTTTAAAAAAAGTTTTATGGGGAAGGGGCACAGCTCCCTCGCCTTGATCTAAAATTCTGAATGTGCCACTGGCCTTGGCCATTACATCTGAGCTCTGCGACTGTCCGGTGAATTGGAGCAAAGATTATGAGAGCTGTTTAATGCTGTATTGTGTATTACATTCATAACCGCAGCACCATTATGATAGTTCTTACAGGTGTACTAGGGCCTTCTGCTTTAGGTCGTGTTTTCTATGTTTTAGAACTAGAATTTGTCTAGTACAAAACTTTGAGTGCCTGCCTGTTTTGATTTTTTGTTATTTTTGTGGTTAGCTTTTTCTTTGTGTTTGAAAGTTGAATGTGTATTTTGTATATATTACATCTGCTTGTTGTTTTGAGCTCAGTTGTCAGTACTAATGCAGTAGATTGCCCGGAAAGACACATCTATTAAATAGCATATTTTATTCAACGTTTGCAGTCGCTCTGCCTGTATCTCTAGCACTATGTCTGCAGTGGTATAACGAGTTGACAGCTCCATGGGTGCAGTCTAGCGTGACCAAACGAACGACAGTATAGGCTTAGATGTGTACGAAAGCCAAGATGTTTTAGAAGATTATGCCGCAAATTCGCCCGCTGACGCCTGTCTGTTGTTTGATGTCTGACTAGAAATCTTCGTTGGCCCAGTGGCCAACATATTGTGCGGCCATCCGCCTGACCTTTCACTTTTTGCGCTGAACACTGCCATACCTGTTGCTCGTGCCCTGGGGAAAGTTCATATCAACTTTGGTTTTTCCATGCCCTTTTGTTTTTGGCTTAGTATGGGACAGACAGTTGGACGGATGGACAGGACCCCTAACGCGGCCTATTAGGACGACGTCCACACAATAATACAGATACAAACTGATTCTATATTCCATGACTCGGATTAGCAGCCCATCGTTACTGTGTTGAATGATACTGTTTTTGTACAGTTTGCTTCCGTCAAACAGCTTGTTATGCATATTTAGTTATGTTTATCAGTTCCGGCAGATGTTAACTGGCAGTAATTCCAATGGATCATCGTTTTATTTATCGAGAATGCCTGAACAGTGTTGAACTTTTGATTCGATGATATGCATACATCTTTTTGTTAGTGAACAGTCGTTCTGGACTGACTGCATTATGATATGTGCCTCGCTGCTACATGGTTGTAATGAATACTGTTAATATATGCCACATTTTCTGATTATTTATGTCCGTGATTGTTTTTCGAAACAGATGATGATAGATATGATTTTACCTTACAACATTTGTCAACAAACACATACTGGTACAAAGTGCTTCATGTCACGTCATGTGACTACTAACTGCCCCTGCTGTAGCGGTTGAAACGTTAATACTTAATCTTACGTGTAAATGGTGAAACTAAGACTAATATATATATAATATATGAAACTAATATATATATATATATATATATATTTTGCAATTCACAAGGTAGTGTAGCGACAGTATTAAAGTGAAATGGTCAAAACTATAGTCATTTGCATCAAGTTTCTTCTTAATGTTGCATGCCAAAAATTATTAAAAGTAGAAATTTGGGGCAAAGCCCAACGTGAGTCCGCCCGGCGCCCTAAGTCCGATTGGGGGAAATTAGGGATGGAGTAAAGAGGGGGGGGGGTAAAATTTCCCTGGCATCAAAGTCACGTGGCCCGAACTCAAATGCATTGGCATACGCCGAACGAGCATTGTCGACTTAGGGTAGGTCAACATGAGCGCCTATAACTTTGTTCGTAGTGGACGGAATTTCACAAAATTTTCTTTGTTCAACGCAGATAGGATC
>Ga0209367_1007006_pt1 | contig 15567 bp, 7 predicted proteins | sample WorMetLIZISLAND2_FD_187412 | JGI IMG/M metagenome (GOLD analysis project Ga0209367, IMG submission 187412) | Marine gutless worms symbiont microbial communities from Max Planck institute for Marine Microbiology, Germany - Olavius geniculatus... ... | reverse complement strand
CAGCCGCTCTCAGCAGAAGTGGTTCAATTGCGCTATTTATGCCTGCGCCATATATACAGGCTATAGTATAATTACTGGGTACCAGCTTACTGCTAGCCTATTGGTTGACACAGATAGGACGTGGTGTTGGCGTGAGGCACGTGTATTGCAACTATAACAGAAGTAGGTTTAGTGAACTTGTAATTTGTGATCATCCACTAGCTGAATCTTGTTACTATAAATACCTGGATAGTTTTGTATAATTTATTTGCTGTTTTCTGTGTTATTCGTGACAACAGGCGTGATGCTAAAGAGTACGCTTTGAAGCAGATTGAAGGGTCTGGCATCTCTATGTCTGCCTGCCGTGAAATTGCTGTATGTGGACATAATACTGTAGCCTTAGTTGCAGTATGAGCTGGCAGCCGAAAACACGTTGCTGAAATTTACGATTAGCTGATTTGGTAGTGCAAACATTTGTAAATCATATTCTCCATAGAATCGCTAACTTCTCGAGTTTTATACTAGCATTACAGGTTTTTAGGCATCTGGCCAGAAATAATGTGTGCAGTTGCTGAATGTATATAAAATGCTGCATAAACTAATGCCAATATCACAGTGCAGCACGGTAGTGTTGACACTGTTGTAAGGGCGATGAATGTTAAGTATAGGAAATGGCGTTTGGGGGGTCCTGTAACTCCGAAATCCCTTAACCAATTTCCATAAAACTGGACGATAGTTATCACCCCACATGCAAAATTTGGTTACAGTTGGTTCAAAGGGGGCGTGGTTGCGCATGCGCGAAATTTGCCATTAGGCGTCTATTTTTTCCTTTTTTTTCTTGCGCATGGCTACAGATCAGCCCGTTGGACCGACCGACGCCACTAATGACTCAAACGAAGCGTTCTGACGCCAGACACATTCCTTATATGTTTTTGATTAAAATTTTTTAAATTTACCCTTTTTTATGCCCCAATTTTAAAAAATTTTCTTTACGGCCTATGGGGACTTCAAAGCGGTATAACTCGGTGCCCATAAAAAATAGTTGCACGCTGTTTGCACCTACCCCAATATTTTCAGGGTCAGGCAATCTAACGGTGTCATTTAAATGTACTCCCTAACGACCCCTGTTGCCATAGCAACCATTCAAAAGTTGCAAAATTTTGCATTACAGCCAATGGAGAGTTCAAAGCGGTATAACTCGGTCCCTGTAAGAGATAATTGCGCACTGTTTGCACCTACCCCTCTATTTTTGGGCCCGGGCTATCTGATGGTGTCACTTAAATTTTTCCCTGCCGACCCCTGTTGCCATGGCAACGAATTTTTGGACAAAATTGACTATAACTCAGCCCCCGTGAAAGATAATTGTGCGCTGCTTGCATTTACCCCACTGTTTTCGGGCATGGGGTCTCCGATGGTGTCATTTAAATTTGTCAAAGACAAAATTGGCTGCAGCAGACATTGTTACATCACACATAATTTTTTCCTTGCACCAACTTCCTTTACCCGTTCGGAGGTATTCTGAAAACACTAAATAAATTTATTGTCATAAGGTCAAATACCAAAAATTTGGACAAAATTCGACTAAAAAACAGTAAACACCAGAGCAAAAAACTTTAACAGTTTACAAAGATATGTAAGGGCGATAGGAGTCAAAACTTGAAAACAGCAAAAATGGTTTTCAGGCAATATTATCGCGTGTTGAATTTCAGACTGGCCCTTACAAGACTAGCCATTCTAAGTACTTGAAAAATATTACTGTAGGCCTATATCCTAAACAAAAGTTCATTGTAGATACTTTTGCTTGGTGCCAAGCTAAGCTAAGTGAAAGCTGTTTTCGAGTTTTGACTCATATTGCCCTTACATAGGTTTGTAAACTGTTGAAGTTTTTTTGCTCAGATTTCTGTATATCTTCCAGTTTCTCTTGTCATGAACAGCTTCTGCATTACTTGGGCATAAGTGACATGTGACACAAACATTGTTTCTGAATTTTTGCCATCGCTGTTTGATTATCTGCATATTTATCAGTGTCGTTTTCGGTGAATGTTGGAGTTAATTGTTACCGGCAGTAGTGCAGTTGTTTGTTTGTCTCGTTGTGGCATATAGCTGCTGCGTGAATTGCATCATCAGAATGTCATCAGTCTGAATAAAGTTTATCTCTCGCATACTGATCGGAAGGTCTGGCTTCTGTTTGACTACGCCGAACATGACCTCTGGGTTTGTATTTGAACGACGTTAATAATAACTAGGCCTGTACTGTATAGTAGATTTTACTATTTGGCTGAATGAGAATAATTTGTAATACTATTTGGCCAAATACGAATAGAATACAAATAGCTGACACAATTTCATACACACTGCACGATGCCCTGGTTTTATCGCAGTGTGGTGAAAAATTTTCAAACCACACATTTTGTAATGGTATTGATGTTGAATGAATGATACTAACAAAGATTACGTACATTAACAAAACATGAAAGTGAGCAAACTAAATAACTGAGGAAATGCCATAAAACATCACGTGTCATGTAGGCGTTATGCTAATGCTGAGACACAGTTGTCTATAAGGTTCAATGTAGGTACAACGAGCGGTGATGGCGTAGTGCTCAATATTCGTATTGGGCATGTTGTCAACATTACTATTCGGCTGAACACGAATACACTATTCGGCCTACTATTCGGATCAAGCCCTAATAATTTGGTAGAGCCCTAATCATAACAGCATGATGTGCCATATTTGTCGGTATAACATTTCTGGCTGACATTCTTTGACTTCCACAATGTCATTTGTATGTGTATGAATGATCTGCTTTAAGGATTTTTTTATGCAGTACATAATTTTGTGTTTATTCATGAAACTTGTATTTTGTTGTTTTCATTTTTTTCTAGTTTTTGTGTTTTTTATCCAATTTTTTTGCAAATTAAAAATTGCTGTAAAATGGAATTATAGCATAAATAGTATTGTAACTGTCAGATGTTTTAACTACTGGTATATTGCTTTATGTATACATTTGCTTTTCCCATATTTTTCTGAAGAAAAAAACAGGCGGTAAACTGTCTGAACCTAACGATCTGAGCACAGTGAGAAATGTATTGACTGAGTGATCAAAGTGTCATCTACTTTCACATTTCGTGATTAATAATTTAATTTGCAGCACATCATAAAGTTTCATCGGTCAGCAAAAGCAAACAAAAAGCCGATCAGTACACCAAAGAACATGGTGAAGTCGTTGCTGTACCAGATTCTGGATGGCATTCACTATCTGCATTCAAACTGGGTTCTGCATCGCGACCTTGTAAGTCGTCTTCTTGCATAATTAGTATTTATGTCAAGTGGATATATAATTATTTAGGTAATTTGGCATTTTTTAGCTGCTGTGGTATTTTTACATTTTAAAGTAAGCAGTCTTCAGGCCCGTCGCAAGGATGGGGTAGTGGGGTAAGCTACCCCGGGCCTCGTGACATTTGGGGGGCCCCACCGTTGCTCAGAAATATAAAATACACCAGGATGCACCATTATAAACAGAAAAATTTGAAAAATTTCTTTCCAGAGGTTCCCCGCGAAAATGTTTGGTGGCCCCTCAAGAATGTTTCCCCGGGTCTCGCTGTGGCTCTCAACGGGCCGGGCAATCTTCTGCTAGAATATACATCATTATTGCCTTTTTTTTATCATAAACGGATTGTTGGGTTGGATTTTGTAGATAACATTGGGGTGCATTTTGTGAATGTATTTTCAGAAACCTGCCAACATTCTGGTGATGGGCGAAGGTTCCGAGCGTGGACGAGTGAAAATAGGTTAGTTATACGTTGTTGTAGTTTAAAATCTGCTCGCAGGTGGCAATTTCTTTGTATTTATATTGGCATATCAGTTAATTTTCGTTTGCAGCTGGTAAGCTGGTACAGAAATGTGATCAGTTGCTTACTCAGGACATATTTTTCTAGCACCATAGGGGCTATTCAAAAATCATGTCACAGTTTTTTTGACTAATTTGATCCCCCCCCTTTCCTCTGCCTCTGTCACAAACTGTCACGTGGCCAACCCCCGTGTGAAAACTATGTCACAGGCCACAATACCCACCTCATCTGTATGCATGTTATCGAATGTAGCACTGCAATTACCAAGCCAACCAGAAGTTCGTAAAGTGAGCTGGATATACAACGGTGAACATTGCACGCAAAATGGGCGATTTTTAGGCCACATTTTGGATGCCGGTGACCTCGAATCCCCAGCATCTCCGGCTTAATGAAGACCCGCATTGCGTTTAGGGACACCTAGTCTACAATGTGCTGCACGAAAAAAATTCGGCCGCTTGCTGACCAAAAATGTAAAAAAATTGGGTGAACTTTAATGGGCGATTTTTAAAAAAATGGGCAAAAATTTGGAAAATTGTACTCCCGCATTACAAATGGGAGCTACTCTCCGACAACTGGGTGAACGAATTGGATTGATCGAACTCATAAGTTCCATAAGTTGGTGGGCAACTGAATAGTCATTTGATGGCAAGTTGTGTCAGGAATATTCGTACCAAAAATTATCAAAATCTGATAATTTGTTTTAAAGTTACAGTCAAAAATGTCGGGGATGTTTTTTTTTGAGACACAGTGTAGATGGCTAGAAGATGAGCATGTGAGCCTGATAGATTTGTGATGATGTAGAAGTTCAGCAAGATAAGCAAGATAAGATGTGACTAGTTTTAAGCTGGTTTAACTTCGTCGATTGTGTTTTATTGCCAATTAGTTGGCGGAATCTGTTCAAGACATCTCTGTGTGTGTTTTGTCCTGCGTGTAGCTGATATGGGGTTTGCCCGTCTGTTCAACTCACCTCTGAAACCACTTGCTGACTTGGATCCAGTTGTCGTCACGTTCTGGTATCGAGCGCCGGAGCTCCTACTTGGCGCAAGGCATTACACGAAAGCTATCGGTATGCTAAATACACGAATAATAGTAACTGGAATTTATGTAAAATTTTTATGATTTAATATTTCTAGTTTAATTTGTTATGGACAAATGCAATCTGATGTCTTCTTAGGTAAAATGTATTTGTCAGACTTTGCTCTTGTCAACCACAGTTGTTTCTTTGCATTAATTATGTTAATTAGGCTCAGTCATCTGAGCTTTGGAACTGTCGGTTGGGTGGCAAACTAAGCATCAATGAAGCAGTGTTCTATGCCTCCTGGAAGGTTTTGGATTTTTTTTCTGGAAAATTCCAGCACCTGGAAAGTCCTGGAAAAATATCCTTGAAAATCACGCATTTTTCATAGGCTAAAGCGGAAAACAAGCAGCAGTAGTATATCACCCAGTTTATGTTGACTGTTGCTTACTTAAATAGTGTTGATGAATTTTGCCGCCTTTGGCCTTTGGTTGCTAACGTTTCTGCAATAAAAGAGTGTCACTGAAAAAGTGGGAATCCTGACAAATTTTAACTCTAGATAAATAGGAAGATTAAATAAAAGCCAAAATGTGTGTATGTGTGTTTGATTTTACGTTCAACATCGTCGTGCATTTATATCAGATATCTGGGCGATTGGTTGCATCTTTGCCGAGCTGATGACGTCAGAGCCGATCTTTCACTGTCGTCAGGAGGACATCAAGACCAGTAACCCTTACCACCATGACCAGCTTGATAGAATCTTCAACGTCATGGGCTTTCCACAAGGTAGACTCTCATTGTGCATTGTTGCTGCTTGTACTATATTTTCTTAGCATACAAGCGTCTATTTTGGCAACAAGATTTACAATGATTTGTTTGTATTGGGCTAATGGATACACCCTCTGCGGAGGATAATGGAGTACTGGGTAAGCTAGCTGATTCCGGCAAAAATAAAATTATGTTTTCTTTGTTGTGTGACGTCTTTTATGGGGTGTTTATACGATGAAGCAAACGCGAAGCAAACTTAGAGCACTCATCATGCATGTGTATATTCGATACGTTTGCTTCATGTTTGCTTTATCACGTAATTGGGGTGTTAGTAGTGTTAACACAACTGCGAGGTTGATGAAGCAGTTTTAATGCAGCACTTTTTTTGCAAAAATGGAATTTATTTGGTGATACTGCTTTTTCCTCTGCGGTCCAACTTGTACTGAGTTGATAACTCCCGAGATGCAGTTATACACGAGCAAACAAATGATGGTGTAACCTTATACTGCCAACTGTCAGCAGCTGTGACATAAGTGTAATTAGAAATAAATAAAAAAAAGTTAGGGACAGCATGAGTCAGAAAAAAACTGTGCCACATTTTTAAAATAATATCTTCACCAAATGTTAATGGATTTTCAAAATTCTTTCACTGATGCATTTCATGGACAGTTAGCAACTAGCAATAAAGTGGTTACTGAATATCCCACCACACTTTAACTGCATCGCTGCACTACCATGTAAAACATAGATTTGCAAAAATCACTAAAATCACTGTATTACATAAGCAGAAAATTATCCTTTGAAACGTTTTTTACTAATTTTTGTACGAAAATTAAATTATGTTTAGTTTCAGATACATTTTTGATGTTTGTAAACAAAAGCAGTGGATATTATTGTAAATAATCATTTTTAATGCAGTCGCAATATGCTGGTACTGTAACGTGCCATTTTGCTATTGAGACAAGGCTTTGATTATGAGCGTGTGCACGTTTAAAAAATACGGTTTTCGGAGGATACTGGTGGAATTTTCGAACATAAACTGCAAGAGGGAAAACTTTTCAAACAAAGATTTGGAAAACAGCAAAAACCAACCTAAGGCATGAGAGCATGCATGCACTGATCTAACACAGTGTAGCATTGTACAGGTCATTCACTGTGTTTTTGTCTGAAGTGTTTGTCATTTACCAACATGCTTGCTGCCTATTGTTTTTTTGTACATTCATATTTCGCAGTGTAGTGTAGCGACACTGCTAAGGTGTGGTGGGATAGTCAATAACTAATTTATTGCTGATTGTCCACGGAATGCACGAGTGAAAAAAATTTGAAAATCCGTTACCACTTGGCAAAGATATGGACAATAGTGGCACAGTTTTTTTTCTGACTCACACTGTATAACACATATTGTGCCACGTTGAATACGTTTGCTGTAACATTTATTTTGAAGTATTTTTGGTTTTATTTTTTTGTGTTTGTCTGTTGATCAAACACTCCAGATCGTGACTGGGAAGATATGAAGAAGATGCCAGAACATCAGACTCTTGTCAAAGACTTCAAAAAGATAAAGTACAGTTTTCTGCTGCTTTTTTGTTTTTATTTACCTCTAATTACATCGCAGCAAATGTGCGTGATTATAATAGCGCATGTTCAAGATAATAATTATAAAACCAAAATTGGCCTGAGCATTTCCCTGTGCATGAATAAACAGTGTGCCCATTTGAGCTCAAAATGTGAAAGGCCAGAGTTATTGTTCGGGTTACGGTTTTTCTCACTTGATGATGACCTTGTGCAGTGCACAGCCTGGCAGATAGCAGTGGCCATATAGTACGACTGCCATAAGCCAACGTCTTTTATAGTTGATACGATATTTTACTGCATTTCTGCGTGTTAGCACTTTTGGCTTGCTGCCATAGAGGCTATTTTGCCTGTAAAGAAGGTGGTCCAAAATTCGAAGGGGCAGTTGGCAGTTGACTCTGAAGGACGTAAGTAAGTAAGTAAGTACCAATGTATGTAGCGCCAAAATCTCAGATGAGAATCAGTGCGCATTGGAGAGGAGCGCTATGGGGCAAGATGAGCAGACTGAAAATAAGAAGTTTTAAGATGATGTCTGAAAGAGGTGAGTGTTTGAGCTTGACGGATATGAAGAGGAACGGAATTACAGGGTGGGCCAAAAAAACCGGACCTGTTTGAGCGTTGATAACTCAGCGATGGTTAGTGGTAGAAAGTCGTGTGATACGTCAAAAGTTTCAGAATGCTGTAAAGAATTAACGACAAATTTGCATAGTGAAGCATTTAAATATTTTTGCCTAATTTGCATAAATATTCATCACCCCTGATATTCTACCAAATTTGACTGTAACACATGGATTTAACATGGATATTTGAGCTTTTATAACTTAGCAATGTTTGTTGATGGAAAAGCGCATAATATGCTGAAAGTTTTGAAACTGTATGCAGACAAAGTGTACAACTTGCAAGTCTCAGCATTTAAATATTCTTTGCCTGATTTACAGAAATCTGCCCCACCCCAAAAACATGCTAAATTGGCAGCAACACATGAATTTAACTAAATTTTTATTCAGCATACAGTGAAATATCAACAATCATTAACTCATACGTTGAGTTTGGATGGAATTCGACATAGGCAGTTGCCCAGCTTTTGCATTCATAACCGTCATCAGTCCTTTTAAGCAGCTGATCGATCACTGGAGTCAGTGTGTTCAGGATCAGCTGAGCCCAGCATTCGATTAGCACACGTTTTAGCTGGTCAATTATTGAAATTTTGTGACCATGCTATCTGTTGCAATGCCCCCACACTGAATAACTCACAGAATTTTAATCTGGACTTTTTGGCAGTAAGTTTTTGATTTCAATGAACTCGGGCACATGGGAGTGCATGCAAATCCCTAATTTTAGGGGTAATGAAGATTTATGCAAATTAGGCAAAGAATATTTAAATGATTTGCTATGCAAGTTCAGCCCTCTTTGTTTACAACATTCTAAAACTTTTGACATATAGCTCGCTTTCCTATGGTTAACCATCGCTGAGTTATCAACGCTCAAACAGGTCCGGTTTTTTATGGCCCACCCTGTATATACTTGTGGTGCGGAAACTCGAAATGCACGGGAACCAAAAGACAGGTTATGGTGCAGAACATCACGTAGATGGCTAGAAGATGAGCATGTAAGCCTTATAAATTTGTGATGATGTAGAAGTTCAGCAAGATAAGGCGGGTTACCAGTATGTATAGCTTTATAAGTAGCACACTAGAGCTGTCAAAATAATGTGTTAATAATGCGTTAATAAATTAACACGCATTTAAAAAATTAACACGTGTAAATTTATTTAATTTACATAATTCCTTGAAGCAAAAGTTTCAATACTTCGTTTAACTGCAATTATTTGACAATCGAATGAATCCAAGTAACCTAACTGTGGTTGCCGTTCCATCATAACTGTAAAGAAATATTATTTAGATTTCAAGCTAATAGATTTCTATGCTAGCAATGACATCAGTTGTTGTTGAAAATGTGTTTTTATTTGCTTTCTAACTTTCTATATTCTACAGGTGGAGGCCCCCACAGGTCACTGGACCTGGGGTAACTTCCCCCCCACTCTCCCTTTCGACGGGCCTGGGTGCGTTAGTAACACATTAATTAATGCGTTAAAAAATTATTGCAGTGCATTATTGTGTTTAAACAACGCTTAGACAGAAGCAAGTTATACATATATGTATGTGTGTGTGCAATGTGCATGTAGTTACAGCAATTGTAGTCTGGTAAAATACATGGAGAAGCATAAAGTGAAGCCTGATAGCAAAGCATTCCTCCTGGTTTGTTTCGTGACTTTTTCAATTTTTGTGTGTGCGGTGTTGGAGCTTGTTTCGTTTTGTACGCAAATACGTTACCGGTACTGGTAATTATCGAGTGCTGGTTTTTTGAACATTTTTACAAATGGTCCAAATGTGCTGGTTCTTTTACAGCAATAAACAGGTTTTCGTGTGGTAATGTTTGTTCAGTGGTTTAGTTGAAGGGGAACGCCATTTCCCAAATAATATCGTTGGGGAACAGTTATACAGTACCTCCTCACCTTCTCTGTGGTTTGCCGTGTACCAGGTAAGGTGGAAAATTGGCCCTGCCTTTGGGCGTCTAAAAATAGAAATAATAATACAAAACTTGGTGTCACCAGATGCAGTTTCCGGAGTGCTGTCAATATACGTTTGCGGCTGGGGCTCCACGTATGGACCCTACTGGCGGAGCTTACAGCGCTCCCGAGGCTGCCTAGGAGTGGATTGAAAGGGCCTATTAGCTACCACCAATGGTAGGGGAGAAGAAGAGAGCGGAGTTGTTCCCCGAACAAAAATGACGTTTTTTACATGCAACAGCAGCTACTTCTGTAGCGCGTCTTAGCCATCACAATTCTGTTCATCTGTTTGTCCATTCGTCACACGGGTGTATCAGGCAAAAACGTTGCAAGCTAGTTTCACCAAATCTTCACCGTCGGCTGCCTGGAAGACTATAGTTTTAGGATCAGTAAAGCTTTTCCATAAGTTTGAAGGGGGTCGCCCTGAACAAGGGCGATAAATGAGAGAGGGTAGGGAAAATTTGCGATATCCAGCTGATACGGCGTTGGCTGAGCGAGATACGTCATGCTGTCTGGAGAGTACGAGTAAGACACTATAGCCGCAGGTCGTCTGGCGGCCTCTGGCGATGGACTTAGACTTTGTTTTACTGGGATTTCAAACATGCACCGCGGCTGTTGCATTAGCAGGGCTTCAGGGCTTTCCTTGTTTTGTACAGTTGCAGAAGATGCTGACGATGGACCCTACAAAGCGTATTACTTCAGAGACAGCCATGCAAGACTCTTACTTCCTGGAAGATCCGCGACCTTCTGGCGAGTTAGTGGAACTTTCCCGACTAGCATCATTATTCTCTTACGGAAACTTTCACACATTCCTGTTCAGCAAACCTTATGTTCAGCTGCACTTGTGTACTTTTTATTAGATTATTACTAACAATTTTGATGACAAACTGTCAGAATAATAATGTTTGGATGATCATAAGTGCAGAATGTTTACGGATGGTATGTAAGATTAGTACTTGGACTGTGAGCTGCAGGTTATGTTATTAGTTAGAAAAATTAGCTTTATTTTAAACATTTTTCTCTGAATATTTGACACTTTTTGATGTTCCAGTCTTGGAAGTTGTTTTTGATGTGTCTGTCTTAGAAACAGTTTTCTCACTGTTTGCCGTTGTGAACTTGAATAGAAGACAGTTTCAGACAGCTTCTGAATGCTGTCAGAGAAGATTATTTGTCTCGATCGATTATTTCCGTTAGTTTCACTGATGTTGTTCTTCTGTGTAGTATATTTGAGAATGGTCCGATTCCGTATCCAAAGCGAGAGTTTCTGACTGATGAGGACACTGACGATAAAATTGATACGGCTGCAAGCAAGGTAGCAACTGCTACTGTTATGACTTATAAATTGCGATACCATATTTATTATATCTCATCAGAATTCTTGCCACACATGTAGTCCGTGGATAAGTCGAGATGGATTTGAATTTTGGTCTTGACTGCTATACACAACTTTAGGAAGTAATTTCATGACCATTTGATGACTGTGACTGTGCAACTTAGCCTGGTCACTTTTTTGTGAACGTTTGTACAGATTATGGAGTTAGTAGTCGATAGCTTTGCTTATTATCTCGACTGTGTTGAACTCTGGCTGTGTGATGAAAAATGTCTGGCTTTTAATAGACAAATAATCATTGCATAGAATTAGTTTGATTTTTATTGCATATCCCTGCATTCATTGTCTCTGATTATGCGATCAAGGTTGTGTTTGTGTTTAGTCGAAGGACGTTTTTCAGTTTGCCTTAGTTAGCAGCACATGCTTTTACTGGCCCTGTTGAGTTACGTGCAAATTACTGCTTGAATGCAAAGATCCAATCTGGCTCTATTTTTGATGCATGATGCTCAGATCTGTAGTCCAGTGGAAGATTGATGTTCAGTGATTGCTAGTTACTAGAAAAGTTCCCGCCAAACTGGCGGGTCCACTTCGTAACGGACAGGTCCACTCCGTTACCCGGCAACTCACCCCCCTCCCTCAGGCTGCCCGTGGAGGGAGGTGGGGGAAAGGTGGGGGCACATATACCTAATGGGGTGTTTACACTATCCAGCAAACGTCCAGCTCCATTATAACATATGGCAGCAAACGTCCAGCAGTTCACGTGTATTTTGAATACATTTGCTGGACGTTTGCTGCCATATGTTATAATGGAGCTGGACGTTTGCTGGATCGTGTAAACACCCTATAAGGCCCAAGGACTCAAACGGCATGGTTCGCAACCATGCAACACAGAAGGTGCCATAGGGCATGACAGACAAACAGACTTTCCACGCATTATAGTGAGATTTGTTGCTGCGCTGTTATAACAGGCTGGGACAGCGCAGGGTCAGGCGTCAGACCACGGCACGCAGCCGCCTAACAAGCGACCAAAGATGGCATTACCTTCAACGACCACTTCTGCCGTTCCCGTTGTTGACTATCAGGTACGATCTCATGATTACATCTTCCAGTAAACTTGATACTAATCGAGCAGAATAGGTAATGATTTGCATCAATTATACAGTATGATAATCGCTTGGAATACTGATGCTGATGGCTGGGCAATGGGGCTTTCAGCGAACCTGCAGAAATCTCGCACCAACAGTTCCTTTAGTTTCTTCACGGCAGACATGCTGGAGATGTAACTTGCACTTAAAGAAAAGCATCCGGATACACAAAGACAGAGACATAAAGATAAAAGTTTGCTTTCGTTCTCGAGAACTGGTTTTGGTCAACTTTTGGAAAACTGCGAGCGGAAATTAACACTGGGACTGATCCTGTTATTTAGGTGTGTGCAGTTTTCAAACTATGACTTCATTTGGGTTTTCGATTCAGTTTTGAAAAAAAACGCCGTTTTCAGTTCTGTTTTTGTTTTTGGTTAATTTTGGTTTGGTTTAAAGCTGCAGTTTTTGGTTTGGTTTTTGGTTTTTACTATCTGATGTTTAATGTGTAGTCTACTGTATTGCTTTATTATTACTGTCATCTGCTGTAGCCATCTTTTACTCTACGTGTGATGTCAGAAATTACGTAGGCTACTTCATGTGCTGACTGCTGTGATGGTCCAAATAATCATCAGTTGAAGGGTTTTCAAAATAAGCTTAAAGAAAGCTACTTTGACTGACATAAAAAGTGTAAAAATTAGAGGTTCGAATTTTTGACAAACGAACCGCAGAAACGGAGTTTTCAGTTTTTAAAATTTAACGTCGGTACGACTTAGTTTGATTTGGTTTTTAAAAAACCGAAAACCAAAATTTTCAACGAATTCCGCACACCTCTGCTGTGGTTTGTTGATAGAAACAAGTTGCACATGGACTTCTTGGCACAAGTCATCAGAGTTATTCGTCGTCAAATGCGCCATCGTCATCTTACACCTCCAGTCAGCAGCAGCAGCAGCAACGCTTTTAGACTCACCAGCATCTGTACATTATCACCATCAGCAGCAGCAGGGTTGCAAAATCCCGGGCTTTTTCAAAAAAAGCCCAGCGTGGTGGGTTTTATTTGGGTTTTTGGATTTTTATGCGCGAAAGCAGCTACTGCATTAGTGCGTCTGAGCCATCGCAATTCTGTCCATCTGTCTATCTGTCACACGGGTGGATCAGTCAAAAACGGTGCAAGCTAGGATCACCAAATTTTCACCGTCGGCTGCCTGGAAGACTCTAGTTTCAGGAACCGTAAAGCTTTTCCATAAATTCGAAAAGGGTCACCCCGAACGAGGGCGCTAAATGAGAGGGGGTGGACAAAATTTGCGATTTTTGGCCAATAAGTTACTGTATCTCAGTAACGGTGTGATATAGGGCCTAGGTTACTGTTAATCACTAATAGGAAGTCGTACACTGGCTCTTGATTGCCACCGAATTCAATGACCTTGAACGCCGAAATAAAGGCCTTTATGAATTATTTGTCGATTTCGGGCTATAAAACACAGAAAGAGAAATTTAATTAAGTTTTGGGGGGTGGGTTTTCCGCAAAAAAAAACCCCAATGGGTTATTTTGTACTCTGGTATCTCAGCTCGGGTATCAGCAGCTGCTGCTGGTATGGTTATAGACTGTATCTCATTGCTGCTGGTTATTTTTGAAGTCATCGTTCTGACGCTATGGTTTTTCGTCACGCTGGTTTTCCCAGGGTGATGCTGACTTTGTAGCTCAGTTAATATCAGCTTTTGTTGGGACTTCCAGCTGGCTCGTAGTTAATAATTTGTTTGTCTGTCAAACTGTGTGCACCAGTCCAGAACGATCCGGGAAAGTGTGCTAAAAGTGGAAAGGATGCAGGAAACAAGCTTCATTACTTTCGGGCAGTGTAAAATATTCTGCAAAATAACAATGCATTGCAGTAGTACACTCTGTTCTGCAAAGGTGAGAGTTTTCTGCTGAAACGTGATGATCGAAGGCATTTGTACGTGATGTCACTGCTATGGGCAATCATGCTGTCTGTTCCTTCTTGTGAATCTTACCACATTGTTGTGGTGTTAAGTTGGTGCAAAAGTTGTCTCTTTTTCTTTCTCGATGAAGTTATTTTTGTATTTTATCGGATTCTGCTTTTCCGTTCGTTGCAGCGATCATTGGTGCCATGTGCATATGTGCACATTAAACTTATTTGTTAAGAACTTTGTTAAGAAGATATTGAAGCCAGTTTTAAGCAAATGGGAAATTAAGAAATTACAGAATAATAATAGGCCTACTTCGGAAAAATACTGGAACTGCCATTTAGAGTTGATGTTTACTGGTTGGTATAAACTAGTAATGTAAACATTGCATTCATTTGACATATCAGCAGTTACGAAGATCACGCTCCAAGTACTGGTAGTAGAGTAGAGCAGCCAAAGTGCTAATTCCGATCTTGCACCAATCATTTTTACTCTGTTAGTAGTCTTGCTTTTAATGCGTTTTACACTGTTATGTTTCTGAAAGCGATTTTGGCGACTTTTGATGCCTTCTTTTGGACTTGGGTTTTTATCTTATTGCCTGCTGTATGGATATGTTGGAGTTTTTATCTTCGTGTAATTGTCATAAGCTGATGGATAATATCGAAGGCAAACGTTTCTTTGTATTGACAGAGGTTTTTTTATATTGTCAGAGATGAACCGAGTTTGCTAAAAATATTGGCATTAGTGATGTTGTGTTTGCTGTTTTGTACAGTTAACTTAAAGTGGTTTTATGGTTTTGTCTGCATCTCTTTTTGATCAGTTTTTGCTAATGTTTCTAGTGTTGCATCTTCATAATGGTACCAGAGTATAGCAGCAAAGTTACATTTACAGTGATTTATTTTGACTGTTTAACAGCAATAATTTTAAGGCTCAATTATTATGCAGAACTGGGTTGCTCGTATGTGTGCAGTTATTTAGTGAATACGAATTCAGAGTGAGTGGTTTCTTAATTTATGGAAACAGTGAATATGAATGTAGAAACTGGTGTATTTCTTAGCTGTAATTCTGCCTATTTCAGTTTCACTTTGTCAAAATAAACCAGAACTGTTTGCGTTAATGATTAGATAGAAAATTAATTATATTTGGAGTATTAGGCATACATTCCTTTTTGATGGAATGAATACCACAGTTCAGAGGATTGTTAAGAAAATACTTTTAACTAATGTTAAATATTATCTAAGCAATTTTTATGCTGTTGGCGTTTTTTTGCGGTTATGATGAACGAGGGAAACAGGCAGATAATGTTGGAATCCAGCTGCTACATTTTGTGATCTCGGATCATTTTTGTTGATCAGCATTGTACATAGCATGTACAGGGTGGTCCAGCTAAAGTGAAGCCAACTTACATTTACTGGTAACATTTGAATGCATAGGTAAAATTCAATGATTTTTTGCAAATGTAAACTGCATACAACAAGAA
>Ga0209367_1007004_pt1 | contig 15568 bp, 10 predicted proteins | sample WorMetLIZISLAND2_FD_187412 | JGI IMG/M metagenome (GOLD analysis project Ga0209367, IMG submission 187412) | Marine gutless worms symbiont microbial communities from Max Planck institute for Marine Microbiology, Germany - Olavius geniculatus... ... | reverse complement strand
GTGAAAACGGTTTGGGCTACAGGTATTTGGACGTCGGTCCGTAAACAATTGAGTATTCTGCTCAGCTACTATTCGGTTTCGCTTAATGTATACTCAGTACCTTCACTACTTAAGACCCGCCTTCACACGTCGGCGTGCTCAGGTGTTTAAGCCAATAGCTAGTGTCGCCGCCGTCACGGTCAGCGGCGCCACTTCAAAGAAAGGACCCAAGGTGTCCGTCCCCAGGGTGAAGTAATACGACCCAAGATGTCATACAATCGTCTGACCAGTGACCACCCACGAAACGATTGATCTGCACGATGGCCACGCTGTGCTCGACTAATACTCGCCTGCGTCTGTCTCTTTGGCAGGCAAGTTTTGTCTACAGCAAGACAGCACAAAAGAATTAGAAGAAAATAAGCTAAAACTACACAATAGAACCCATAGGGGGCCTACAAATAGTTCGGTTACCTCAGCTACAGCGCGCGTCATCAGAGCTCTGATCATTTGTTTCGGTTATAAATCGTAGAGCTTATGACAAATAAATAGCAAATAACTTTCATATAACTCTAGATCTGCTAAACTTCTCAGCACTTCTGTAAACGGACTACTACAATCCATGCAGCACTTGTGAAGCTGTGCTGCCGTATTTTAAATAAACTTGATTAATTGACTGTGCGTCTCGGTCTTCTCGGATACGCGTTATGGGATTGCACACGGTTTACGGTATTGTATTGCTGGCTCGTCGTGCAATGACGTCAGTTTTGACGTCAGACACGAGTCATGTGACGTCACAACACGTTGTCATACGTTGACGCTGGCGCCAATTAGGTCAGGTGACAATCGAGTCACACACGATTGCCGCGCTCGGCATCTCCAGCCATTCTCTGGAACACACCTTGGTAGAACACCTTGGTAGACCGGACAGTGTTTGCTAGTGAGACAACTGGGTTCTTTGGCGGGAAGTCAACAGTCAGGAAAATTGGCAGACGCTTTCATAGTTTTACTATTGGTCTACAATGATAATCGACGTCGTCGTCGATTAAAAATCTAGCCAGCGTTGCTACTAGCTAACATTAATGATTGCTGAATTGAATATTTCTAATACATCTATTATTGAGCACAAAACCAGCCAACGGACCGGTGTAGCCTAATGCCCAATTCACGCAGTTGAGTCGCGTCGATCGGCGTCGCGGGTGTAAACTCGGTATAACGGCGTAGATCATGGTAGGTGCACGCGACATTAGCTGATGTCGAATTCGACGGTCGCCTACACGAACTGTGTTGCTGGCGACTGATGAACTTCGGTTCTACGTCTGGAGGAATCAAGATGTCTGCGGTTGCTGTCAAGTGCACGTGCGCTGCAGCAGGTGTTGACGCTGAATGCGGTGGTCGGAACGCAATAATTTCATCCGCACGCCGTCGCCTGGTCAGCAGCGCGTCACGTCATCGTGTGATGAAACATGATAGGCCTACCTGGTGCCCCGCCAGCAATATAGGCCTACAGGTGTCCCGCCGCATAAAGGTGAGATAGAGACAATGTGGTAGTCGCGGCGTTACCGACAGTGGCACGCCTCCAGTCACAGATACGAACTTGTTTACATCTGTATTTGCAAGAAATGCAGAGGTACAAAACATAGGCTATAGACCTACAAGCTACGAGGTAGTGCATAAAACGTCAACGCAGCGTTCAGCGTGGTCGCTGCACTTCACTGCAATAAACGAGGCTAATCGTCTCCAGACCTGTCCAGTTGCTCGATTTACGACGTAAAAAAGCTGAATGTTCCGCTTGTAGTCACCCTGATTATAGGGTTGCTGTTAAATTTTCATACCTGTGGTATGACCGTAGTGGACGAAGCCGCTTTAAATAACCATAATTAAGGCCTGTAGTCGAATATTTGCCGTCGACAATTTTCTATACTTACGCCTGACGTGCTTCAGTCGAGTGGCATAATTAGCAAAGTCCGTTTTGTCCGTTCTGCAGTATATGCATATATCACTGACGGTCGGAATTTTTGCCTTCCCCTGCGACGTCTAGTAGACCTATGTCAATTCTTTTTTTCGCCGGCTGAAATGTGCACGGACTAAATATTAGCCTGATATCAAAAACACAAGTAAATTGTATATGGCCTAATAATAATTAGAGCTCAACTATAGCCTGGTGATGGCTCCTTGAAATGAGTTTTTTTTTCTCTCAAGCTTTCAAATCAAGACAGGTAAGTGAAAAGAAAAAATTAAGTCGCCATGGTATTTCTACCGTGGGGGTGTCGAGTTGCGGACGACTAGTCGGCCGTGCGGCACGTGCCTATGCCCGACAACGTGTGTGGCATCTTGAGACAGACAGACACGTCACAGTGCTTAGTTAAGAATCATCATAATCATTGCAGACGTGCAAGTGTCAACGCGGCTTATATTTCAGTAGCGACCCAGCAACACGTACTGAGCAGCGAGCAATTAGCAGGACTTGCGGTTGGACGCACTGCTAGCTGGCAGGCGCCGTGAAAACGCTCATGTCACATTAAAATGTCTCTCCCATGAAAAATCCGCTCGAAGAGAGATAATCATGGAATTGATATGTCTCCCCCTTATTAAAAGTATTTTCCCATTATTCCCGCCGGGCGGGTCGGATTCTTGCCGGTAAACTGTCTGCCGTGAGGAGACTTTTCTGAGAGGCGATCCTATAATGGGGCACCGTCGTTAAGCTGCAGCACCGTCCGTCCGTCCGTCGGAAGCTTCAAGCTAAAGACTTCACGCTCATCAACTCACATAACAATTCACAACTGAACGCAGGCCGAGATTTGTCTCTTTGAGCGTGTGAGCTAAATCAGTGCATTAATACGCAATCTGGGTGTAGGCCTACCGGTAGGCCTGTTCAAGATAATAATAAATTCGAGATCTACACACTATTTTAACACAACTATTCAATGCACAATATGCACATGCACACAACACAAGACAATACCATTTAAACGTAGCTTTTAACATGCAAATTTTATTAGTTCAATACCACCATAATGTATTGAGATTCTCGCAATACGCACCTACTGTAAAAATACATCGCCCGTTACGTAGTTTACGTTATCCGTCTCGTGTCCATCATACACCAGCGTGGCGTGTGACGTCACCCGGAAGCAGAACTGTAGGCCTAAACGTAAATAAACGTATCACATCGAAGGGGATACAATATCAACATAACTGTATAGGCGTACATAGGCAATTAAAATTGCGCATCGAGCGGTCCGTTCACTACGACAGTAGGGCGTTCGTTGTTCTCTGTGAAGACGCGTGACCCGTCACCGTCTCAACCACAACTAGAAAGCAGTCATAGCAAGCAGCAGGTACCTCCAGCAAGGCAAAGCTATTCGCCAGGTGGCGTCACCATCTTCGGTTTTGCAGCGGTTTTCTTATGCCCCCTTTAACGCAATGGTAACGAAAATTTCAAAGTGATCCAGAATCCAGGATTCCTGCCGGATCACGCCCAAAATTGAACCACTTGTAGTTTATGCCATACCCGACATACTCTCAAAATTTCAGAAAGATCCGTCCATAACTTTTCGAGTTATCTTGCTGACTCACAGACAAACAAAGTTAAACAAACAAAAACCGGCAAAAACAGCCGCCGGCTGACGAGTGTACTAGACGGGGTCACGGTCAGCGGCGTTGTGGACTGAAGTCTGATGGGGAGGGAAAAATGCAAATTTCCTACGAAAAAGATTTTGGTGGTCAGAATTTCAATGTGCCCCTAAAATGCCCGAAACGAGGGGTTTTTAGCGGCAAGATCTGTATTTCCGAAAAAAAATTTCTGACAAGAGGAAGCTTTTCTGACAAGTTAAAAATTAACGGAAGGGGGAGGCGCTGGTGATGTGAATTCGTTGTTGATGACGTCGCAGGTTGCCGGACTGTGAGAAGGCAGCATGACAGACGTCACAGTGATACGGTCTGACGCCAGTGTGAACTCTCACGTGCTTCGTCAGCGTCGAACTGTCCGTGAACGCGCGACCACAACGCGCGTAAGTGCAGACGTACGGACGTAAACCGGCGTGTACGCGCATGTGTGTTGACAAGGACGAGCTCTGAGTGAACCGGCGCCCACAACCAGCCACGGGACACTCGTACGGCCGTTCCCCTGCAACAAACATAAAGCACTGCACACAGACGTCACAATAACATCGTTAGGGATACTTTGCAAAAGACGATAAAAATGTGTTAATTTTTGGAGAAAATGCTCGTAAACGTTAAATAGAAACGTGACCTTTTAATTTAACACTACTAAATCCACTGCTTCAGGACACAGCTTTTTCATATTCGTTTTTTCGACTTAAGACAGTTCATACACAGAACAGACGGACAGAGGAACGGACGGCGGGCGAGACTCGTAACGCGGCCTCAGCGGAATAAACAGTGTAAAATATTCTACAAAATAGGCATACAAAAGCTGAGCTAAAGAGTCGTGCGAACATATGTTGCAAGGACGCTTTGTATCTACTTTGCAAAGCTTTCTAATTGTAATGAAAAGTTTAATGATTAAGCTTTTTTTAAACTTAAAATTTTTTAGCGGTTGATCGCGTGCTTAATCGTTATTTTTCCGAGCTCTATATATTTGTATGAGAGTTAGAGTGCATACAAACCGGTGTGGGTGCGTCGATGTGCGTCCAGGTTGGACAGCTGAGTGAATCGTCGGCCACAAACTGAGCAGACGTGAGGCTTGGGCGCCGTCGAGTGACGAGCGCGTATGTGAGCACGCAGAGTGCTGGGGCGAGTGTAAGCACGACCACACACGTGGCACCGATGCACGGCGGTCGCTGAAGTCGACGCCGACTTTTTGCGCACCACCCTGTAGCAGCTGGTCTCGTCAAACAGGCATCGACGGCACGACGTAATGAGGGCTCTTTCTACGTCCCCCGGCGAAACATTAGGCAGTGTGGGCGTTGTCGTTGTGTCTTTATTGTAAGCAGCGACACAAAGTGTATGTGGCGAAGTGGTCTGAAACATGTCGTGGTGTTGTTGCGAGTTTTTGCGCACCCGGTGTTCTTCGTCCGCTTGGTAGCAGCTGATATCGTCAGACGTGCTGCCGATTTCTTGCGGAGTAAAGTTCGGCGTTTTATAATTTGTGACCGGGAAGCACTCTTCGAGCGGGCTGGATCGTACTATCGGCGTCACGGGGGAGCGCTTCCGACAGAAAGACTTGCTAATGTCACGCATCATAGATGTTGAATCTTTATCAAAGTCCAGCTGATTAGGCGCTGAAAACAGCTTGTTCACAAAGTGATCGCTTTCTAACACGGCACATGACGTTTGCGGCGGATTCTGCTGAAAACCGCCCTGCTCCTGGAGCAATTTTTGGCGCATCTTGTAGTCGTACTGAATCTGGTAGCAGCTGGCGTGGTTAAGTAGCTGGCGACAGTGAACTTTGGCGGATTCTGCTGGTGAAAGGACGTGATGGGAACTAAAAATCGCTGATGACTTGGGATGACCTGAGTTATTGGAGACACGTATTAACTCTGAAGAGTCTGACGTTATGATAAAACGATTTTGAGACAACGCATTTGTTGTCTTTAGACAGGATGTTGGACTAAAATCTCTCAAGAGATCTAGCTGACAGAAAGTCCTAAACTTTTCCTGATCTTGGCTGTTGTATGGTGTCTGCAGCTGAGCGGTATTAATCGCACTCTGCTGTTGATAGTCTGCTTCTGAGAACATTCTGCCAGCAGTGGTCAGGGACGTGAACTGACTGCCTGAAACGCTGGAACACGTTTGCTCCGGGGCAGTTTGCGTCGCGGTCGAGTAATTTGAGCACCAAGTCGTGTTTGAAGTCTGCTGCGGACCTTCAGCGAAATCGAAACATTCGATTGTATGGGACGATGTCAACGGTTCATCAATTTTGTCAAACAAGACGCGAGAGGCAGGTGATGGACTCACTTGGAATTCATGTTCTCGCTGACAATTGCTGCAATCATTAGATGTCGAGATCGTGTCAACTAAACAGCCTCCAGCAGTCTGCGAACTGCAAGGAGAATCACGCTCCCATCCTGTTGATGAACCGTCACGGCAGACGTTCTCTAAATATTCGAAAATGTCGCGGCAAACGTTCGCTGTGCACGGATTGTCTCCTATTGATGTGTCGCACGTGGTTAAACTGGCAACGTGGCAAAAGTCGTTCGTATTGTTGTCGATGTGGTATGGAAAATGTGTCTGTGAACTGTACCAGGAATCCGTGCTACTTGTCGACGCATCTAACTCCAGTTTACACCCCGGCGTAATTCTACTGTAGCTGACGTACGGTGAACAGACAGGCGCTTTAAGGTCATGCCCCGGTCCAATGTCAAAGGTATAATGGCTGGAAGGAACGATCACCGGCGACGATTGCTGGATAGACCTCGTCTGAAAACTAACGCCTATACCCTGGTGATTGGCAGGAAAGAAGCTGTCCATCGATTGATGTTGAATCAAGTCAGCGACGCTTGAGCCGAGTGATTGGTCGTCATACGAACGGCAGGTTTTGTATCTGCAATGCAGTGAATATGCAATATCACTCGATTATCAGTCAATCGACGTATTATAGGGGCCTACGTGTGGCAGGGAAAAGAGACAAGAGGCAACTGCCCTAAACTGTAGCGTGTCGAAACATATTCTTTTTGACGGAAAAAAATGGTTTCCAAAAATACAGAATTTGAAGCTGGCATCTCCTATTTTAAGTAAATTTATGGGCAAAATTAAAAAAAATAAGCATGCACGTATTCTGTGTAGGAAAATTGCAGTTGTTTGTCAAAAACTGCAATTTTTTGCAGCGCAGACGTTTTAACCTACGACGTTGTTGGCGTTAAAGACCATGCAGCAAGCACGGTCTCGTTTCGAATATTGCGAAATCGAGCCCCAACAATACAGTATAACAATAACAGTATTTTATAAAAGGTCTGACAAATTCTAACTCACGAGAGCAGCACAGTTAGTTACGAAAACGCAAATAAAACCAGTTAACAAAAAGTTATTATGTAAAACGCATTTCCTGCAGTTAGCAAGGAACATATTTTGTGTTTGGTCAAAAAAACTAAATACAGAAGACCTGCTTAGAAAAAGGGTGAATTGAGTCGAGTAGAAACAGCAGCGTTTTGTGCTTCAGCATTTTCAACACATGCTACTATCAGAACGTTCATACTATTTACCTTGCATAATGAAACAAGTAAAAGCAGAACGGCATCTCATACATTGCACATTTGTATACTTCGTATACCTTGCTTTTGCAAAAAGAAAGGTAAGCTAGGATTTTTAAATTGCCAAAAGTATATATTAACAATTTGACTAAAAATGCTGGCAAACGTAAGCGTAACAACCTGTTGGTGATGCAGTGGATTCCGTTGAAATGCGGCAGTGAATTGACGACATTATGAAAGTGTGCATTGCTGAATGATTCAAGCTGCTGACGTGGAACTTCGGTCGACAAACAGCCTTCCATGTTGACACCCTGCAACAAAAATATTATACAGCAGACACCCTAAAACCACCCCCATTCTGTTGGGTAGCATAGGCCCATATCCAGTGATGTCGTGGGTTAAAAAAGTAGGCGGGCCAAAAAAATTGTAATTTCTTCGGCAGATACCGCAAATTTCCGATAAAAAATTATGGGTGCTTATAATTTAAATTTTGTCTTTAAATATCATAAAATGTGGGTTTTAGCCCTAAATTTTGCATTTTTGAACAAAAAGATTTTTGACTATTTTCCGACAGCTCAAAATTTAGAGAGGGATTCAATAGCTCCCTACCCAGCTCCATGGCCACGACGCCACCACCCCTGTCTAACAAAATGTTATATGCCTATATATACTTGGCGTCACACGTCGGATGTTGCTATACACTATAGCGTCTCATTCCATCTAACGGCTTTAGCAGAGAGCAAGAGTGTGACGGACAGACGGACCACATTACGACACCATTTGTGGCAATAGCGGGCAACACTGACGCTGCCTGAAACGAATGCCAAAGACGAGAATTTATATAGCTAGTGCAGGGCTATCATGTCGCTCAGTTCAGCAGTTCTAGGCTATGATCGGAATGACAGCGTGTTAGGCTATAATCATTGTGATTTTTTTACTTAACTCAAGTGAGTAATAATTATTGTAGCCTATTACAAAAATTATGCAAATTAATCACAACGTATATGACTAATAAATTACTGCTGAATTTTGTTGTTGAACTACATTGACAATAATAAATTTTATCAACTTGTTTTATGCGTGATTTAGAGAATATTTTGCCGTCATATTTAGACTTTTTAGAATACGATACAAGAGTATTATGTAGCTTACAGTAAACTAGCAAGTACAAAATTAATGTTTTTACAATTTTGTTATCAACGCCAAAAATACCTGTATATAGTCGAAATATAGCTGCAATGAAGACGCGGTCAAACAGATTTAAGTCGTCAGCAGGTGTTCTGACGTCACCAAGTGATGGCAACCTTGGCAACGCGCGCAGTCGCTGCAGCCAGTCGGCATCGAGCGATTTCATTGGTTGCCTGGACTCGTCGTGAATGTTCATTGACTCTCGCTACCATGTCTTTAATAATAATGAACGGCCGTTTCTGCAGCACTGCATTTATAGGCCTATGTGGCATGAGTTTGCGGAGCGACATTTCAAACCACTGCGCTAACTGCTGCTAACTGTGATAATGTTGTCACCATATGCCTATAGCTTGCTCTTCAAATAACACTCTTTGACTGCGATAGCATAGGATACTTGTTATTATGATAACACGAATCGAACTTAATATTCAGGCCTAGGTCTAACAGCTCAGCCACATTTCGACAATATTTTAACCGCACGTGCATATTGCACCAAATCACTGATCTGTTCCAGGGCCAGATTTAGCTGGTGGGAGGCCTAGGGCCCAGTGGCGTATTTGGTAGCAAAAGTTATGCAAGCCAGGATTGGCTATCGAATTACGGGGTTTTAAAAATTGAGGGGGTTGGTGGGAGACCCCTGTTGGTGGGAGGCCTGGGGCCCGGGGCCCCCCGCACCCCTAAATCCGCCTAATCCCTAAATCCTAAATCCCCTAAAATAGATTCTGTTCCACGAGCAGAACATAGAGAATAGAAATGCTTCACGATATTGCGCCGTATAAATTCAATATTAATTAATTCACAACGACATTGACATTGTCATAGGCTGTGTTCTAATCAAGTCACCATTATGTTATATTTAAACGAATATATGCAGCACCATAACTAATTATTAAATTGTTACACGTCGAGGCTATACATTGGAATTTCGGTAAGGGTCTAACGGGCCTATAGGTTATTGTTTTCGAACGAAAATGAAAACGGGCATTCTCATTATCGATTTTCGCTTTATGACAAGAATCGAAAATAATTTCGCGTTTTACAAACATGATACCTACTGTAAGTATTATGTTCGTCAACTTAAACACGAAAATATTGTTGATTATAATTGTCCTGTGGAGAAATGGCCAGACTGAGTTAGCGTGAGTGACTTGGCGTGGTTAGATAGCCTACTAAGTTACTTAGTATATTCGCGAATGGTCATCAGTCTTGATTACTAACTCAGCTCCAAGTATACATGTACATGTTGAACAGTGAAGCAACTCTGGTCGATGTGTTAAACGATGCTACCACTAAGCGATATGTACAATCTGCAGCAACGTCAAGTTCGTGAACCTTTTGCAAGTCGCCTGTAGAACTAATATGGGCCTCGATGCGGGTGAAAGTGAAAGTGCGATTGAAGTGCGGCATTAGCGGTTAGTGAAATCTGAGCAAAACACGACGAACGTCAGCGAGCGCCTGTAATTAGTGTTGCGTTTAACAGACCACCCACCGAGTGGCCACAGCGTGCGGGCAATTGCTTCATACAGTCGCACGTGTGTTTCCTTCTTATGCCGTGACCACAGGACACTGCAGAACGACACATGCGATTACACACACTGCTTTCTTTGACTCTGTGACTACTTTATTCAGCGTTCATCAAACTTAATTTTGTTTTCGCATTTTAAAGCTTTTTACGTTGCATCCTGTGCTATACTGCCTGACGCCCAATTACTGAAACAGAATTTAGTGACAACAAAAAATAAAGAACAAAAAATTGTTTTGCTTAAAAAATCAAAAAAACGTCTTAAAATCTGATAGGCCCTAAAGCTGTGCGGTACGACGTACGTTGTCGGTAAGTTTACAAATTTTAAATATTTTCAACCTGTCTGTTATAATGTTTGCGTTGTCAAAGATTGCGCTTGTCAACTTTTTTTAATTAACCGAATATGATGATATATTCTAAAAGCACTGGACCCAGTTGTACTTCTGTATGCCTATTTGTACGCCAACGAACGCATAGACTTATGTAGGCCTATACGCTATAGGTCTACATATACACTAGATGTTCATTAACGCCGTGTTTGCACAGCATCAGTGATGTTCAATCGCGCGTTAACTCGCGGCACTGAAGTCCAGATAGGCCCTACTGCGTGTCTCAAGTTGTCGCCGTTTGAACAACTCTTGCATTTCAAACCTGTGGACCTTTTGTAGATCGTCGAACGTGCCGATAGTAGTTCTAATCATCTACATTGATTTTCGATAACTTAATTAACGCGGTTAATTCCCTATCGTCTCATTTTAAGCGAGAACTCGCATTGTGGTCCATTCGTTCGCTGTAAAAGGAATACCGTAATATATTGTGTCAGTAGCCTACTATATAGGCCTAACCATAGCATAATGAATCCAGGGATCGTGCAGTCGCCTCCGTGTTCTTGCGCATAGGCCTAAACAACAAAGTATGACGTCTTCGACTGGGTTTTATTTTGCATGCAGAATGACAGTAGTAAGTGGGGTTGTAGGCCTATTAGAGAAGCACTCGAAGTTAATTGCAAGGGCTGATTTTCGGTCGCGCTTATGGTACAAGGTTGTGTCTGCAGTCTGTCGTCCGTTGTCTGTGAGTCTGTTGGCTGTTGTCTGTAACGAACGGTAGGCCTACGCATTTACCAAAAAAAACTGTCTGAAGAAGCAAATTGGGTTGCCGAGCGCTACCTGTGCAGTCGTACCAATACGGACCCTTACGATCCTCCATTCTTCCAAACGGGCCGGGCACTGACAGCACCACCAAATAATTGCATTGCAAATCGCGGCCAAACCGGATTCAGCGGCATTGCTACTAGAAAACTTAGGCTATAAAAAGAAACTTATCAAAGTCTTATCCAAAGGTACCATTTCTGGCCCCTATGACACCTGTTCTCTCAAAATAGGGGGTCCCTAAACCCAAAATTCGCATGACACGCACAATCGCGCTGACGTTAAACTGTATTACTCTGCCGCCAGCATCTAGATCAAAAAATATTCAGACCACTCAATCACTGAAAACCTGTTATTCATTCTGGCATTAATCATTTATTTAAGATCCCACGTTGACAAACTGAAATGACGCACTAACATGCTGCAGCGAGTGAGCAGCTCTGAGCAGGCCCGTCGAGAGCCACAGCGGGGCCCGGGGAAACATAGCCGACCGTACTGCTTGTCAGTGACCTGCAAAGTCATCTAAAGTCTATATTTTCATTTAATCTGAAAAGGCGCATGCCATTTTCTATTAGTAATTAATACTAACCTTGGCCGTATATCTCACCGTTTTCGAGACATTGCCACTTTTCCGTTGAAAAATGCACATTTTTACCCTCCCCTTTTATTCAACCCCGAATTTGAAAATAAACTAGATCGGTAAAATCTTGAACTAGATCGTCAAAATTTTGCTTGCCTATGTTTATGACACAAGGCTAATCTATTCGTGTAAAAGTTTTCCCTTACGACCTACCCGTTATAGCCAGGGTACATCCGTTACAGACGACAACGACGGACAGACGGACAGACGGACAGACGACAACCGTACCAATAGCTTGACCGTTACTTAAGTAGGGTCGGCTAAAAATCAGTCAATGTTTTACGGAGCTGTTTAAAATAAAAAGCACAGCTGTTGCTAAGATAGCCGACCGTACTGGTTGTGAGTGATCTTCACGGTCATCCAAGGTCGATGGTTTTCATGTCATTTGAAAGCCAATATGCCACTTTTTATTAACGATCAATAGTAACCTTGGCCTATCTTTCACCGTTTCCGAGATAAGGCCAGTTTTTTTTACATATTTTACTCCCCCCGTCCATTTAACTCCAAATGTACTAAATCGCTGAAATTTTGGATGCTTAGGTTTATGACACAGGGCTAATTAGGCCTATTCGTGTAAAAAATTTCCCTTCGAGCTACAGGCTACCGAATAGGTAGGCCTACTACATGTACGTCCGTTACGGACAGACAGACAGATGAACGACAACCGTACCACCAGCTCGACCGTTACATAAGTACTGTTGGCTAAAGAATTAAAGCACCTTGTTTTCGGGACACGGTGCAGTTGATAGCGTACAGGTAACCAAAATAATTTGGATAAATGTGCAAGTCATTTCACTATAAGCGCATATCAAGGCGAAAAGCTGAAAAGCCCAAAACTATTTTCGGCCGGGGTTAGATACGCCACTGAGGAAGCATACGACGTTTCCCTGGGTTCCATTAGTCAGCTAGAAAAGGAATATTTCGTCCTTAATTTTACCCGACTGTAAACTTGCAGATGGTACTTTTGATCGTTCTCGGCACGGCGCCTCTGGTGCCTAGGGATTGCAATCCCGGGATCCCAAATGCCGGGATTTCGGGATCCCAACCGTTTTCGCCAATCCCGAATCCCGGGATTGGCAAGGCCCCAATCCTGGGATTTCGGGATTACAAAAATTGAAAAATTAGCTAAAATTGTACATTTTCGCGTGCTAAATGATACAATTACATACGTAGGCTATTATATTGTAGGCGTCTGATAAATAAAATATTTCATGTGCGCTATCTAGACTCCTATACTCGACCTTTGCTCTGCATTGTAATTTGTATTTTGACAGTCACCATCACTACTTAGGCCCTACAGTTTAGAAATACCTTACATAGGGCATTTAGCTCACCATACATCCTCTGCATATGGCCTAGCCTAATAAATTAGGGCTATGTTCATTAGGAATACCAGAATACCAAAATAACTACAAATCTGTAGGCCTAAGTCTAATCCCAAAACGGGATCCCGGGATACAGGGATTACAAATTTCTTAATCCCATATGCCGGGATTGAGAATTCAATCCCGGGATTGCAATCGCTAATGGTGCCACTGACTAATTTTGACTCTATAGCGCTATTGACGGGCATGGAAAAGAAGCTTTTGCTATTTCATGAAAATTAATGGAAAATTAGATCAATTATAATTAATCAATATGTTTCTTACTAGATTCAAGTAAATCTCAGCCAAGATGAACACATGAAGTGATGCTAATCGAGTAATCGTCCCATCTCTCAGCACTCTGCTCTCATCACGGTACAATGATGTAAGGTTTTTCGGTCAAAACTGGTATTTCGTACCACCAAAAAGAATTAAACTTTGTTAAATTTCTATGTATGTTTACATGTCGTTGAGGTCAAATTTTGGAAGACGTTTTATTATAATTGTTGAGTTAGTATTGTTCGAGTTCTGTGAAGTATTTCAGTAAAGAACAGGTAACTGCTAAGTACAGTGGATAGACGTATATTGAATGAATGAATATGTCAATTTGTATAGCGCCCAGTTAGAGAAGACCTCAAGAGCGCTCGCAGCCAAATAAATGAGTTTTGAGTTTTTTTCGCAAATGTATCTCTGGACAGTGATGAAGTCCGCAGGTCGACGGGGAGGCTGTTCCAAGTGGTCGGGCCAGCCACGGCAAAGTCCTTCTGACCGATCGTGGTCCTTGTGCGCGGCACGACGAGTGCCCCGCTGTTTGTCGACCGCAGCTGCCACCTGCCGACGACGGGCGTTGGTAATTTGCGGAAATGCGGAATGCGGAAAGTAATTTGCGGAATGAAATCTGCGGAAGTAGGCTGCGGAATGGTGGGTAATATGCGGAATGACCGACCAACCGATCAATAACGCCCCCGGCCGCACTCGGCATTAATTGCCACTAGTTACCAAGCAACGTAGGCTACTGTACGTGATATCTCATGCTTAGATTAAAATACAAAAATACAGCGCTGTCATATCTCATCTTTGTTGTTTTAAATTATTAGAAAATAATTTATTGATTGCTTGCTAATTGTTTAAATTATAGGCCTATGTTTCTGAACTGTTATATTATTTTACTTTATTTCATTTTGATATTTATTTTCTTATATTTTACTTCTAAATATTAAAATTCATATTTATTTTCATTATTCATTTATTTCATGTATGTATTTTTTAAAATTTAATCAAATAATCGGTTGCAATCGCTAATTATTGTGTAATTTATGCTTTAATGTATTAACTTTGGATTAATAATAGCCTAATAGACGATGTCAAGTCATTTTACGTGAAACAGCAGCGTTACATTACTATAAGCCTAAATAAAAAATACATTGACCATCATCATTGCAACTCAAGACATACTAATTATGTAAAAATGTATATACACTGTGTCCCAAAAAAAGTGATAACATTACAGATTTCTTAATTACATGCAATAATCTTTACCGAGTCAAATATAATTTTATAAACATATACCTGCATGTATTGCAAACAGTAATGCAAAGTTTCTGGAAAATTCATCTTAGCGTTACTCAGAAATCAAACTGCAAACGAAATGACACAAGGTGCGAGTGCACAACTATTCAATAACAACTAGCTATCAGTCAAACAATGACCATGTTTAAATCTGATGTTCAAAGTGTCTGCCTTTTTCGCGGATACAGTTACACAGACACCGTCGCCACTGGCCGACTGCTCTGTCAATGATACGCTGATCAAAGTGGTGCCATTCGTCAATCAGTCGCTCTTTCAGATGGTCGACGTCACGGATCCGGCAACGGTACACGCGCTCTTGCAAAATGCCCCAGATCGCGTAGTCAACCAGATTGAGATCCGGGCTGTTTGGTGACCAGTGCTGCCCGATGAAGTCCGGCGTCTCAGCCGACAGTAATGCAACCGTCTCTCGAGCACGGTGAGCCGGCGCATTGTCTTGTTGAAACGTGAAGAAAGGTCCAGATGTTGAACGAATGGCTGGCAAAAGATGTTGCCGTAATAGCGTGCTCTGGTAATATGAACCATTTATCTTCACTCCCGGATCAATAAAAATCAGCTCGGTGCGTCCAAGAGATGAAATACCATCAGACACCATAACTGACCTGGAAAATGTTGAACGCTTATGCAGGCGACGGTCAGCTGGGAGTTGCTTCTTCCGGGTCCTGGTCCTGGCGTAGAGATGATCATTTTGACGATTGATCGGAGGAGCAACAGTAAATTGTTTCTTGTCGGTGAACCATATGAATGAAACTGAGTGCTCAGGATATCATCTAATCAAACGTTTTGCACAAACAAGTTGTTTGTTCTTATTGGTTTCAGTCAGATCTTGTGCTCTTTCCTTCTTGAAGCACTTGAACTTCAGATCACTGTGGATGATGCAATGAACAGATGAGTTCTGTGACTTCCTGGTGCATTCTCTTGACTCATCGCCATTTCTTCCACGACTTCAACGTTCATATCAACACAAGCAGTGCGAGGCCGACCACTGC
>Ga0209367_1007003_pt1 | contig 15570 bp, 6 predicted proteins | sample WorMetLIZISLAND2_FD_187412 | JGI IMG/M metagenome (GOLD analysis project Ga0209367, IMG submission 187412) | Marine gutless worms symbiont microbial communities from Max Planck institute for Marine Microbiology, Germany - Olavius geniculatus... ... | reverse complement strand
CTATTTAAGAGCCGACTGTCCAGTCATGCTGCACCATAGTCATCACCCCGTCGGTGTGATGCCCCAGTCCTGGGGCCCTGCCGACTAACTATCCAGATCCAGATCCAGTCCCGCAAAATGTCAAGGTCAGAGGCGCGTTTCGCACTTTTTATTTCTCTGAGATTCTCTGAGATGCTGCGTAGAATTCGCGTTTCGCACCTGCCTTTTTTCTGAAATCTCAGAAAAATAAAAAGTGCGAAACGCGCCTCAGTTTTCGGTTTGTTTTCAGTATGTTTTCGTTTGTTTCGGTAATTACCACTACCGTTCACTGACGCTAACTTACCTTAATTTCTGTTCCAACACCATGGAAATCAGCATCCCGTAAACGATTCAGAAATGCGTCATTGTCCGTTACTGTCTTTCTACAGCTCATTGTGAATTATTCTAACAATTTATCTACAAGTTATTGAGCGTTTTTCTGCGTTTATCATTTCAAAACAAACGCCAAGTTCGCAACCACGACATCTCCGAATCCGATAGCACAAAATGATACAAAATAGCCCAATTATAGTGACGTTGTTAAATATTCTATGTTTGAATTTTTATGGAGTATTATTATTTGTTGACAACTAAGTTGTTGTTTGTGTAAGCAGTAGATTATTCAGCATTATGTGATTTTTTGATCCCAAAGTGAAGACATACACTCTTTTCACGAGTTTTTTTACGTTTGATTTTAATTGTGTTGTGTTTGTTTTTTTTGTTCGGTTTAGGTCGACGAACAAAACCGAACAAAAAAAACAAACACTGTACCGGTACAGGTCGACGACGGGTCGGTGTGGGTAAAATGCGTCTGGTGCGTCTAGGTGCGTCTGCGGGACGAGTGAAGATCACGGGACCTATTTATTACTATGGGTGCTTTGCCATCAAGTTTTGCAGTGACTGCAAACGCTAAATAACTGACAGAATACGGCATTGTGATGAACAAACCTGAAAGAAGCATACGGAATGGAACTGGGAATGTTCGGAATGGCCAATACTACCAGTGATTCAATTTTGGTATGATCCGGTAGGAATCCTGGATTCTGGATCACTTTGAAATTTTTGTTACCATTGCTTTACACGATGGCTTGTGGACCTGTTTTCTGCAAGTTGATGACAGGGATGTCCACGAGACCTTCTGAGCCAAGACTGAAACGAGACCCGAGACCCATGTCTCCGAGACCGAGACATTCAAAATTTTGTCCGAGACTGAGACGAGACATTGCAGCTTCCGAGACGCTGGCCGAGACCTTGAAGCTCCCGAGACTCTCAAGGGTCTCGGGAGCTTCAACGTCTCGCCGAGACGTTTTTTGTGATGTATGGGGAAACACATTAACAATGAAAAAATTATACGGATTAATTAACTCGCACCATCGTAAGCGCTTTCTATTTGTGATATTGTGGGTTTTTGCAATTTATTTTGACATTATCGCTGAATAATTAACGGCTTGCATCATAAAGAATTGCAACTGCAGTGCTGTAGACATGAGCCATTATGTTTATCACAATTTGCAAGCAACTGAAATTAGTAAACTACAGCTGATTATAGCCTTATACGTCATCTACATTTGGCTGATAGGCGTAGTATTCATTCTGACGTCATATGCTTTATCTTCATTGCGACTAGATCATTTTATGATGAAAAAGACTGACATGACATATTTCTGCTTTATGATAAATAAGTATATGAAAGACAGAAAACTGTAAACGAATATTTCTAAGCCATAAATGTCATGCTGGTTAATATCGCTGTAAATGCAGCTACAGAATGCACGGCGTGTGCCTGCACAAAATGTCTCGACGAGATGCAATGACCCGAGACCTGAGACGAGACCTACTGGGCTGAGACCGAGACATATTGCTCCGAGACTGAGACGAGACGTTAGTACATCCCGAGACCGTCTCGACTGAGACCACATCCCTGGTTGATGAAACTCATACTTAGCATGGTGATACATTCAGATCGGTGATCTGATTTTGTTGTCAAAAATTGATATGCTCATATCGCCGATCTGAGAATGCAGCATATATTGATAAATTCAGATCGTGACTTGCAACTGTCTGCTGCATAGACAATACTTACAGTACTTCACCACATCTCAGCTTGGCATCTTTATTCTATATGTCCATGTGTCATTGTTGAAGTTGAGCTTGGATCAGGATGTACAGATTTTTTTGTCTACCATTAGTTTTAAATGGTGTAATATTTTATACCAGGCCACACCTGCACTGAAGATCTCAGAGCTGATGAGGCCATCAGGTTTGGTGGACCACTGGGTCCATAATGAAACCCATATACTTGATTGACGAATCTTTTCCAAAGAGCTCATGAATGAAGCAGTGGAATTTTTTGGATCACTTCAAAAGTAAAACTTACAAAAGCACAAAAAAGAAAACTCCATAAAGTTAATTAACTTCCACTTGCTTTTCACTATACACAGCCGCATGCTTTGTGGAGTGCCAAACTGCGCTACACTGCACAAAACTAAAGTTTAACGTAAAGTTTCATGGGCGTTTGTCTATGCAAGAAAATCGCTGTTGTGTCCTGTGCCACAGTCTGAACATATCAATATAAATGGCTACTGCAGATCAGCTATCACCGATCTGAGTGAATCAGTTTTTGACGACGTTTGTCAGATTGCCGATCTGAACATATAATTATTGTTTTACTTATGCTTTTCATTGTATTTGACATATTCCACACTTTCTTTGTTAAAAATGCTTATTCAATGCTGTTTAATCATAAATGTTGTGTAATACTAATCGCACTGGCAGCACTGCATGACGGCCTAGTTACATCTTCTCATGGGTCAGCGATCGCCAGTCCACATTAGATTACAGGCCGGACGGAGTGACCCGTCGTTGAACCGTCGGCTCATTGTGCTTTAGTCTAGTCATTCAGGAGTGTGTTGGAGCACTTTATTGTGATTCCAGTAATTTACATGTTAAAAATTATTTCACTTAGTAAGTTTTGTTAATTTATTCTGGAAAATGGTTTTCATGTTGTTTCAAGTTGTTACTAATACTTTTTGTCAATCACGTCACTGCATTTTCATCAAAACTACCAATTTTATGGTCTCATTTCGATACCGGTTTATGTGATATTTGGGTATCATGAAACAATGCGCCGGCTGCTGCAGCACCAAGTACATCAAATTGGGTCAGATCGCTAAACCTAACCCTTACCACTGGTCCTAACCCTGCATGCCTGATCTGATCATATTTAGTGCTCGTGCGGTTGATGCGGCTGGTGTTTTGTAGCAACGCATGTTAAACTTTTTTTTGGTGAGAAAGCATAATATGACATTCTTTATATACAGCTAAAAGGTGGTGATACGGAGCATCATCTGCCACATGGGATCACACAGTGTTACCTGCCACCTGACACAGGTGAACGTGCCCCGCCTTAACCCCAGCCAGATAGGCTTGATTTACCTACCTCGGAGGGATGGAAGGCTGAGTTGACTTAGGCAGCTGGTTACATACCGAGATGTTTCACTTGCTCGCAGGCAGTCACCCATTGCAGTACTAACCCGGCTCGGCATAGAGTAACGTCGTTGATTGGATGAAACGCATTACCACTACGCCAAGCCACCAACCAAGTTGCTTGTGTTTTACTCCCAGATCAACAATGTATAGGCCTACAGCTGTGTTTCATGTGTAATTCTATCAAGTAATATTTATGTTTATGTTGGGTTTTATTGGTACTCATAGTGATGTTTCCATGGCCCATAAGTGTTCATAATTATAGTTAACCTGCTTCTGTTGTTGATGTATGACAGATTTGCCAAGTTTAAAGAATGCAGAAAAATACCACCAATTTGTCGGATCGTTTTAGAGGCATCCTGTCGGACCTGTCATCATTCATAGGCAAGGATACCAGTTCTGCAGTCTCACCTGTCTGCGAGTCACATGATCGAGACTCATTTATTAAGCGTTTGCATTCGTTTAAGTCGTCGTCATGGTTTGCTAAACCATGCTGGTTGTCACCAGTCATATGTGCTCGTTACGGATGGATGAATGTCGATGTGGATCTGCTGCAGTGTGTAGGATGCCAGTCTGTGCTATTTGTACGAAGTCCTACATCGTTCGATCCAGTTGTCTACAGTGCCTGTCAGAAACGTCTTGAAGATCAGCTGAAACGAACTGCGCATCACGCATGCTGTATATGGTCGAGTTGCCCAACACCCGAAGGCATCATCTTTGCCCACAGTAATAGCGCCAGTTACAAAGTTGTTGCAGACAAGTTTATAACTAAAAGCTTGCTTCTGCATTCCGCTGGGAAAGATTTGCCTGCCGTTGAACATTCGTCGTTAAATCTTTCTGACTCAGACGTCACAGCCCTATGCAGCCTGGTCACAGACAGTCCTAGATTTCAGCATGATGCAGACATTCCGGGTGCAGTTCGATCAGCCATTTTGCTGGCACTTGCTGGCTGGGATTTGAGTGATGGTGGTAGAGCCGTTCCAGGCTGTACTTCCATACAGTGTACGTTGTGCATGAGACAGCCTGGACTCTGGAACTACATTAGCATAGCAGGTGGCGGTGATGTGGAACCCAATCTTGATGCTTATGGTCATGGTGACTTTGTGTCAGATACTGAGTGTAATGCGGATAAAGAATCAGGAGAGTCTGAGACTTCTGTTATCCACTCACCTTGTAATATAGTTGAAAACCAGCTTTCCCCTTACCAGGTCACTGATATGCAGTTGGCAACTGGTGGTACCGATTTGCAGGCTGCTATAGATGATCCATTGCCTTTTGATACAAACATAGATGTGCAGGAATCTTTGGTACTAGCTCAAGACATTGAAGCAATGGATGAATTGCAGGACAGACTGCCTAGTATTGACAGTCAGGATGTTGAGCTTAACCAAGTTGCAGTGAGTTCTGACAAAGATGATGGCAGTGAAGCTGTGACTGATGATATGACAGATGATCATTTCGATGCCAATCCTCATGAATCCTTGTCTGGTTTTCGGTCATCTGGAAGTCACAGTAGCACATCTCCAGCTGCTAGCGAGCCAGAGCTTCATACTGATGTAGCTGAGAATCTTGTTAGTCATGAGATCATGGAATGTTATGACTCGATGCAGCAAGAACTTGATGTGCCTGTTCTTGAACTGAACACGATAGACAGTGACAGTTTGGACGCTAGTTCTGAATCTGACAACACGTCAGACCGTGAGGAGTCTGCCAAGGAGTTTGACATTAATGCAGCAGATACCGATGCTGAGAAAGCTGTCAGCAACTTTGCAGGCACTTCAGCAATGCATGATGTACATGGCCGTGATCTAGACAGTTCCAATAAATTTATTGGCTCACATAGCATGGAGGAAGATGCAGGCAACAGCAGTTATCTGGAAGATTTTGCACCATCTTTAGAACCACCCATCAGTGCAGTTGATTACAGTGGGGCGGTATCATCAAAGATGAGGTGCTCTGAAGAAGTTGTACATGAAACCACTGATAGTTTGGTAGAGCCTACTGAGCAGAATGAGGACAATGTTGATACAAATTCACAAGAATCTGTTCAGCAGCCAGGTGATGTGGATACCTGTACACAGGCAGCAGCATTAGACCTAACAGTGAGGTAATTAAATGCAAGTTATTGTTAGGCCACCCATACTTATTAACGGAAGGCCTTATGTTTTGCTGCAGTTTTTTTATTTTAACGTGAGATCTTCGAGGTCTCCAGTACGTGACATTTGGGCGCCGCCATTTGGGCGCGACTGTTTCGGCGCCACCGTTTGGGCGCCGGACGTTTCGGCGCTTTGCTGCTTTAGTGCCGTCTCCATCTCTGTATATTTTATGTAGTCATTGTTCTCCATAAGAATTAATGTATGCTTATTGCTTCACATGATAAATTCAACTACGCTTCTTAAGGCCTATACTACTTGAGTGTTTACTAATGTAGGCATTGTACGTTCGGTTTTGTTGTACGAAATCATACTTGTTATGAGTTGTCAAACTGTCTATTGTTTACCTGAGTTAATATAGGCTTGTACTACGTCAGCATTCACTACTAGGCCTATATACTCTATGTACGCTGTGCTGCAAAATCCCTATGACGGACTGATGTTGACGGTCACAACAGTTAGTACGCTGTTCTATTTTGACAGACCTACTACTTGTTAGGGACAACCAGGCTGCTAATCAGTGTTTGAATGAATGTTAATAGGCTTATTGTAGATGCGTGAAAGAAGCTGCGACCGTTCGTATACACATTACACAACGTTTCCCATTTCCATACAGGCACAACACACACGTAATAAACTAATGAACTAGTTCATTATACGTTAACAGCAACGCAGCGCTGAAACGGTCGCGCCCAAACGTCAGCGCCCAAACTTCCTCGACCAATCTCCGCAAAATTTTGCCACATGGTCGAAAGCCTGTTCAATTTTATAATGCTGGTCCAAAAATATGGGGGTTGGCCCCTCATAATTTTGGGGATTTCTTTTTTGTTAGATGAAAAAAGTCTGGTGAACTTTGGTCCACTTACCAATTTAATGCAGCTAATGTTTACCCATCAAATCAGCTTTTTCGAAAACCATATTTTGGCTCATAAAGGGTGCTGTGCCCTGAAATTTTTACACACACTAGAGAATGACCAAGGTTTCACACATTTCACCAGGGACGGGGATCTTTCTTACAATATTTTCACAATGGAGGGTCAAAAATTGGCTTAAAATTCAGTGTATTCGCACCCATAACTTTGGGATTAAAGAAAATGATGCCACGAAACTTTGCCATGTGGCGTGGCATAAGGTGAGCGTTATCGCTTATTATATTAGTTATTAACAACTTTTGGGTCATTGCCCCCTTGATATTTGTGATAACAAAAACATCCACAATTCGTCGTGATTTGGAACAAATTTAAAATTTGACTGCAGACGAATATCTTACTATAATGCACGGAAAGTCTGTTTGTCTGTCTGTCTGTCAGCCCCCTCTAGCGCCTTACCTGTTGCACGGTCGCGAACCCCGACCGCGACGTTCGAGTTCTTGGGCCTTAGGTACGTGCGCCCACCTTGCTCCCCACCTGCCCCCACGGGCAGCCTGAGGGGGGGCTTGAGTTGCCGGGTCTTCTTTCCCCACTGATTCTGCCAAGTTCGTCAGTATAGTACTCAGCTTCGTGGCGACATCTGGTGAATGACGGCCACTTAAAGGTCCCAGCCTAAGGCCTTAAGACCAGCCATGAATTTCATACCGTAGTCTCTGTGTACCGGCTCACGGTGGCAATTGGATCAGTGGCGCCCTCTGCACGTTATTACGACCGCGTACCATGTACTGTGTTCAACCCCTCCCAAACTCTTGCGCGCATTCATTTCACTAGCAAAGTAACCCTCAGTCTCAGGAACTGTTCAAGATATTGACAAATTTTAAGCAGGTGGTGCCCCCAAAAAGTTGTTAATAAGTGATAATACCCACCTTATGGCACATTATGTGGCAAAGTTTTGTGCCATCATTTCTTTTAATGCCAAAATTACCACTTTTTAAAGTAAAGTACATGTAGTGCTCAGAACTAATAAGGGTACAAAACCTTCATCAACAAGGGTTTATTAGTGCATTTGGTTTGTTTGTTTATCAAAAGATTATCGACAAATAACATATTTATGTGAGATTTTGTGATTTTTATTTTAGTGAGTTATTCTGCTACCATATTCAAATTTGAGATGTGCATTATATTTAAAATAGACCAACGAACCATCCCTGTTATTGTGACATGTTTCAGTGCTGGTGGTCTGCAACAAGATGGAAGTTTTACTGGAGAGTCTAAGCAGAATGTTGATGCCGACATTAGTGAAGATATCAGATACCTGGTGACTGAGCTCATTGATGAACTGGTTGCGGATGCTGAAGATAGCAGTGTGGCAGAGTTTGTTCAGCAGAATGAAGCCTGCATTGAATCTGATGTGCAAGAATCTATTCAACAATCAGCTGATGTGGATGAAGAGGCAGCGATGTTGGCTGATCTAAGGTAGGCCTAATACTAGTCTTTGTTTGTTTATGGCTTAGTTGCATATACCAGTTTAATAAAAAATATTGGAAGGTGCAAGCTAGAAGCCTTGATTTGTAAAAGAGACCCGGCTTCCATTAGAGATTTGTATATGTATTAATACGGGGTGTGCCAAAAGATGGCCCAACTTGTTTTTGTCAGAACTTCGTCATATCTCCACCAAATTTGATAATTTTTATCTGTCCCATTGCTATAGCATAGCATGGGACAGATTATTGCGTCTGTCTGTCATTCTGTCAGTCTGTCTGGAAACACTACTACGGCCGCAATTTTGATTCGATTTTGATGAAATTTTGCACAGTGATTTAGGACCCGAAAAGTAAGATCGAGTTTGTTTGGGATAAAAAATCTGATAACTGCTTTCCCTATTTTACCCCAATTTTAAAAAAATTGCTTTACTGCCTATGGGGATTTCAAAGTGGTATAACTCGGTCCCTGTAAAAGATTATTGCACACTGTGTTTACCTACCCCCCATATTTTCAGGGTTGGGCAATCTAACACTGTTATTTAAAGTTACCCCCCCTGACCCTTGTTTCCATAGCAATCATTCAAAAGTTACAAAATTTTGCATTACAGCCAATGGAGATTTCAAAGCGGTATAACTCAGTCCCCGTAAAAGATAATTCCGCGCTGTTTGCACCTACCCGCTATTTTCAGAACCAGGCTATCCGATGATGTCATTTAAATTTCTCCTCTGCCGACCCCTGTTGCCATGGCAACAAATTTAGGGACAAAATTGACTATAACTCGGCTCCTGCAAAAGATAATTGCACGCTGTTTGCAACTACCCCCTATTTTTCAGGCCTGGACTATGCAATGGTGTCATGTAAATTTATCCCCTGAAGACTCCTGTTGGCATGGCAACCAACTGTTTTTATTCAAAGACAAAATTGGCTGCAGGCTCGCAAGAGCGTCAAACGCTAAAACGCAGCTGCTAGGCTATATAGCGTGGCAATGGTTCCACAGAACGTATTTCTAGTTGGCACACAGATAGCCAAAATGATAGAAATATGTAAGGTACGGTCACAGTCCATCTTACCTAGTTTATGTCAATGCACTATCGTGTAAAACACAGATGCTTCAAATTGTTACATTACTTAGCACTTAGATCCTCCGGTCCTTGACAGGACAATGGGCAGCCAGAGTTCACCGTCTGCTTCTGTTTGTAGCCACAGCCCGGACACTGTTCCAATCGACTCCTCGGTCCGTAAAGTAAAAAAAACGTAAAGTCCTTCCTGAGCCTTACGGCCCATAGGGCGGCGCTGATCTTCGTTTCCTAAGGCTCTCAGCCAGGCACCAGTTTTTAGTCAACTGAGCATTATGCAACAATTTGTAGCACTTTCGTTTTACACAGTAGTGCGTTGGCATAAACTAGGTGAGGTGTACAGTGAGTGTACCTTACATATTTCTATTGTCTTGGCTATCTGTGCACCCAAAATTATCACATTTGGTGGAGATTTGATGAAGTTCCAGATGACAAAAACAAGTTGGGTCATTTTTTGGCACACCCTGTACATGTCACCTGCTATATGTGATCACCCAGTGTTACCTGCCACCCGACACATTTGAATACGCCCCATTCATAACCCCAGCCAGACCGGTCGGTGCTCGATTTACCTACCCCGCAGGGATGGAAGGTTGAGTTGACCTTGGTGTCGATTATATACCGAGATGGTTTACCTCTCTGCAGACAGTCACCCTCCAAGTAGAAACCACTTGATAGCAAGTAGCGATGTTGACCTCACAATCGCAATGTCTTAATCGTTACACTACCGAGCCAAGTCCATACAGTGCAACTGAAATAACTGTCACTTAGCATGCTTCTTATATGCATCCAGACTGAAACAGACTGGCATTGCATCATCCGGACACTACGACGTGTATGACATTACTTGCAAGAGGATCTGTACATTACTAGAAAAAAAGAAGAAGAAGTCTAGTTGAGTTTAAGCTAGGAAATTCCATTATTCAATAGCCCGAAGTAGAATTCTTGTAGAATTGTTACTTGCACGTTTCACACTTTCCGCAAAAACTAGCAAGCCGTAGACGCGAGATTCTCATAGAAATGCACTTTGGGTATTTGGATTGGTGATCAGCGTATCACAGTTTCGATCTATGAGATTTCAGTTAAGTTGATTTCTGGCGCTTTTTACACACAGGTCTTTTATCTGGTCATGGCTGTGTATTGCAGTAATCGTCTGCAACGAGACGTAAGTGCGGATGGTTTAAACGGCCCCACTGTTCAAGCTGACATTAGTGAAGACGTCAGGGGTTTATTAACTGAGCTCATTGGTGACGTGGTCGAGGCTGCTGAGAGTCCAACTGACAGCACCACCCGGAAATCATCAAAACGTCGTGCTTCGGACGTTCCACTGGCCGAGCCGGAGCCAAGTCACAAGCGACGGCCATTCGGCATCGTTGTTCGGCGGACGGCTTTCAATCCGGTCTCCGAGCACCATCACTGGTGCCCGTATATCTGTGGTATAGCAAACGATGGATCCGGTGATGTGGGAGGATGTAAGCCGTGGTTACGGCTGCTGCGTCAACTGGTACCCGACGCTGAGGCTGCCCTCAGTCGTGTTCAGACAAGTCCGGCGCCCAACGGCATCGACCGTATTCGAAAACTCTTCAGAGCTTGGACGTCAACAACATAGATCAGATGACTTACACTGTTGCTGCTCGTCTCTGTGATTATATTTCTCTAATGCTAATATTTTTGTGCAGTTCAAAGTTTGAAGTTAATCCAAGTCCCAAAAAAGTGGAATTGTTGCAGAAGGAATTTTTGCATGTAAATGAGCCCTTCCCATTGTGTGTTAATGCCATCGAAGACAGTGTGATTAAGTTAGTCACAAAGGAAAGCAGTTCTTACGGTTAGTTGAGGCGATTTGTTTTAATTGAGTTGGCACAAGCTGCAGTTTAGCTGCTTATCTACTGCTATGTAGTTTCCTCACGTATACTGTTTCTTCAGCTAGAAAGCATCTGAACAGATCAGGCAGAGATGTGCTACTTATCATAACAAGCACTGGTGACGTGCTTTTTAGTGCTGTTAATATCAGTGACCTTCAATGACCTTCACCCCCAAAATAGGGAGTTTTTAGTGAATTTTCACGATTTTCGGCTGCAGAAGAGTGAACTGAGACAGAATGGATGGACATAGAGGTCAAAATTACCTGCAAACAGGAACTGCTGTGGGCTTTTGCGTGCCTCTTAAGCATTAGCTCAGATTTCTTGTTTTTAGTTTTGAGTAGTAGGCCTAATAGCCAGTGAACTGAACACTGCCCAGTTTCAGTTGGTCAGTAATGAGATGCCTGTTGCAGTGACATTATGTTGACGTAAGTTGCAAATGTATAGGTACGCTACTTGAAATGACAGCGTTAACAGTTGGGTAGTAATTCTGCATCGTAAAATTTATACAGAATACTGAGTGCCAGTGGCGGGGTGGGGAAGGGGAGCACTTGCCCACTAAAATTTAGTCCCTTTGAAAATTTTCTTATAGATGGGATCTTTTAATGCAAAAATACTAGAGCTGTCAAGGCGTTACGCATTAACGCAGTGCGTTAATTTTTTTAATGCATTAATTAACGTGTAAATTAACGCACCAGTCCCGTTGAGATGCAGAGTAGGAGGTAAATTACCATGGGCCCGAGACGTTTATGGGACCCGCCTGTAGAATATAAAAAGTTAGAAAAATGAAAAAAAGTTTTAAAAACACATATAATTTTTAATTTTTAAACGTATTTACTGTTTACTTTTACAGTAGTGATGAAACGAAAACTAGTTTAGTTACTTGATTTCATTCGATTGTCATATAACCGCAGTTTAATGGAATATCCGAACTTTTGCTGCACAGAATTTAGTAACTGAATGAAATAAATTTACGCATGTGCGTTAATTTTAACGCGCGTTAATTTATTAACGCATTAACGCGTTAATTAACGCATCAACTGCGACAGCTCTAAAAAATACAAAATCTGGAGCTAGAGATACCTGATTTTGGGGGAATTTAGGGACAAAGTTGAAATTTTGAGAAATCATAATCTCTTCTGTTGGGAAATTGCAACCTTCTGCCCGTCTTACTTTTTAGCCCACCTGTTGCCGCTGTGCGCTCACTTATTCTATGACGTCGTATTGCATTCGGTTTGATAGCTGAGATGTGCATTTTACGGAGGTTTTTTGTTTCGTTGCTTTCATCTTTCATCTTTACTCTTTACAGTGGCATAGACAAGGTGCGTCCAGCCTACCACTCAGGAAAATAATTGAAATTGCTGACAACAGGTTTCATATTTTTCAATCAATCAATCAATCTTTATTTGTCCTATAAAACAATTTAAGCCATGATGCCTCAAATTTCATTTTTAGCTGGGGCTGGGGACCACACAACCTTACCCTATCCCAGCCCATCTGGCTGGGAATTTAGGGGGTCTGACATCTAAGGAGAAGGAAAGGGGGACGAAGAGGAAAGAGGAAGGAAGACGGAAAAGAAGGGAATGCACATTGTACAGGAGGGAAAGGAAGACAAGCAAGCCCAGAGCCCTGTTAGAACGGTATAGCGAGTGACTGTGACTGTCAAAATACAAATTTACACCATTATATTGCACAGCAAGCAGCAGAAATCGAGCGCGCATTGCTAGTCCTCTAGAACTGTTATTTTTATCATTTAATGCCCAAAAATGTGCAATTTTAACGATTTTTTCCAAACACGAAGTCGAAAGGATCGCAGCTGAGGTGGATCGGGGAAAGTCGTAAATGGTGACATCTGGCGAATGTTCGGCATTATTCAATACTCCCAGTGACAACAGTCGTGCAAATTGTAGGCTTATAAGACTTAAATGTTTTGAAAGCCACGTTAACTGTATGTTTTTGCTGTTAAATCATCCAATTATGTATCTATTCACTGCGACGCCGCAAAGTCAGATAAATAGCATTTTACTTTGACTCTGAGAAAATATACAGTATACATTTCACACCTTTATTTGGATACGTCCAGTCTTTATTTCAGTGCCCTGTTATGTGATATCGCGTCGCTGAAAATATTGCGACGATATCGAACATTTATTTTTATATTGGTGGCCATTTATGCGACCGCTAGGCCTATATATGACGAACGAATAAAAGTTCCGCTGCAATAAATTCATGCCACTGACAAGTGGAATCGGGATGTTTCTTCGAAAAAGTGGGAGAAGAAGCTCGTGGACTGGAGACTCGTATACGCTATACGCTGGTGACATCTAGCGAATGTTTGGCGTCATTCAGTACTCATAGTGACAACACTGTCGATCAAGTTATATAAATGCTGATAGAAGTTCGCAGTAACATTATGTGTTTGCTGCTAAGTCAGCCAACTTGTAGTAGCTATTTTCTACGACGCGAAAAGTCGAGTAAATAGCAGTGTATTTTGACATTAACGAAATATGCAACTATGCACTATACACCCTTGTTTGGACCTGTCCAGCCTTTATTTCCATCCTTCTCAAAGTGTCACGGTATGACCTTATGACCTTATCTTGACCTGAACAATTTTTATACTGGTGGCGACTTATGCGACCAGATTAAGTAACGAACAAAGTTCAATGAACAATGAAGGTTCTGAAGTTTGAGCAATATATGTACTAGGCCTACACTGTCCGAAAAAGTAACCCTCTACACATCGTACAATAAAAAAACTTGGTACACTTAGTCCCCAATTAATTGCTGAAGCGACCACCCAATTTCATTGAAAAATATTATTTCTTATCGCAGTTGTTAAGCGTCGTGGTTTAATCAATAAATGAATCCATGAATGAATGAATAAATCAAACAATCAATCAGCCATTTTATTTCCTTAATAAAAACATAACAACCTACTCTGCGTCACTGAGTTAGAATGGAGAATCGAAACACGGAAGACGTTTTCGCACGGTCGCAGCTGAGGCGAGTGGTAAATTATAGGCCTATCGCTAATGGTGACATCTAGCGAATGTTCGTCATCATTCAGTATTCCCGATAACAAATGCGAGTCGTGCAAGTTGCATAAACTGCTTTGAAATTCGCATTAACATCATGTTTTTTGCCGCAACACTACCTATATATTTACCACGACGGCGTATAGTCGGATAAATAAAATTTTACTTTGACACTAACGAAATATATAACCGTACACTTCACACCCTTTTCTGGGTGCGATCAGCCTTTATTTCACTGTCTTGTTACAACATTACTAAAACTGCATATTACAGCTCCGCCACCCCAAGTTCAAAATTTGGGCTTTGGGGTGCGTACACACCGTAATTTTTAAGTTGGTGGTCAGTTATGCCACCGAAATAAGGAGTAAAAGACAGTTATGAAATTTAAGCAAATAGCTAGCCCACACTATTATGAAAAACGAATAAAAATTCACCGAACTGGTTTAGTTCAACGGTTTAAACTGCCTACGTCGTATCTGCAACCTAATAAAACTTTAGTTTTCTTGGGATGACTAATTGCATTTATCGCTTTAATCATGAGGCTTTGCACGTGAAGTGACTGAGTGATGATAGGCTTCATTGCTCAGTTTATCATCAAAACATGATCAATCAACGACAGCAAGATTGTCACAAATATTAAGCGTATGATGATTTTAATATCACAACGACTAGCAGCGACACCAAAAATAACATAGGGGCTTGTGGGTCTATTTGACTTGAACGACAAAAAAATATTTTGAGAAAACTTTAATTATACCAGCTCACCTAGGCCTACCGGTATTTTTAGGTCAACATATTGCAGTTAAGTCTACTCATTGGCGGTTTTAAGCCCGGGCCGGGGGCACAGCCTTCCAATTTTTCTCCAGCTCCCCGTTTCATGGCCACGCATGATTTTTTGCAAAGATAACACAAATAATATCTGATTTTTTACGTTTTCAAATTTTTGATAAGTGGGCAAATTTGAGGCTTTTATTGAACGTCCAAGAACCAAAAATGCTTCAGCTTCAGAGGACTGTCCCCCTGACCAGGGGCTTTGCCCCTGGACCTAGCTGCTGGGGGCTCTGCCCCCAGACCCCTGTTATAGGCTCTCGCTATACCGCGCTTGCCATGGACCGAATGGGGCCGTGCCCCCCTTTCCCAGATATTGCGAGCTGGAACCGTCAGTGCAGTTAGCCTACAAATTTTGTTCGCATTGGATAAATTTATGCATAATACGGTTCATTATTATAACTTCTTAAAGCAAACAGATCATTGCAATAAAATTCCCTAGATATGTGGATTGGATCTTCTTCTGCAAGCATTGCAAATTCAGTGAAAATCTGTTATAATTCCGAGATATAAAAGTCTTCCTAGCCGATTGTTTTAACGATGCATCCACGGATAGGTAGGGCTAGACGAAAATCACGGTACAAAAGTGAAAAAATCACGGCATACTTTTAGAAAAGTCGCAAAATTCACGGCGAATTCACGGTGCCAATTCACGGTCATATATAGCGTTAAAAACGACTTATTGACAAACATTTTTTTTCTCTGCCTAGTCAACAATCAGTCATGTATCGTCATCTCACAAAATGACTAACATTAAT
>Ga0209367_1007001_pt1 | contig 15572 bp, 14 predicted proteins | sample WorMetLIZISLAND2_FD_187412 | JGI IMG/M metagenome (GOLD analysis project Ga0209367, IMG submission 187412) | Marine gutless worms symbiont microbial communities from Max Planck institute for Marine Microbiology, Germany - Olavius geniculatus... ... | reverse complement strand
ACTGCATGGGGGCTTGTGCCCGCCCCGGCCCCGGCCTAAAACCGCCACTGGGGAAAGTTTTTAGGTTTTGAACTTTTAGTCTACAAAGAAAATGGGACACACTTTAAATCACAGGAAAAAATCCTACACTGCATTTTCCATGTCACATTGTTTTTTGTTCAGTGAATGAGGTAACTTTAGAACTCAAAATCATAATAAAAAAGAAATTAAATCTGACTTGTATTACAATTGCACAATGCGCAAAAAGTAAAAACCCACAATTTAAACGTTTGACTTTTTTAAACTAGGTTTTTTGAACCCATTTTCCAGCCATTTTTTCACATCCAGTTTAATTTAACAGCCTAAATGATGTGAAGTTCATTGAAACTGTAAAACACTGCCCATTTCTACTAAAACAAACAGGTCCACAATGATTAATTTACCAGGGGCGTATTTAGAAGGGGGCGCGCTCCGCGCCCCCCCTAACTCGCCAAACAGGCCTAATGCAGACTGCCTAGAAGACGCATTAACGTGATACTGCACACAACAGCTCCAAAAAATTTTCTGCTTGATTCGCTCGCTGATTATTTCTACCTCACTTTTGAAGTTGTAGCGCCGCGTTGTTTGCCTATAATTGTTTAAACTGCACTAAATTTGATCAATTGATTCTCAGGAAAATAATTAAACTTTTTGCCAAACAGATCTTACATTTTAAACTTGTAATGCACCAATTAATTTCGGCTGGGGCTCGCTCACAGCGCTCCCTCAGTTTTTTCAGCTGGAATTTAGGGATCTTACTTTTAAGGGAAAGGAAGGAAAGGAAAGGAGAAAAAATGGGAAAAGGAAAGAGGATGTGGGAAGAAAAAAAGAAACAAGAAAACAGGAAGGAGACGAAGGTGAGAAAAAGGAAGGGTAAAAGGAACCGAAGGTAAGGACCCGGAAATACTCTCTAAATTAGTTACCCCAGGAAAAATCTCTAGCTTTTTACAACCAGTGCCAGAAAAAAACTTCAGCTTTTGGGCGACTTCGTCCCCCAGACCACACCAAGACTTTGCCCCTGGACCCCTATACTTCACGCCCCCTAACTTGAAATTCTGGATACGCCCCTGCAGATTACGGTATGTCATTGTAACCGATGGTAATTTTGGACTCAATGAGAGAAAATACCTCTCTACGATGACATCGACGGAGTGATTTAAATTTTACTGAAAATGAAAAAGTCACTCAATTTAGGTCCCCTAGGAGGAAACTGCTGGCTTCGCCCCTGTCTTGAAGAAGGAAGCGTCGTGCCCTTCCAGTGTGGGAGCGTCAAAATGAGTCAGACTCATCACACCCAGTACCAAAGATTTCCCATTAGCGAGTAGTTTCGCTGGGAGTCTGAAAAGAAAAGAAAGTGGGTGACAGACCGTAGGTGTGTCTCAAGGTTGAAGTCGCGGATTGGCGGCTATTTTTACGTGACGTATCGGCACGCGCAAAACGTGTCACAAAGGTCTTGTACAGGTATCGGCACAAAAAGATAATAGAATTGCAGCAGGTGCACGCTGTCGAATCGGCACACTGTGTCGACACTGTGCCAACGTCTGCCTCATTATCATTTCTGCTTTGTACAGTGGAGCGACGGCGACGCCGAATTTTGACAAAGATTTCGTCGGTCACGTAGACCATATCGGGCGCCGATTTCGGACCTTTATCGACCGGCCGGCAATAGAATCCCAGCTTCACTGGATAACAGGTGAATTTACGTGAACTGTATCGCGTATTGATCGCTGATCAGTTTATTGTCGCCGTTTAGATCGATAGCCGGAAAATGGCGCCTGCCACGTAGGCGAGTGCCGCTTTTATTGGCGCCTAAATTGCTGTCTTATTCATATCGATCACGTGTGCCGCAGCGTGACGATGAATTTAGTCAGTAGTTGAGTAAGAACTGTTTCGGCGTACGATTGGTATTGTGTAAAATATTAACTGACGTTTTTGCCGTAAGTGCGTGTTTTAATACTGGCGTTATTTGTGCATCTTGTGAGTTTTTGTTACCAGGAAGCAACGCAGGTATTTCCATTGAAGGTGCTGGCTGGTGAGAGGGGCAGCTCCTTCAGAGAAACCGGCTTTTGTGTCCTCCGACATGTCTTTACGAATTCCTCACCCAGACATGTCGGCGTCCTGCTAATAATTGGCGATTCAACATTTGGCACCTCAACATTTATAAGGCACAGAATGTCAGCAGAGCTGAATCTGAGGTGCCGACAGATAGTAGAAGAATCACTCGGACTTGACATCACTTGGCACAGTTTGCCAAACATACCCCACATGTAGTATGGCTTTTGATGGGTGGCACTAAATACCACAAACTGTCGAAAACGTTTTCGGTACTTTTCGGTAGCAAAAGTTTAACCCGAACCCTGACCAAAAAGTGTATTACACTGCTGTGACAGTATGACAATGTGTTAATAAAAGCTGGGTCTCCAATACAAGCCAGGGGTCAAAGTCAAATGTTCTAATAGAAGCCAGAGGCTAGGCCTACTATTAGAAGTTTTATGGTATCCCTAACTCTGACCGAAAACAGCCTCGGTAGTTTCTGGTAATTTTCATGGTTTTTTAGCAGTTTTGGGTAAATAGTGTCATTGGGTGCTTTCGACTAAGGATAATATTTCTCAACCGAGGGAAAACAATGTGTGTGTCTTATTTCATGTTAATTTTGCTGTGAAGCATTTGTGAGTTCTGGCAGCCCAGTGAGCCCACATGACACCACTAAGTCTTATAAGGTTAAGGTTAAGTTTGGTGGCAGTGGCGGTTATAAGCCCAGGCTGGGGGAGGGGGAGCACAAGCCCCCAAGTTTTGCTCCATCCCCCCCCAGTTTCGTACCCACCCATGATTTTTTGCAAAGATAACACAAATATCTGATGTCTTTCTCTTTCCAAAGTTTAGAAAAGTGGGCAATTTTGTGGCTTCCATTGAACGTGCAAAAGCTAAAAATGCTTCAGCTTCAGGGAGGCTTTGCCCCTGGACCCTGCTGGGGGCTGTGCTCTGTAATGTTGTGAAATGTGCCCACCAATATTTTATAGCATGGCTGGCATAGAGTAGTAATGAATATCGCATTTATAATGCTTGCTTGCTTCCTTAGCATCAGCCAGAACGCTGGAACATTGCCAGGATTAAATGTTTGCAGAACTGAGAATCCGTGCATTGCTAACTCAGTGGTCAGTTACAAGTTACGTTTTGAAGTGAAGAGATGTGAGGAGCCATTAATAGGCTCATAAATGTGGATTTTTGAGTGAGAAACGATATTTCTCACGTGAGAATTAGTATTGAGATATTGAAAATGATGGTGTGGTCGTAGTCCGACAAAAGAGGCTACGTTGAACGTGAATCGAATCTGACGGTTCAAGCGTGTGGTCATGAAACCTTCATTGACTGGCAAGATGGTGTTGTCGAAAACCGAGAATTTCAGGGTAATTTCGGGACAACGTGAAGTGCACTGTGCTACCTGACGTCAAGATCGTTTTCATCCAACAGCAGACGACGTCGGAAGATAGTTTGAATGTCAAATGATGACGACAGAAGCTTGGAGAATTTGAATTGACGACAGCCGTCAACGACAGTTCAGGCGTATGCGTATGCTAGCTTGCTTAGCTGCTTGCTTTGTCGCAATAAAGAATGATTAAATATATAGTTAGCCAGCCATTTTACGTATAAATGTGAAGATAATTGTCTGGACTAACTGTTACTGCGTATTATTGTGTGTTTATTACAATATATTATCTTAAAACGTCAATTTTGGCATTTGTTGTCATAGCCATTAGTGGCTTGAATTGTAAGGTAAATAGATTAGCTGGATAAACAGTTCATTTTTAGCTGTATCATAGCAACCGGCCAAAGTCTGCAGTCCCCAAACCCCCGTTATAGGCTCGCGCTACTGCACTCGCCATGGGGCCGTGCCCACCAGATTTTGTTCCCTAGAACCGCCACTGAAGTTTGGTACTTGCTATTATGCTTTGTACGGACTCGAGACCAGAAGCGCTTCTACAATTTCAGAAGTGGCAGCTTATTAGCTTGAGCTAATGATACCACAGCGCACTATGCAGCCATCCAGTGCCCATGTCAGCGAACAATTTGCAGCAAGCAGACATACCACCACCCCAATCAGCCTGTGTCACTAGGCCTTCACCCCATAGCTTGTAGGCTACTACTCATTTCCCATCCCATGGAGGGTAGGAGGCTGAGTTGGCTGGAGCATACAGTTGGTTAGCAGCTTGCTCAAGGTTGCCTGCAAATGACCGCAGGGCTCCCAGTTGTCCTGAAATTCCTGAAATGTCACAGGTGTCCTGAAATTGTCCTGAAATCAGCAATTGTCCTGAAATTTTACTCATTTTGTCAGAATGTCCTGATATGGACCTTTGTTTTGCTGTCATTACGGCATTGCATTCATTTTGTACTTTATTTGGTTAACAGGACTGTGTTTATGTTGCTGACGTTGAGTGTCAAGTAATGTTTTCTCTTGTGACATTTTATTGTTTTTTTATTGTTTTTTTGTTTAACAGTGCCTTAGTAACATTTTTAGGACTGCAATACTGATCTGTTTCAATGAATAACATTTGTGAGGACAGAAAAACGTGCATTTTCTGTGTCTTGAGCCTCATGAAACTGACAAAAGTGTCCTGAAATTTTGTAAACATTGAGTCCTGAAATTTCACTTCTTGCTTCTGGGAGCCCTGTTACTGGCAGTAAGAATTGAACCATAACTTGAAAGTTACGAGTAGACACTAACCACAAGGCCCCTTGCACCTATGCAGGCAGGCAGGTAGGCGTGAACAGCTTGCCCAGATTTGATACTTGGTAGCACACCAGCTGTGAGTAGAACGTTGTCTGCTTTTAACATCTTTATTTGAAAGTAAAAAACACAATAAAACTGTTTTTTCTCTTATGGTCAGCCGATTCAGGTTATGTGTGGTAGATCTGTTGCGGTTCTGCTGAGCCTATGACGTATAATCTTGCTAGCAGTAGCAGCACGGGTAGTTGCTGACACTGAATTAGGCCTGTGAAGGTTATCCCCTCATTGATTAGTGTGCAGGTTTTTCCCCTGGCATCCTCACCTCTATCTCGCTGCTGAAAAGGTGAAATACCTGCAGATCCACTAACCATTTCTCTTCGGCTATTGCTTCTTCATCGATCTCTGCTTATTGCAGTAGCTGCACATTGGATCTTCCACTGCCCTCTCTCTGTTCTTTCTCCCTTTCTCTCTCTCCGTGTTTGCTTAGCATTGGACCTGGCTATTAGCATTACGACCGACCGTCCTTACAGGCCAGGCTTAAGAGACTTTTTGAGTCGTGCCTGTGGCCCCTGTGCGCCGTTATGGAAGGGAGGGAGCGCCAGCGGTCTATTGCCGCCAGCGCTGCTTTTTAGTACGGTACTACAGCACTAATGCATCCTAACGGTCTGATAAAGGCAGACTGGTGAGTTTTACGGCCTAGATATATGTCATGTGGTTGACGCCGACATACGGGCTCCAGTTTTTCCCGATTTCCTAGATGCATACACAAGTTATTTGAGCAAAGCTCACGTGATGTGCAATAGCAGCAGTCCTGCCACTTTGGCAATCAGTGTACAGTAATAAGATATTAATGCATCTTGTGCCCCTTGTCCTCCAATAGACAGCATTATTACATTGATGTCTGTCTGGAGGATAACAGGGAAGATTATTAGAACTACCATTATGTTAATTACATATGCACGCGTATAATGGAGTTCTTACAATTTTAGGTTTAGCTTGTTTTTTTTGTATTTTGTGTTTTGTGTTTCTGTAATTTACGTTAAACTTACTGTTCCGTTATTATGTGTTTTTGTGCATTCCGCCTGGAAAGGCCGTCCCCAAAATGACCTATACTGTGTCGGGTGGGACGTTAAACCCTACTCACTCACTCACTCACTCTTAAAATGTGTGTCACAGCCAAAAATTGCAAAAAAATTACTAAAAACCCAGGGCTGTTTTGGGGGTTTAAGGTCATAAACGTTGACACTAATAAAAAGCTTGTGACTTGCTTGTTATGATAAGCAGCATGTCTGTGCCTATCTGCAACCGTTTTCACGCTACACGAGCCAATAGAGGTATAATAACCACTTCTTAGGGGGTATCCGTCTTTGACGCCCGCCTGCGCTGGCCTCTTTGAACCTAGGGGGTCGGGACTTGGACTACTAAAATCTACGTTTAGTGCCGAAAATTTTCTATGCAGGTTGTCTTGATCTATCTCCAGCCATTTCGTCACAATTCAGTGTTGAAATGTGCGCTGAATTCAAAAATTGCGAAAAAAATTCACTAAAAACCCTTTTTTGGGGAGTTCAAGGTCATCGGTGTTGATAAATCTCAAAAGCCTGTCACCAGTGCCTTTATGATAAGCAGCATGTCTGTACCTATCGGCAACCATTTCCACACTAAACGAGCCAATAACGGCAAAATAACTTCTTTTTAGGGGGACCCCCGCACCCAGGGGCATGAAATTTTGTCACAAAAAACTAGAGACGTTGAGGTAGTCCATGGTGAAGATTTTGTGATCCTATCTTGCACTGTTTTGATACAGATCAAGAATGTGACGGACGGACAGACAGACGGACGTGCATAAAAATCTAGGCCCCCAGCCTTATGACCTTTGACCTTTTTAGCAGAAAATTGGAAGAGCAGTTGCTCCAGGACGGAGGAGGGACCGTGTACATCGATTTTGGTTTCCTCAGCGATGCGCGCATGCATTATTTCTGGTCTGTTTGTTTTCGAGTAGGAGACCGCTCTAGAGAGACGGACTGACAGTTGGATGGGCAAGAACTGTAATGTGGCTGTCAGGACGTCCGTGTATATGAATAATCCTTCAGAAATTTCTAGGGTTCCCTGTAAAAACCTGTACCGTCAAAACTAGCACACTACACGAGCCCGAGCCCTAACCCTTACCCTTATTTTAATCGTAACCCTATTCTTAACCTTATTTCCTAAACCTAAGCCTATATCTTTGTGTCCAGGTTTTGTCAGGACACCATTTTCTAGATAGCCTATATAATTATAGATTGTGACCGGATCGGGCAACCCTGGATCACCAGCAAGATGCAGTCGATTTTTCTATGGCCACAAGTCTTAGTATACCTCCATGTCTGGTCATGGTCATAATCCGTTCATAGCTATTCATCACGTAATCTTGTTCGCAATCTTGGGCTAAGCAGACAGAAGGAGCAGAACGTGACCTGGTTTGTGGACGGAGGTGAGGTAATTAGATAGCGCTGAGTGTGAGGGCGATGGGTGGCCAGGGAAAGGAGGCGCGGTCGCCCGGGACCAGACTCTGTGTGTGACGTCATGAATGTCCTGGTCGGTCACCTTGCCTGTGTGCCGGCTGCTGACCTGCTGACCTAGTTTTGTCTGAGTGATGTGTACACGCTACTGTGGCGTGAAGTCGGCTGTCTGGTGTATGTAAACATCCGGGCCATACGCTGTACACGCCGGTGGTTTATCAAAACCTGCGCTTAGCGGTAGCTTATCCCACGCTGCGGCCGGCAGTTTGCACCAATGGTCACGTACTGGGAACCTCTCACTTTCGCCAGGCAGTCTTGGAAGTGGCAGCTGACAGACGCCGGTTACTTCTATTCAGTTAGCCGAGTTTATTCTTTATTGCAATGCCTCTCCGTGGGGGATATTGAATGCTTGAAGTAGGATTTACAGGGTTCCCACGCCTCTTGGAAAGTCCTGGATTTTTTGGAAAATTCCAGGACCTGGAAACTGGAAAGTCCTGGAAAAATATCCTTGAAAATCACGGCATTTGCATAGGCTCAAGTGGAAAACATGCAGCAATAGTATATCACCCAATTTGTGTTGGCTGTCGCTTCCGTAAATACTGTGGACGACAGATCCAATTTTTTCAGCTCGCTTCTTACGCTTAAATAAATACTTATTTTTTCAGTATATCTAGACATGCATGGGTTATGAAAAGATCTTGGAAAATTTTTCATGGCGGTCCTGGAAAGTTTTGGAAAAGTCTTGGATTTTTGTCAGTAAAAGAGTGGACACCCTGGATTTAACAAACTGACGGTTAGCCTGCTTAGTTACCGGCTGTGGCCAAAAACACCAATTTGGCCAAGAAAAATAAACTACAGGTAAAAATATATGATAAGATTTTTGATCTGGAATGGGTCATTGGCAAGTAACAACAGACGGGCAGAGAGCGCTCTATGGGTAGCTTTGCATGTCGTTTGTTCATTAGTATTTCTGCTTGTTGGTGATAGCTTGGTGGTGTAATAGGACGTCAGGATGTCAGACTTTCTGTGATGTGGCACAAACTTTGAGACTGAAATCTCCATCCACTTGTGGGCTCAGCAGCCTCAAAGGACGTGGAACCTATGATCTAGATCAGAGCGGTACTTTGTATTTTTACATGTTGTTTATGCTGTGTAGGTGGGGTAGCAGTGGGTTGAGAGGATTTCAGTACTAGTCGGGAAGCATTATAGAGAGATAGAGCTTCAAGATGTGGAGAGCAATGATGTGTCGAACTCCGGTCCTAAGGACCGTACAGAAGGCAGCGACGACGGGCACACGACGGAGCCTTGCCGACACGACGTCACCTCTGTCACAGCAGGCCGCCGCCACAGCCGCCGCCATGGATCGGATGCAGCCACGAACTCGTGACCTCAAGCCGTCAGGAAAGAACAAGTACATGGTGATGGATGGGAATGAGGCTGCTGCTTACATCGCATACTCAATGTCCGATATTTCCTTCATTTACCCGATAAGCCCGGCATCCACCATGGGTGAGCACATGGATAAGTGGGCCGCCAGCGGAAAGAAAAACATCCTTGGACAGGTTGGTCATGTTTTTTGCCCAGTTATTTAAGGTTTACTATGAGGTTTACAGTCAGGACTCCAAATGTACGAGTCGAGGAGCACCCTTTTTCATTATATTTTGTCTAGTTTGGTCTCAATTTTTGTCAGAGTTCAAAAGATGGTTAGTTTGCTCTTAAGAGTGGAACAGTTTTTTTGACAGTTTAAAATGTGCTCTTTCAAATTTTTATTTTTGTACTAATTACCTGCAGGTCATTAAAAGTGAAAGCAATTGTTCTTTGATCATTCAAGCCCAGAAAAAAATAGTAGCACCGTAAAGGTAGTATATACTGCAGTATAGGTATTTTGTACTGTGATGAAAAACTTGCAGCGCTGTAAAATGATGACCAGGAAGTAAGTGGTTTGTGATATGCTGTCAGTTCAGCAGTAGGAAACATCTGCCTGTAAACATTTTTACCCGTACAGTTTTTTTGAAGTTCACTAGAAGTTATGGGTTACCTTTTGGAACCTTATCTTAATATGGAATAGCTGCATGAACATTGTCTGGTTAAACAAAGTGTAAAGCAGTAGTAAGTTTTTGGTGGCATATTTTTATTATGCCTCCACCAACGTAGTGGCCAGAAGCATTATGTTTCCAGAGTGTCTGTGCATGTGTGCATCTCAAATGAACATTGTTAGCAAGATATCTTGGGTATTTGTTGATAGAATTTCACCAAACTTTCATCACTAATGGACCTTGGGGAAGGATGAACACGTCAAATTTTGGGGTCAAAAGGTTAAGGACCAAGGTCATGATGGGGTCATACATGCCCCAAAATGCACTTTTTGGCCTTGTTACCTTGCTACCAGTCCCAACAAAGTGAAAATGAACATGCTCTAGTGCCTTAATACCATCTAGACACTACGCAGAGGCCGGTACACAGTTTACCCATCCTAGAGGGATGGGAGGTAAACTGAGTTGACCTGGAATGTTTGGCTATGTAGTCACCTCTCTGCAGGCACTAGGCAGTTACCCATCCAAGTACCGGTAGTATATTATTACAAGTGTGTGTGTGTGTGGTCAGGTGGTAGATGTAAACATGATGCAGTCAGAGGGCGGAGCTGCAGGTGCCCTTCATGGCGCCGTGGCAGCTGGTTCTCTGGCCAGCACATTCACCGCGTCACAGGGCCTCCTGCTCATGATCCCCAACATGTACCTGCTAGCTGGTGAGCTGATGCCCTGCGTGTTCCACGTGTCAGCCCGCACCATCTCGAAGCACGCTCTGTCCATCTTTAATGACCACTCGGATGTGATGGCTTGTCGTCAGACAGGGTTTGCCATGATGTCGTCTGGGTCGGTCCAGGAGGTTATGGATCTGGGCCTCGTGTCGCACCTTTCCTCGCTCAAGTCGAGAATTCCATTCCTCCACTTCTTCGATGGTTACCGTACTTCTGCCGAGATGTCCAAGATCGATGTGAGTTGGTTTAGTTTATCAGTAGCCAGTCTTGTAGCTGTATTGCTAGGTCTACATGAGTTTTTGTGTAAAGTAGATATTTGGGTTAAGTAGATATTTGGGTTTTATACAAAAACTGGATCTACACTATAAGTGTTCGGACTGGCACTGTGTTATGGCACAGAATTCGCTTTCCATTTAGTGTAAGTTAATGTTCTTCCGTCTTTTTTTCGCATCTTATTGAGAGCACTTTTCACAGACACTGCTGATAAGAGAGACTAAGAGAGGGTGCATGTCTTTGCGCCCATTTAGTCCCAGACCACTGTGTATGAGTTCAGGACATTGTAAGAGCAGTGGCATCATTGCAAGAAGAACAATTGACCTCCCCCCTCCCAAATTTTAGTATGTTGGAAAATTTTCTCCCATTGGAGCTGAAAATTGTCTAACATGGGGGAATTTATGGACATAGTTGAAACTTAGCACTCCTAACCTGACTCTGTTGGAAATTGTAGCTTCCTGCCTTCTCACGTAAACTTTTAAACCTGCGACACTGCTCTGAAGACAGATTGCGTACAGTTGCTGTACGTGTCTATGTAGGTGATACCGTATGAAGACGTAGCACAGCTGTTCCCGTATGATAAGGTGAAGGAGAATCTGCATAGATTTGCACTGAATCCGTACCGACCCATGATCCGAGGTACAGGCCAGAGACCTGATATCTTTTTCCAGACCACCGTCGCCGCCAATAAATACTACTTGAAGGTACGTACAACTGGTTTTCTCCGACTTGTTTCAGATTGTCGGTAAATTGCATTGATAAGGAAGGAAGGACGTAGTTGATGAGTTTGCTTTAGAGGTTCGTACTCTGCAATGGTAATGGGGATGGCAGTGAGAATACTTCGCGAGTAACTGTGGAAAATACGTTCATGGGGACAACATTCATGGTCATACCACGGAAATGGGATGATGTCTCACTGGGTTATCATGATGATGGGGAGCAATGCCAATGGTAAAATGTGGGACTAAACCGTTGTGTTGTCTGGAATAGAGACAAACAATGCTTTCTCCAGTCACTTTTGACTTGTTGAAGCCTTGTTATTCCTGCATGTTCTGTAAGCTGCGTAGTTTTGGATTGGAGATGGACCAAAACTAATTTTTTATTGATGTTTTATGTTTTACTCCTTATGATCAAACATTCACTACCAGGGGTACAGTAATGCGATACTGTGGAGATAGGGACTAAGGCTGTGGAATGGGACGAAGATAGGTGCAATGTTCATCATGGAGGACAGGTGCGAATGGGGTTCAGTTTCTGTTCGCCGTGCAGACCTCTAGTCTGCTTAGTTTGTTGGCATTATAACTTTGTTGTATCTCGGTTTATGAGACAACTTAATCCACTTTTAGTTTCTTGTTAGACTAATAACAAAATATTTTATTACAGTACAACTTGTTAAACTTTTGAACATGACTGTGTATTTTTAGATGCTTATTTGATGTGGAGTTGTGGACGATATATAGCAGTGCTGGTGTTATTACCAGTACCTCAAAACCTAGAAAAGTCTAAAACCTATCAAGTTGGGCTTTTTAAAACCTAGGTATTTTGACCTGGGTTTAAATGACGTGGTGATTACTAAATTACTAAATCTACAGCTTGTTTGGAACTACAACACTGCTAGCTAACTTCAGTGATATCTTTGATGTCTCAATAAGTATCGTGAGCTCCAACATTTCGATACCAGCATCGAGAAGGTCTCGATATATCGCGGTGCCACGATATCGCCCAAACATCTCGGCGCCTAAACGTCCAGGTGCCCAAACAGTGAGCGCCAAAATAGCGGCGTACAAATGTCACGTACCGAGTAAACATATATTTTAAGCGACGGCGGGACCACCCAAACGTCACAGGGCATGGGAAAACTTTACTCTTCTCTCGACGGCCTGTGGACCGATGTTTCATATCGCGGTAGTATCGCGATACTCGATACCTGAGATGGTATTGTTATCTTGGCTGCAATTTCAGGTATCGCACAACACTTCAACTCAATGTTGCCATATACCTGCTGTTTTAGTGGTCAATAATGTGAGCCTTTGACTTACAATCCATTCAGTTGCTGTTGCTTGTAGGCACCAGAACTTGTTGAGGAGACATTCTACGAGGTGGGCAAGATGACGGGCCGCAACTACAAGCTGTTCAAATACCACGGGTCTCCGACGGCTGACCGTGTGGTTATCTGCATGGGCTCAGCCAGCAAAACCCTGGAGGAGACGGTGGACTATATGAACCAGCATGGAGAGAACGTAGGACTGCTCAATGTGCATCTGTTCAGACCGTGGTCCAAGTGGCACTTCCTCAATGAGCTGCCCAAGACCGCTACTAAACTGGCAGTGCTTGACAAGACCCGCGAGGATGGTAAGATTGGAGGCCTTATGATGCTATAGCATATCTGCTTTCCTAGTCCTCTAAATCCTTTCTATCATTATTTACAGCACAATGCAGAGAATAAGAAAAATTGCAGTATTAGTAAAAATACTAACAATAAACTTTGTGTCACATTTAACAATTCTGTGCAATTTGTTTGTTTCATCATTTTATCATAAATAAAAATTCATCAGCAGATCCAATGCTATTCGCTATTATAGTGAGCTATTTGGCTGGCTGCATGGCCGAGTGAGGGATTACAAGTAACAGTATTTCTTTACTTGACCAAATTTAGTTGAGCGATATTTGCAGCTACCAGTACTGTAAAATCAGAGGTTGAAACATAGGCTACGTGCCATGATTGTTTCAGGTAACTCGTTAAAGAGCACTTGCGAATGCTCTGTAAATGTTGTTAACAAGGATGATAGTGCGGGTAGTGTGGCTGAAAATAATCGCACGATTAGTGAGTTTGGCCTAGTCATAAATTCATTGGTGGAAGTTGCACTGATGACCTTGGAGACATATCAACCTTGCTTCATGCTGAACGGTGATCGATGAGTGGTCATGCTTATATGGTTTCAATGGTCAGGGAAAGTCGGGGGAAAATTAGAGGATCAAAGAAAGTCTGGGAATTTTACATTCCAAAGTCAGGGAAAACTCAGAGTGTCAGGGAAAGTCAGTGAATTTGAAAGTACCTGAGTGCAAAAGTTAACAAAGATGCAAAAAAAATTTTTAGCTATTGTACGCAGACTGTGTACAACGGTTCAAATTTTTTGTGCTCGCCTTGCTCGCAAATTTCTTATACCTGCAGTTTTAAATTTGTTCCGCCACCTTTGTTTCCAGTGTGATTGCAAGCGATTGAAAATCGACATTCAGGGCTCCCTTAAAAGTCCTTGAATTTTTTCCGAAAACAGGTACACTACATGGTCTATGAAAGTCCTTGAATCTGTGTCTGAAGGTCCTTGAAAGTACTTGTAAGAACCATGGACATTGGTATTTCACATTGACAAATTGGTCAGGGAAAGCGATTCATTTTGTCCTGGAAAGTCAGTGAAAATGAATTCTGCAGAGTAGTAGGAACCATGTGCTTAATAACTGATGAAGGAAACTGCAGATCTGTCATGACGTGACACTGTAACTTAAAGCCGTATCTATCTGCAACCATTTTCACGCTAGACAAGCCAATAGCAGTAAAATAACATTTTTAAGAGAAGTGGGGTGCCCCTCGTTCGTGGGGAACCTCGTCATCCAGGGGCATGAAATTTTGTCAAAAAATACTAGAGACTCTATGGTATCATATTGTAAAAACCTGAAGTCTCTGTCTCACCTGGTCTTCGAACGGTACCGGGACGTGACAGACACCAAGACAGACAGACAGAATTATTGTAGCTAATATGCAGTATAGCTAGCTATCGCGCATAAAAAACAGAGGTTTGAACATAGGCTATGTGTTATGATTGTTTTAGTAACTCATTAAAGAAAGAGCACATGCAAATGCTCCCTAAATGTAGTTAACAACGTTAGTGGTGCGGGTTCAGATCTGATGGTGTGGCTTTGACTAGATGATTGATTGTAGGTGCATCTGGAATGCCGCTCTACCTGGATGTGAACATTGCCATGTCGGAGAGCGGTCGCAAACCACTCATCACCGGTGCCACGTACGGCCTTGCGTCAAAGGAGTTCACTCCGGCGATGGTGAAAGCCGTCTTTGATAACCTGAATGCGCCGGAGCCACGCATGCAGTACGTCGTTGGCATAGAAGATGATGTCACTCACTCTTCTCTCGAGTATGGAGCACCTATCAGCACCACACCCAACACGACCAAGCAGTGCCTGTTCTGGGGTCTCGGTTCGGACGGAACGGTCGGCGCTAACAAAACGGCGATCAAAGTGATCGGACTGAATACGGACTTGAAGGCGCAGGGACACTTTGTGTTCGACTCACACAAGGTGTGTAATAACGTTATCAAAGTGGTGCTTTTGTTGTTACAATTACTTTCGGTTGTTATTTTAGCTAATCTTTTTATGCTTACTCTCAAGTCTCTGAGAATCACTTTGCGTTTCCATTCAAAACATTGGAGTGATAAGCAGATCGCTGTGCTGCTGCGCTTATTTAGCCTCAGCACAGGCCCAACAGCCATGCCGATAAAATTTCTGTTGCATCAGGGTATTTATGTGATTTTTCTAAATCTTTCATCATAAATCTCATGAAGTCCCCTAGTATTGCATTAAGAGTGTCAGTACTGGGTATGCTGTTAACTATCTTTGTGGTATCTTAACCTCCTCAGTCTGCAGCGATGCAAACTTTACTGCAAGCACTGGTAAGAAAAGTGAGCACCACTTTCTGTATCTTCATTGCAATTATTGCAAAGTAGATTAGCTATGGTGTACAAATTTTCGTTCTACTTGTTTACGTTATTTAGTGTTACACTTTACTTCTGGGGTTTAAACTGACAAGTTCTGTTGTCCGTAGGCCGACGGTGTGACGGTGTCGCATCTTCGGTTTGGACCAGAAGAGATCAAGTCGGAGTACGGAATCCAGAGTGACGCTGACTTCTTGTCGTGCAGTCACCCGTCGTACGTGTACAAATACGAGATGCTGGAGCCTCTGAAAGAAAACGGAATCTTTGTACTTAACTCACCGTGGACGACAGTGGAGGAATTGGACCAGCGACTGCCGGCCAAGGTGAAGCAAGACATCGCATCAAAGAAGCTCAAGTTCTACAACATCGATGCCACGAGCATCTCCCGACAAGTCGGTCTTGGAAAGCGTGTCAACAGCATCATGCAGGTCAGATTGGTTTCCTCGTTATGTCCGCATGCTAACATGGTACATGAAAATATACAGTATTATACACTGCTGTATATTTTCATGTACCATGTTAGCATGCGGACATAACGAGGAAACCAATCTGACCTGCATGATGCTGTTGACACG
>Ga0209367_1007000_pt1 | contig 15575 bp, 7 predicted proteins | sample WorMetLIZISLAND2_FD_187412 | JGI IMG/M metagenome (GOLD analysis project Ga0209367, IMG submission 187412) | Marine gutless worms symbiont microbial communities from Max Planck institute for Marine Microbiology, Germany - Olavius geniculatus... ... | reverse complement strand
ACCAATCACCGATGGACAGCGGTGGACTATGCAGTTTTATTTTGGTATTGTGGTACTATCAAGTATCGCGATATTTGAGTCATTATCATTAATTCATTTGTCACACCGCACAACACTACGCTGTATTATTTTTTATTCTATGTCCGTTGTCAAGATATGTGTTTACATGGCTACGACATAGCAACGGTCTATCGCCAATGCAAAGTGCTGTTTATTTATCCATTAATTAATTTATCCAGCAAAAAACCACGCAAAACAGATATACTATAATTGTGACATTTTTAGATTGCGAGTATAATTGAATTAAAAATCTTATAAATAGATACAAAGAAGTTTTTTTTGTTGGATGATGGTGGAATCGTATAAATTGGAATGTCATAAGACACCTAAAAAGTGATCGTAAGATTTTTGTCGCAAAATTGTCGTAAGACGTTTTGTGAATTAGCACATTGGCATGTGTGTGCAAAATGTCATAAAATTGTCCGAAAATTGTCCTAAGATGTTTTGTGAATTTGGCCCCTGATCTCAGTTAATATGGCATAACTTTGTCAAACTAAAAACAATTTAATAAAACTTTGTAGTTTGTTAATATAGCACATAAACGCAGAACGTGGGTGCAAAAATATTGCTTAAAATTGAGTCTGCAAAGTTGCAAAAGACGTCAAGGGTAAATTTTCTGACTCACGCCGTATAAGAAACGTAACAGATAAAACGATCTTATAGCGCTGCTGTTCTTCACAATTAGTTACTTGTTGCAAACGCAAAAGTGACACTGCCACAGTGTAAAGTCTATAACCTGTGTATTGCACGGCGACTTGAACAAGACACGTTATTGAGACATCGTCGTTGTGGCTGCAATTGTGTGATCCCCATTCATTATGTTTGCACTGCGTAAAGCTTCTTTCACTACCGGTACACTCAACATTATCCAGCCAAATCTGATCCCTGCTTCGTCCGAACTCGTAGAAAATGCGCTGGCCGTTATGTCTAATAAACCACATACATTGTAAGCTATATTTGCAGCGACGGACACTTTTTGCTGCATATTACTGCGGTCACTAATTATCGAAGTATATAGGCTAATTACTCTAGAAGTAGGCCTAGTTTTTAAATGCAGTAGGCCTACCTAAAACTGCTTTGCAACAGTTTTCAAACCAATTATAGACATAATTCAAACACATTGCGTGACACTTTACTGCAAAATTCTTCTGTTATGTATACATGTTTTATTCTTCATGTTTGCGTTAAGTTGTTTTTCGAAAGAAATAATGTGCGAATCATACATACACTTTAAATCGTTTTTGTCTTTTATGATTCCTTTAGACATTTACGCGACAACACGTAGTGCTAAGCGCATACCAAATATAGTAATTTTTGTGACAGTCCGTCCGTCTGTCTTGGTGTTTGTCACGATCGGGGTGACCTTTTTCGAATTTCTAAAAAAAACTCTACAAATACTGGAATCAGTTTTTCGCGCAGTCAAGAGCGAATAATTCGTGATCCTAGCTTGCGCCGTTTTGACACGGCTGTAGGGAGTGACAGATGGATGCCACTACGACAGCTATGAAACGCGCTTAGCGCTACTTGTTGTGCATAAAAAACAAAATACCTAACACCGGTAGATTATCTGCTGTGGTAGCCAACCTTGCAACAACCATAGTAGGCCTACTGACTTTCCGACTATGGTGTCTGTTAATTCATATACGCACCCGAAGCCGAGTTGATAGCAGAATACTCTGGCGTCAGTGTCGTTAAATCCATTGCTGCAAACAGTTCCCCATCTTCCGTCGTGGAACACTTCCAAGCGTCCTTTGTACGTTTCATTGCTTCCCGCTAGTCTCACTGCACAACAACGAAAAACAAAAAAAATATGTCACAATAAATAACTCTTTCAATTTTCAATTTATTTGTTGTTAAAAAGCTAATGAAGTCTTTCATACAAAGTATGAAAACGACCGTAAACGACTCTAAAATTTCTGACCCGCGTGCTGACTGGACGCGTCAACAAAGCATGATATCGAGACGTCCTGAGCGTGAGTACAGTTGTGTCTGCCCAAACGCGCATGTGGACACTGTGTGAAGTCCGTTTCTGTACCAGAGCAATTGAAGTAGCTGAACAAGATCGAACCGTTGCCTGAGCCATACGTGTTGCCGATGAACTGCCCCTTGTTTCTAGTAGAACACATACATTCCTGTACATCTCAGTCAAATGTACTTTCTTTATTTACGTGTATTTACTCCGCGCTCGCCACGTCCTTAACGTAGCGAAGTGGAGTACATGCTGGTAAATTCCAAATGACCACAACCGAGTCCGATACATTTCCTGTTTGATTCTGGCAAGAAATTCGAGGTTTCTGAATCCAATGGTCACCGCAAACGGTCAAGTTCGTGACCCAACTAGAAAGCAGTCAGAGCCCGCACACCTCCGCCAAGGCGATGTTGTTCGCTAGGTGACAGCACCATCTTCGGTTTTGCAGCGGTTTCCCTTGTGCCCCATTGAAAGCAATGGTAACGAAAATTTCAAAGTGATCCAGAATCCAGGATTCCTTCCGGATCACCCTCAAAATTGAACCGCTGGTAGTTTGTACTACCGACGTACCCTCAAAATTTCGGAAAAATCCGTTCATAACTTTTTGAGTTATCTTGCTAACACACAGACAGACAAACAAACAGACAAACAAAGTCTGGCAAAAACATTACCGGGTACCTCCTTGGCGGAGGTAATTAATTTGAGCTATATCTCCATAGATAGATGCATAGTGATCAGGGACCACTAATAGGGTGCCGCACATGGCGACCCAACGGTCATATGGCCCACGACGTCATGTGATCCCAAAAAGGTCAAAGTCGTGACCCCAAAATGTGTGAGTTTCCATATCTCTATGTAGGCCTACGTACAAGAAAGACGCATGGTCACAATGAACCACTGTTATAGGCAACCGCCCGTAGCGAGTCCAATGGTTGCATTATAAGCGATGACGTCAAGTAATGGCAAACGGCCCACATCTGGCAGAATTTACAAGTAATTTAAGCAAAGTTCATTAGACGCGCTACAGCCTGTAGCAATTCCTGTTTGCAGTTTGTCCTGGTCTATGTCTATCCATTTCGTTGAAATTTACTGTTAAAGTGTGTGCTGCAGCCAAAAATTGTCATGCGTAAAAATGACTATGTCTGAGCAACCTGTTGTTCAATTCACTCTGTTCTAGGGTAGGGTTTTCGGGGTCAGCGTATACGGAGGCGCTATTTCCTGCAGTCATGCTGGAAAATTTTGAATAAGTCTAGGTCATCAGACACACTTTATATTTGGCTCGGTGTCTGGGTTTTTGGGTCGGGAGATCGAATGGTCTATTTGGGGTTTTCGTTATTGGCGGGTGATGTGCGCGGAGTACACATTAGATTTTTAGTATGTAAAATATTTTTCTATGTATTGTGTGACATTATTTCGCACAGGTGACATAACATCAATTAATACATATTTAACGACATGTTCAGCGACAAATTGTACCACTGACTGGGTGCAGCAGTGTCAAAAATCAGCCACGGTGGTAAAACTCTCATGCGTTATTTAACGTTTTGAACAACTGAAAAGGCGTTTTCACGCGTCCCTGAAAATAACCACACTGCTGGATGACGCTTTTGGGTCAAAATAAAAATGTGAAATTAAATAAAACGTATGTAATTTTTGGCAGAATAGCAGATAATAATGTCACGATACGTAAATCCTGTCTAGTCGTGCACTCTTTGGTACGGGTGTATTTTCAGCATAATATTACACCTCCAGATCAGGTTGCAGTCGAAGTTTTCACCACGGAGTGTGTAACACGATCCATCCTTTTACGTGTTTTGCATACCTTTTAGTTTTGCAGTGTATGCTACATGAAAAACTTGGCAATGATCTATCGTCAATCGGTACTATGCTATCGACGAACTAGACCAAAATAGCATAAAGCAATACTTTACATAAGCGCAGTACGTCTGTGTTATGTTTACTTACCCAAATCCGGACCTATAGCAAAATACCCCGGCGTCAACGTCACCAAAGTTGTCATCGCAAACAGTTCCCCATACTCCGTTGTACGATACTTCCAAGCGTCCACTGTATGTCATGTTACTTCCAACCAGTCTCACTAAACAGCGACAAGGAAAGTTGTTTGTGACATCGTTGATGTTTCTGTGCAAATGTAGGCTAACAGGCATAGGATTATACAGTGAAGCTTACTTTGTGACGTAGCCTACGGTTGAAAACTTGTGGTGCCGAAAAATTTGTGCTGTTTTTTCTGGACCAACTTGTACGTACATCAATGTACAGAACAGTGAAATTTAAAAAAAAAATTTTGGCACCTAAAACAAAATGCCCTGCTTTCGCTAGGGTAGCTGACCGTACCTGCCTGTTTACTATTTTGCTATTTGCTAACTTTCGGCACGCCTCAAATCATTATTAGTAAGCAATTGGCAAAGTATACTGGTTGGTTGGGCGAATACCCCCGTTTTGGAGAATGGGGTATGGGAATCCGACTAGGTATCACAGAGTAGGCCTAGCAGTCAGGCAACCCTATTTGCGTAATCAGACACTTTTCCAGTAAAATGTGGTGTTTAGTCACAATACATGCGTTACTGACAACAGACAGAAAAACAGACAGACGACAGACACAATTTCGTACCATAAGCGCGACCGCTAATACGGTCGGCTAACAAAATTAATGTCATTGGCTGATTCGCACAGCAACGTTTTGCTAAAACATTGACAGTAATTTATCTGACAAAATGAGCCCTCGTATAGTGACTTAAATTATAGTTTTTTTTGTCGCGCCGAACACTGGTGAGATAGGGCCTATTTCTCTTTGCAGTGTAAATCAGGGCCAGTAGAGCGTATAAGTAGACCGGAAACTCACCCCACTAGGTGTGCAAGGCTCGTAGATTTCCCGTTGTCGTCATAGCCATAAAAGATGTTTAAGTCTCAAGGCCAGCTAAGCCTAGAAGGCCCTTCCGGTCAGTCGCCTTAGTTGACGCTAGGCCCAAAGCCCGAGTTAGGAAAACACTACCCGTACGCCCTAGAATAAACGAATCGGTCGCTTCCACCTAGAAGATCGCCGCTGTGTGCTACGGTTGGGGCCCTCGCCTTGGAGGACAATCTCACAAATTGCTGACGTTATGGCTAAAAGACTTCCGGGCCGCCTGGGCTCAAGACCAGCTAGGTTCAGAAGGCGCTTTGGCCCCTTGAAAACTTGCAGTTAGGGTTGGCAGCAAGATAGGTTAGTGTTATGAGTAACCACTACAGCGCGGCGCTAGGATTAGGAGGCTGAGTCAGCACCTGGAATATGCGAGGGCGGGGGAAAAGTCGGTGAATACCGTACCGTTAGTGCCACACCACGTAACAAATTGGAAATGACAAAATTACAAACAAAATTCAAATTTGTTACCGTGACTGTTTATGGTTGTGTACACCCATCGCCCGCTAATCCCGACGTTTGTGTCTCCTGGTATTTTAGCAGAAGGAATTGTAACATAATTGAAGCCGTCTCGACTGTCGAAACCTAACTGCAAACATCATTTTACGAACTGCATTTGGCATCGCCATCTTAATGCTTATGACTGTGCCAGGTTATACCTTAAATGTACATGTATTATTCTAGCAAGTTGGGTTGTAATATACACTATTACAGTGGCCAAATATAGGCTTATCAGAGACAAATATTGCCAGTTGCCAACATCATGATGTTAATAGAAAGCAATAACTTAGTCTAAGACCAACGTGAACGCGTTTTATCATTAACGTTCGTCATCAGTTAAAGTCAACTTAACTGCACACGTAAATAGACGTTTACCGTTCCTTTGTTGTTAATATGGCCGTAGTGAAATATCATGACGTGACGTTGTGCATCAGAAGTTAGAACAAGTTGAAAAGTATTCCGCTGAACACGAACAAATCAACCATGCACAACGGTTCACTGGCGTTATTCTGAGAATGTGTATTAGTTAGCCTACGCTAAGATATGTAGCGAAAGTAGTAGTGATTTTTGCTGTCATTTGCCATAACGTCATAAATCAACATCGATAACTGTTTTACTTTCACCGATACTTTAGTAGGCTATCTCTGGCAAGTTTAAAGGCTTGATTGCTTGAAAATACTAACATTTGTGCCCAGATATAATAATTACAGCGCTGATCACCTATACCTGACAACACCGAACCCACATTTTAGCTCAAACCAGCATAGCTGTTAGGCCTACGTAACGTGTGTTATGTTACCCTAATCTACTGACTTAACTTTTCCAACACTGAATATTCTTTCTCATCGGCCTTAAACAACAAATTGCTAAAACACACAGCTCTTCTCTTAACATATTAGGCTACTCATTCTGCTCGTAACCTCGGCTTCATATATGACGAACACCTCACATAATTATGCCATATTTCTACACTGTTTAAATCTTGCCATTCTCGCCTTCGTCAAATTTGCTGCATCCGTTTTTTTTACCTTGATTCCAATACATCACATTATTGCAACCACCATCGTACATTCCAAAATTCACTAATATACTCTATACTATAATCTTTCAAAGTGTCAAGTAAATCGTGAGTACTGTTGTAAGCTTACTGACCAAGACTGGCTAACGCGCATAACATCGGAGACAGTGGTCCCTCAACATTGCTAACACTGCAAATTCAAAGATTGGCCTAATATTTGGCGTACGAGTCCTAATAATTTTAAGACCAAAGATAGCAAACTTGCAAAACTTGTCAGCGTGATGCATCTGCCAGTTTGCCAGTGCTAGTCATTTATCATGTCATATCGTATCATTAGCAGAAATTTTGCCAGTAGGCCTAAGTTATCCACCTGTGTGCTGGTGCTGCTAACAGACACATTGTGCCATGTGACAACAAAAACCCATCTTGACCTGAAGTCACAGAAACCTGCGTACGACAGAGCTTGTCGAACCACCTCACTGGTTTTGTTCAGTAATGATGCATCTATCACAGCAGAAACAATTCGAGTGTCTACAAGTAATAGTTGATGAAAAATCTCTCTCTACAGCATCACGCAAACTATGTGTTGATGTGCTGCTAAATATATTAATCGCTTTTGTGCTGTTAAACGTAGTTTAATATTGATTGTTTATTTCTGGCTTATGTTTTACTTTCCTGTCTATATTATAGGCCTACACCAAAACATAGGCCTACTGACAGTTCTAATAATGTACCTATTGACGTTTTCAAACCAAAGCAAATTGCACGAGAGTTGAGAAATGACATCTTTTTCTTTAGTTTGTACAGAAACGTGAAATTATTCGAAACTTTCGAAAAGTTTTTTGTAGGCCTAGTTGCTTAGTTATAAATGGTGCATAGAATTTCGTTCGTTTCGGAAACGTTTTTATACTGAAAAAATAATCAACACTGTTTTGGTATGCTACAAAGTCAAACTCTACAGTGCTAAATGTGTTTACCTGACGTAGTTGATCGGTAGTAGACACGTGCGTTGCTGGTGCTGTACGTGTTGAAGTCATTCCAGTTGGCGGCTATGAACGGAGTTCCATGACCACGTGGTATTGACCCACTGCCGGACTTTATCGGAGATCCGAACGACAACAGTCCATTGGTACACACCTGACGTATCAACATTAGAAACCCCAAAAACACCAAAGCACGACAAATTCGCTGCAAACTTTTGTATCCAGCGCCGCAGAACATTAAGAGGGCAAAATATGGTTAAAAATTCGACGCGATTTCAGACAAATTTACACTTTGAGACATTATGAACCGTTGCTGTGCATGAACTGGCTAACTTCTAATATCTAGTTTGATTTTAAAACATCTTTTAAAACTATGAGTTAGGCAGTCAATTAGATACAGTAGCCTGCTAATTATACAGCTGACTAAAAGTGGAGGAGGAGTTGGCCAACATTTGAGACAGTGGCGTCCGCTGACATGACCCCCATCAGAAATTGTGTGACACATGTTAAGACGATTCTTTAACCTTATTACAGTTTTAGCTTCGATGACGTGTGCAAGTACCTAATTCCACTCTGTGACTACTCCGCTGCTCAAAATAGTTTTTTCTCGGATTCCCAGCCGTGACCTCTGTTTCTTGAGCTTGTATTGCAGCCTCGAGTGGGCGTATCATCCATGCGAAAAAAAACAGCTAGAATCGATAGTTTTTCCTGATAACAATATCATAGAACCAAACATTACGACTTTATTTTATACATTGCCAAAGTTATGACCGTTTTAAGAATTGTTTAATTTTCCCCATAGTCTCCATTGTAATTTTTTTGGAATTTTTTGAATAAATAGATTAAATATTAATTTCAATTTTTTAATTCCCAAAAGGCACATCCTTGCGCGAGACCGCGTCGTTTGAGCCATCGCACGCAAAAATCCGGCGAAGGGTCTGACCTGTAGGTGAATTTCTGAAAAAAGGTATATATTATGTACAGCTAGAAAAATTTTTGCGTATATTTCACCTATTTGCCGAGAAGCCCCCTTATGCAGATTTACATAAAAATTTTGCATGAGGGGTAATCTAGCCGACGTAATCAACCGTGTCAAATTTTATCTCAATATGATCAGGGGTTTCGATTCTGTGGGGGTCGAATTTTTGGCTTTCCCATAAGAAAGAGAAGTCGCCGTTAACACATGGCTTGAACTACTGTTCAGCCTGTGATGTCGCTGGTTAACAATGCAGAGCTCTACTGAACGTTGCCGCGACACACTGCAAATAGGCTTATCGCGTGCAATGTGAATGTAGCCTAGTTCAAGGCTATACGTGTAAGTTAAACATCTCATGCCCGTTAGGGATGGGTAGCAGCAATCTTACTTGTAGATATAGCGAGACCTGTACAATAGATACAGTAGGCCTATAGCTAGATATCCTCGCGGGATGGGCAGAGAGCATTTAGGTCTGAATGTGACGCCGCCGAATAGGCATAGCCTAACGATCGTTAAGTTCATGAAATTTCCTCTGTCGGCAACCCTATTGATAAAGGGATGCGTTCAGAGGAAATGACACTGCGGCCGAAATTGGGCGATTGAAGAACAGACATTGGCAGAAAAACGCTAACCTCTTTTAAAGCGATCGATTAGGCCTATAAGCTCCCACTAATACCTTAATAGAATAATAGGCCTATTCTCCCAATAAGCTGGACGCTAAACAGTTATTTGAAAGACATTCATACAACTTGATTGTCAGTGCTCTTGGCCTACTTAATTGTTGACCTCTAAAACATTTTGCAATTTTTAGAGTAGGCCTAACACATTTTGTTGTGAATATGCCTATGCAAAAACGTGATCGCGATAGAACGCAAAGCAATTGCACAGTGTTTTACTTAATATGTGTTTATTCGTTTGACGTGTAAACTCGGACTGATGCTTTATAGAAATGTTTTATTCTATACGTAACTAGGTAATAAGTTCAACTTTAAAGCTGTATGCATTTGTGCTGAGGTCTGAGGATGTAGTAGACGACGTAATACCCGGTTTGCACTATCAAGCAAACATCGAGCAATCATCAAGCAAACATCCAGCAAATGCATTCAAAATACGTGCACGTCGTGTGCTATAATCGCTCGACGTTTGCTTGATGTTTGCTTGATTGTGTAAAGGGGTATAAGAAAACCAGAAAATTAGCTACTGAAGTAGGTCTACGCCTGAGAGACGACAAAAAACTGCAAAATTAATAGTAAATTAATGAATCAATCAATCCATCCATCTAACATGACGCCATCTTATCTCACGAACGAATCGAAAGTGAATTAAGTCAGTAATCTCTTAAAAAAAGCATTGGCAATTCAATCGTTCTCCCCTCTATTTTGTACAGGCGGTTGCGACTTACGTAGAGCTTTCTGTAGTTAAAGATGGTATAAGGAATGTTGATCGCTCCGGCGAAGGTCCTGCGGATGTTGACAACGCTGTCGCCTTCATCAGCACCGAATGGGTAGAAGATGTCAGGCAAGGAACTGTCATGCAGACTTGCACAACGATCAGTGCATATTATCAACAGCAACAGCTGCAGACATTTCAAATTTGTCGACGGTTTCACTTCTTGAACTAACTTCATGTTTTAAGCCTATTGCATGCAAGGAGTCATGCGTGTAGACTGACTGACACTAACGTCTAAATGCCGACAAGCGCATTGAAAGCATTGACTAATAGAAATACTGCAAAGCTGTTCACGCTTCGCTTGCTATGGCGTTATAGTTACTCAGCCGTTTATAAATAAACGCGTTGTGCGCTCAAGAGTGAAGGCAGAAAGGGTTTCTGGGAAGCTATAGGTTTGGTCCCGGGACCGAAGGGCCAAAAGTCAGAGCGGGGTAGCGTACTTGGGAGGGAACAGCTATCTTTCTCGCCAGCGTTGTAAAGACCTTAGCGGGGTTCGGGGCAAACTCCGGCTGCGAACGCATTTTAGACATACACGAGGACTGCCGTTGAACATCTGACATATTGCCAGTTCAGCATTCGAGAGTTTGCTCTTGTAGCCGCGATTGTCACAACAGAGTTTGAGGCGCTGTAGGCGTTAAACGGTGGCGACTATCAGCAGTGTCTATGGTTGTCTACACAGAACGTGCACGCGCTGCTGTATGCTCGTCGCACGCACAATGTGCCAACAACGCCGAAGTTTATTCAATTGATGGATGACGACATTGTCTCACTGACTGCACTGACACTGATTGTCAATCCTAAATGCAGAAAGTGCATTTACTTTAGTTGCATCTACTAGCTGACTCTGCCGCTGTATCTGATGACTCAGTGTCAGTTGAAGCTACGCGATCACTCGGTGACGTCTCTGACTCAAACACTCGATTACAGGGTGCGGCAAAAATGGACCCCAAAGTTTTTCGCTGTTTTCTTAGCAACCGTTTGGGATTTTAATGCAAAATATTACAGTTTTATGCAATGAAATCTTTTATATCTAACTGCCAGACAAAATGTGATTCTGTTGAAAAAAGACGAAGTTATCGATTTTTTAACATGACCGCCTACCGATTTTTCAGCATTAAAAATGTTCAAGTTGAAAATGCTATTTAATTTTCCAAAGTTGGTTACCCTGTTACTGCCGATGACGTCACAGTGACGTTTTGATAAACAGTAATTTATTTTGCTTATAAATTACCGCTTAATTATCGTTCTTTTAAAGCAATCGCCGGCTGCCCACCGGGTTCATCTTCCCGCAAGACGGCGCACCAGCACACACAGCTTGCAGCGCACGGGACGGGCTACAGGCCAACTGTCCAGATTTCACCACAAAACCAGTGGCCTCCAAATTTGTCGAATGTAAACCCAATGGACTATCACGTGTGGGCTGCAATGTTGAAGGCTTACTCCAAGCTTAAAACAAAGCCGAAAACAATCGCCAAATTCAAGGAAGCGCTTCAGGTTATCTGGGGCAACCTGACACAAGGACGATCAACAAGGCTGTGAAAGACTTCTCAAATTAAGCGACTGAAGGCTTGTGTTGGAGCTTGGAGCTAGTGGTAAACACTTTGAACATTCACACTGACAATGACATTCTGGCATCTGATCATTAGTTAACTGTGTTGTTTCAACGATGTTATTGCATTGTTGTAGTAGCTTGAACATCATTTAACGCTGAAAAATCGGCAGGCGGTCATGTTAAAGAATCTATAACTTCCTTGTTTTCAACCGAATCACATTTTACTTGGCATTTAGATGTAAAAGGTTTCATTCAATAAAACTGTAGAATTTAGAATTAAAACTCCAAACGGTTGCTAAGAAAACAGCGAAAACTTTAGGAGTCCACTTTTTGCCGCACTCTGAACCAGTAAACGTAAACTTTAGCACACGCGACATCACGAATACGTTGCCAAATAGTTCTTGCATAATTTGCATAATAAAAGAGGATAGTTTCGATTTATTTTTAGAATTATTTTTTAGAATTATTTTATTACTTATTTTAATAGTTATTTTATTCCATTTTTAAGCTCTCAAATTACTATTTCATTAAATTTTTTTCTCAAATTTTGTCTCGCTTAAATTTTCTTTGATTTTATTCCTTTAAATTAATTCTCGTCAAATTTCTTCGTCAAATTTTTCCAAACCCTTATCCTTATCTAAAGTTCCAAACCCTTTTTCCAAGCCCATTTTCAGTTCGAAAAATTTCCCATTAATTTTTTCACTTAGTTTTTTTTTCCATAAAAAACTCACTAAATTCTGTCGGTGATCAACGCTTGCCAGTCTTCACCCTTTCCTACTAGTTCTTACTAAATTCTATGAAATTATATTTTCCATGAACATTTTCAATCTTCACATCAATCCCTAATCTTTTCCCAAATCTCAATCCAATTGACCCACTTATCTAAACCAACACAGATAGCTATTACATATTATACTGTCACTAACCTTGACCCGAGTGGGCGAAGCTTGCCTACACATAAATATTTACAACGGCTGAAATTATGCACAATTTGACGCTAACGCATGCATTCAACTGAATTTTCATTTATCATACTCTGAAGTAGGGCCTAACGACAATCATTAGGCCTAGCACCCACAGATGGTTTAGAAAAAGTTCAACATGGGCAACAATTTGACGGTTGGCGTGAAACAGTTGAGGCGGGACATTAAAGCCGCAACCAGCAGCAGTCCCAACACTGTTGTAGTTAGCTTTGTGAAGACGTCAACATTCAACACGACAGGTGTGTGGAGAGTGTAAAATGTGCAGCAAACAGAGTCTGTGCATATTCCACGACTTTGATAATTTAGATTCGTTGCACAAAATTGTTTTACAAAGTCTTGTGTAACTGATAAGCATATACAGCTGTAGGGCTCCTGCTCCCAGTGGCGTAGCGAGGGGAGTGCGGACCACACCGGGCGGCACTTTTAAGGGGCGGCAAAAAGACATGCATGCAATAATTATTTATAATATTGCAACTAATCGTATTTATTACAGACATGAGTAACTGCAACATTAGCGTGTCATGAAAACTCTTTGGGTATCTTAATTAAAAGTGCCTGGAGTTTGAAGAGACACGTTACCTGTCGGGCCTGCTCCCTAGGTCATTACGGGACCAAGGTGACCGGGCGGCAACAGATCCAAGGGAGAGAAGCGAGACTTGCGGCCGCCTCCTAGGCTACCCTTTCGCCCCTAATCGAGAGTGAACACTAAGCTATATGCGAATTGCTAATCAATAAGTTCGTGTATCAGAACAATAATTAAAACAGTTGCTACCAGATGCCATATTTTAAAGCTAAAATGTGCAGTGTTTGCATGAATGCAAGACCCAGCGGTGGACAAGTGGGCCTCGGTGCGTATAAATTGCCAGTGTAGTAGTGTTTCAGTGTTGTCTGTGCTGAAAACAACTTCTTGAGATTGTCAGTTGAAAGCAGCATTTCAGTTATGTCAATTTATCAACTTTTAAGTGACAATGTTTTTGCTTGGAGAATTAAATGCGTTTAATAACCAGTAACCACAAAATAATAATAAAGTGTTGTTTGTTGTTGTAGTGAGAGCAGTGCGACAAAACGTCGGCTGGACGAGTTTGGACGCTTTGCTGCTTCATCGACTCTACATGGCTGTATTCAGTATTACAGTGACATTGTGTAATGTTGATGCGATTGACCGTTGTTCAGGCCCCGTGTAGGACACATGCTACGCTGGATGAATAGGCCTATACTGCACGTCATATGATTAATTTTGTTCAGTGCACACCAGTTATAATTTGTACTTGTGTTATTTGTTTGCAGTGTTACGTGGAAGAGAATGGACGAACGAACTATCAGAACATTCAGCTATTTCATGTAAAAAGCACTTGAAACCCAATGCAGGCCCCACAGACGTGCCATAGAAAATCCAAGAAATTTTCACTGCACTCATTATGGAACATCTAAAGAGTCATCATGTGCTTTCCATAAAATAGCATACCGCATACCGACAGAGGAAATTGTGGGTGCTGAAAATATTTATTTAGCCCAGGCTATATAACGCCCAACTCCCGGCCAGCGTCTGTGCATCAGTGCCGTCGTGGCCGGGGGGAGAAAATAGGGGGAGAGAGTAGTTCCTCCTAAATTTGGGGCTGTCGAATAAATCTCTTCTTGTTGGAAGTTTTGTCTAAAAATGCAAAATTTGGGACTGAAACTTTCTTTTTTGGCACGTTATTTAGGAACAAACTTAGAATTTTCAGCACTCATATAATCAAATTTTGTTCTGCCTGTGTGCTATTCCATGAAAAACGCATGATGACTCTCTAGATGTTCCACAGTAAATGCAGTAAAGGTTTCATGAAAAGTTCCATGGATTTTTTATGGAACATTATGTGGGGCCTTTCGTGGGTTTCAAGTGCCTTTCCATGAAAGGATAAAGAGATGAATTTAGTTCAATGTCAAAATCAAAGAATTAATTCAATAACTAATTAACGTAGACCAGGAGCTAGGAACTCACGACACAAATGACAGTAAAACGAGCTAGGGATTTTGAAGCCATTAGGAATTCGCACACAAAGCAAGCATTGCAAATCACTATTGATCAACCAGATACACTCAGTTACAAGACCAGCAGACAGACCGACAGAAAAATCAAGGACTAGCTGAGAGTTGACTGTGACACACACAAAGACAAGTCATTTATCACGTGTATACGCACGACAAATCTGTATAGTGTAGCGTGGTCATGAAATACTATCATCGTATAGTGATCATGATGATGATGACAATAAGTGGTTAAAACAGTACTTGACAGCAGGAAAGAGGCACGGACAAATTTAAGCAGTGGGGTCAAAGGGAACATGCGCCCACCCAAAATGCCAAACTGTTGACATCCGAGGCCCAAAAATGCACCCCAATACGTTATTTCATGACACAATTTTTACCTCCGCCAAGGAGGTTATGTTTTTGCCAGAGTTTGTTTGTCTGTCTGTCTGTGTGTTAGCAAGACAACTCAAAAAGTTATGGAAGGATCTTTCTGAAATTTTGAGGGAATGTCGGGAATGCCAAAAACTACAAGTGATTCAATTTTGGGCGTGATCCGGAAGGAATCCTGGATTCTGGGTCACTTTGAAATTTTCGTTAACATTGCTTTAAATGGGGCATAAGGGAAACCGCTGCCAAACCAAATATGGTGCTGTCATCTGGCGAACAACATGGCGTTGGCGGAGGTCTGCGGTCTCTGACTGCTTTTCTAGTTTTAAACTGCACCAGAAGTGGCACTACCCACCCCGAGACCCATCAACTAATGGAAAGGAGACGCCCCCTTCCCATACCTTACCCACGAGTCCCACTCGTGCCTCCATTCTTGTGTCCCCAAATCCGCCGCCTGGATCCAACGGAGTGCTGAGTTAGAAAAGAAGGCAGGATACGAAGTTGCAATTTTCCTAAAGCCAGTTGTAAATTTCCGAAACGACACAGGAGGCTATGGATGGTCAAAATTGCAATTCTGTCCCTGAATTTGGGCCTCCGGCGGCAAATTTCGCGTTTTTGGACGAAAATTTCGGACAAAAAGGAGATTTTCTGACAATTTTCTGATAGCGCACGTGCCCCGCTGCCACAACGCCGCTGCCCCCCCTCCCTGGATGACTCAGTTTAACCACCGTGGACAAGTTCACAACATGCACAGACAGCATAAGGAC
>Ga0209367_1006999_pt1 | contig 15575 bp, 16 predicted proteins | sample WorMetLIZISLAND2_FD_187412 | JGI IMG/M metagenome (GOLD analysis project Ga0209367, IMG submission 187412) | Marine gutless worms symbiont microbial communities from Max Planck institute for Marine Microbiology, Germany - Olavius geniculatus... ... | reverse complement strand
CCGACACGAAGTGTTAAAGTAATGTTGAAATTATCCAACGTTGCTGAAGCCTAATATGGTTATGCTTACTGAGTACTGACAGTTTTGCTGACGGTTTCGTTGTTATTATTATTAATTAAGTTTAGTTAAGATTTATTTCTTTTTGTTTAACTGTGCTACCATTGTATTATGGTGAATAAAGTTGTATATAATATTATTCGTGCATGACAGCAGCAAGTCATGATAAAATAATAAGCCCTGTGTGAGACGCCCTGCGCTATTACGATTACTCAACCTTGCTTCTCTACGGGGTAGGGGTAGGTAGGCCTAAATCGAGCTCTAGCTGGCAGGCACGTTTGCCAGTGTCGGGTAGCAGGTAACACTGAGTGATCCCATTCTCATATGGCAGTTGACGCTCCGTAGCTCTGCGACGGTCCGCGACGGATTTCTCGTAAAGAGCTATAAATAACCTTTAACCTTTAATGCTGGCTATAGCAAAGTAGGAGGAAGAATGAGTAATGTGATACAAAACTGGCAACAAGCTCGCGGAAGTCGCGTCGGCTAATTATAACACTGCGTTCGCCAGAGGGCACTACGTACAATAACAGTTATTTTATACAATACATGGTATTGTGTAAAAATTCACATTTATTTTGCCAGAGACTTTTCCGCTTTAAACAATACGTTCGTTTTCATATTGTGTGCATCTGCAAGATGTACTTTTTGTTGTATCTTGAGTTAACATAAACACTTGTAGTCGTAAATTGCACACCCGTGAAAAGCTCACTTTTTGATGGTAATATTCTCAAGGCGGTTGGGACAATAAGCGGGGTGTGACATGCATTGCGCTGTTTTGATCGCACTTGTTGTCGCTGGACTGATTTTCAAATAAATGGAAATGGAATGGACTGTCACTCTTTTTGATTACTTGTTTAGGGTGGTTACTGGTTACTAAAGGCGTGATTTCATTAGGTCGAACGGTCGACCGTGGTTACGTTTGCGCAACCAGTCGTGATTTCTGAGAGCCGTTTGAGCTCACTGACGAACAGTGTTCGCCAAACAAGTCAACCGACGCTAGTAGCTGTTTACGCTTTTTACGCGCGGAAGCTTTCAGCGCGCCTTAGCCATCGCAATTCTGTCTGTCCGTCTGTCCGTCACACGGGTGGATCAGTCAAAAGCGGTGCAAGCTAGAATCACCGAATCTTCACCGTCGGCTGCCTGGAAGACTCTAGTTTCAGGAACCGTAAAGCTTTTCCATAAATTCGAAGTGGGTCCCCGAAGTGGGTGTTAAATAAGAGGGGGTAGAGAAAATTTGCGATTTTTGGCCAATAAGTCGCTGTATCTCAGTAACGGCGCGAGATAGGGCCTAGGTTACTATTAATCACTAATAGGAAGTCGTATACTGGCTCTCGATTGGCGCCGAATTCAATGACCTTGAATGACCTTGAACTACAGAATAAGGGGTTTTATGGATTTTTTGGTGATATCGGGCTGCAACACAAGTCTATATCATTCACAAGGTGCCGCCACGGAACTATCGTTATGCGATCCAGATAGAGAATTTGGTATTTCAATCAATCAATCAGTATTGCCTTACGGTTAGACAGATAATAGAAAAGTTTGGACGATGATGTTCGGATATGACTTTCTGAAGAGCCAGGTTTTAAGGTGACGACAAAACACTGTGAGTGACTGAGATGTTGTTATGTCCTTCGGTAAAGTGTTCCAGACACGAGGTCCAGCAACCGTGAAAACCCGGTTACCGACAGTTATGTCCGACGACCGGGCAGATCGGCAGCAGGAACGAGTGGACCCAATTACCACGGAGCACTTCCGTGAAGAACTTTGTATGTCAGAACGGCGACTTTGTACTCAATCCGCTCTGGGACGCGCAGCCAGTGAAGACTGGCAAGCGCGTCGGTGATGTGGTATGCGGATCTCATATGGTAGATGAGCCGTGCCGCCGCATTCAGTACCGACTGAAGACAACGTACCAGATAAGCCAGAAGGCCAATCAGTACGGCGTTTCCATTGTCCAGTCTGGACAGCATCAAGGTGACCACCAAAGACTGGAACGTGGCTGGCGGTACTGAGCGGCGGATCTGACGTAATTGTCGGAGTGCTGCAAAGCAATACGACACGGTTCTTTTAACGTGCATCCTCATGATCAGATCGCTGTCAATGTAAATGCCTAGGTCACGGACAGACTTCGCTGTGTTGACTGCGGCCCGATCGATTAGCAGTGCGGTGGTCGGCAGTTGATGATGACGACGGTAGGTTGCGCACCACAAAAGCTCTGCCTTGTCTGGATTTGACTGCAGTCTGTTTGACTTCATCCAGCCAGATGTTTCGTCCACGCAGCTGGTAAGTTCCTTCGAGAACGGAACTACACCAGCAGGCCGACACGATCCGTGAACCTGCGTGTCGTCAGCGTAGAGATGAGCCGATAGGTCGTGGCTTTCGATCAGCGAAATCAGATCGACAGTGTAAATTACAAACATTATCATCCCCAGAACTGAGCCTTGAAATTTCGGCCCGTGCAAAGCTCTAACGGGAAATTCCAGAGTTACTAGTTTTGAGCCGTTGTAGCCTGGGGTGGACGTGGTCTGGCTGCATAATTAGCGTTTCGTGAACATTCGTGATTTTGGACGGCTGTCGGCTGTTTACAAAACAACTCGTCACCGACCAGTGAATGGAGGTTGAAAAAGTTTATGCCGTTTGACATGTTTGACCTGCCGAAATCACGCCTTAAGTGTTGACTGGCACAGATATGGGTACTTGGGTAGCTAGTGGACTTTTTAGTTATTTATGTAGTGTAGCGTTATGTGTGTTGTACAGCAACTTTCTTTTTCTTTCTTTTTGTATGTGTGTGTAAAAAGCCTATGCCATTTTTATGGACCGAGTGATTTAAATTAAACTTGATTTTAGCCTATGAATCTTTGATTAAAAATGTAATAATAGGTTCCGTTCAGCGCTGCGCCTCAGCCGTCCGTGGCGTGGAAATGGAACGGACAGACGAAGCTTCCAGACCCGACCCGGACGACCGTGCAGACCCTGAACGATGTGACGTCACTAACGCTGAACCGAGTCCAGCGCTCAGACGCAGGCACCTACTCGCTGCTTCTGGAGAACAGCTCCGGCAAGGCGACCTTCAGCGTCAAGCTCAAGGTCATTGGTAAGTGGCCTGTATGCAATACTGTACATGAACGGCGCTAGGAATTTGAAACTGGGAGAAGGGCGACTGGGGGCAACTTGGCAAGGGACAAGGTACAAAGCATAGGGGGCAATGGAAATCAACTGTGTGCGCCAAATGTTGACCTTATTCAGTCGTGTATCGTTACCAGAGGTCATTTTAGCACAGTGTGTGTGGCAACTGCGAGGGGCAAAGGCAAAGGCACAGCAGGCCCTTGTCCTTCCACCCCTATGGCGCCACCCATGTAAGTAAGTAAGTGTGTAAGTAAAACGTGAATTTCTATAGCACATATCGTTAAATTAACCTATAATTCTATGATGCAGTGTATTCACGTTTATTTATTATGCGTAGAAAATTCATGTGCTATGGTTCCAGATTTTGGCAGTGAATGAATTGTTACTTCCTTGCAATAAAACTTGAATGACGGCATTTGAGATTTCTAGGTCATTATTTCATAGTTCTTGACATTATTGAGCTTAGTAGGCCCTAGGCTTACATGTGTAGTTGAGATTTTGTTGGCAATGGCTGATGTAGGCATAAAGCTATGAGAACGTTGTTGTATATGTTTTTAATTGTTTTCCTTTAATCGTGTTTTCTTTATTTTTTTGGTTTACTATCTGCCGGTGATGGTGAGTGAATAATTGATTTTCTGATTGAACTGATTAATTCGTGTGTACGTATGCGTGCAGACAAGCCGGGCGCTGTGAGCCAGTTTGCGGTGAAGGACGTGTGCCCCAGCTCGGTGACGCTCCGCTGGTCCGCCCCTCGCGACGACGGCGGTGCCGACATGACCCAGTATGTTGTCGAAAAGCGGGAGGCAAGCCGCCGGATGTGGCAGAGTGTTTCCAGCGTGCCGCCAGACGTCATGGAACTGGAAGCCGGCGGACTGTTCGAAGGCAACCAGTACGTCTTCCGCGTGGCGGCCGAGAACGTGGTCGGATTGGGCGAACCGGTGGAACTCCGAGATCCCGTCATACCAAGGAGCCAGTTCGGTCAGTACCATAACCCGTTGAAACTTTGGCACAATTCTTAAGCCCGGGCAGCTGCCCACGGCTTCCACAAATAGGGTGACCTCTACATTATTCGTAAACAAAATTACAGAATATCACGTTAAAAATACCATGGTGCGACGAGAAACACAATTTAACTATTTTGCTGACAAAATATCAAACATTTACATTACTGCATTGCATTATTTTTTTAGTTTTTAATTTTTATTTTTTTCTTTATTATGTATATTTTTTATTATTATTATATTTTATTATTTTGATAGAGGGCTTTCACACGTTTGAATCCGACTCTGGCAATTGCAGCCTTACAAAAAACACCACTGGTAAAACAACAGCATCGCGAGAAAATAAGTAAGTAAGTAAGTATAACGTAAAATGTGAATTTATATATCGCATCAAATTAACCTCCCATGCCAGCGAGATTCTACAAATCAGAATTGCATTGAGCCAGCCACAGAACATTCGGCCTACGTCAATGTTGTATTGTAAATGCTGCGTGTTTTTTCTCATTTTGATCAGACTGTTGATTGTCTCCGCAATGTCATTGAAATTGTTGTTACCAGATGTCAGATTTTAAGCCTGAAATGACGTGTGCGCATCTATTTCAGTTCCAAAAAGGCGCAGAAAAAGCAGCAAAAATCGGATAGCGGACGCTCCCTACGGAATGGGTAAACAGTTTGCCGATGTGCCGGAACGGAAGCTGCAGAATTTTAGCCACAAAATTTTCGATGTGCGTCCGTCTGTCTGTTAGATTTGCCGGCTGCGCCGAGTGTGCCGGAAGTCTCTGACGTCACAAGCACCTCGTGTCACCTGACCTGGTCGCCGCCTCGCTCCGATGGTGGAACTCCCATCACAGGCTATACAGTGGAGCGACGGACGGACGTCGGCGGGCGATGGATCCCACTCAAGGCCAGGTGCTTGCTTCTCGATTTACGGAATATCTTTCGATAGTCCTGCTGATTGAAGTAATTAACAGACACGCCGCCGTTATACACGATGCACAACAATTGACGAGCTAAAAGCTATAAAAAAAACAGTCTGTGTACAACACGCGGTGGATAAATGGCACTTATCAGTATTGCTTATTTCAGACGGAAGTTCGTAATTATCGTGTTTGATATGGTGTACTGCGTTCGGGTGGTAGTGGTCAACGAAAGGGATAAGTGCGTGTGCGAAACAATCGTTCATCTTTACAGAGTGCCATCACAGTGGGCGGAAAATTATCGGTTTAGTGACCTGATTTGCCAGCTCGTCTGTGAAAAGCTTCCAGTTTCAAGATATGTTGCATCTAAGTGGCTCTGTGAAATAGATCGTTGTTGTCTCAAGACGAAGGCCGTAAGTGCGAGAATTGTCTTAAGAATCTTAAGAAGACGACTTTCACACTTACGGCTGTCATTTTAAGACAATGACGGTCTAATTTGCACACAGAGCACTTTTGACATATTTTGTGATATATCTTAAGACTACAAAAACTCACAATCGCTTTTGGTATCTTGAGACGATGTAAAGTTGTAAATGAAATAAAAAAAGATATTAGGATCTTGACTTTTGCCTTGGGATGCTCTTAAGATAGGTAAAGCTTATGATGGTGTTTGTGAACTGACTTTACCGCGGTAATGATAATCTTTATTCACCAACACAATGTGGTAGAAAACAAAACAAAAATATGTAAAACAGTTACTAGGCTATAGCATATCACAGACGCACATAACCTTAACTATAACAGTATTCTAACAGCTTAGCGTATAGCGTTGAAGTTCAAGTTTGTTTACAAATTTCTGAAATTTACAGGGAATTATCTCGCTAGGTAACTTAAATTTGAAATAAATGCAGCAATCTCCTATTATATTAGTGTTTCAGAGGACAAACTTCTAAAGAGTACAATAATACTGGCATACATGTACTGTTTAGTAGATGTAGAAAAACTTCCTTAGAGGCTAGTCTACCAATCTTGCTATATAAGGCATTTACAGATTCAAAAAATGACCGTTTTGCATTATCCAACGAACATTTAAATTTACAAGATCGTACAATTACAATAACCAAGTATCTGATCCTATCCACCCACATAATGGGTGTACCGTCACCACTCAAAATGTCAGCACATTTGACATTATACCGCTGACCAATGTGCATGCAGCATGATTTTCTAACATTGATTTGCATATCGAGAAGATTCAGTTCACGTTCACATATACTGACAATGTTCTGTAGCTCGCAGACTGACGGAGATATCATTAGTATATCATCAGCATATAATATAATGAAATACCGCTGAGATAACGATTTGCAGAAGATCTTAAGAATTATAAGACAATCTTCACATTTGCAGTCAGTCATCTTAAGATAAAGATTTTATAATTTACAGAAAACTTACGACGACATATTTTAAGACGTGCCCTAAGAAGACAAAACGATACAGTTTTGTTATGAAAAATCATGCGATCATCAAAGAAACAAATTCTGTTTTCCTGTAGCCTTAAGAAGTATCTAAAGAAGGGAAGATAGATCTTATTTATGACAATGTCTGTGAATTGGCACACAGGCCGATGACCAACGAGCTGGAGGTGACCGACCTGTTTGAAGGTCAAAAGTACGAATTTCGCGTCATCGCAGAAAACAAAGTTGGAGCGGGGAAACCCGGCGAACCGAGTGTGTCGATAGTCGCCAAGAGCCCCTTCAGTAAGTACCCGACGAGTGTTAATTAGTCGGTACAGCACAGATTTATTAAGCATATTGGTACGATTAAGTCTTTTACATATGCTGAATGTCTCGATATATTGTGTGCGGAGTCGTTTGAACTACAACGTTTAAAGTTTGACTTGATAATGATTTATTGTATTGTTCATGGTCTTAATGCTCTTGAGTTTTCTGATTATTTTACTTTTGGCTCTTCCATTACCCATGGTCATCCACTTAAGCTGATGAAACAGGCTAGCCGTGTTAACAGCCGTGCGTTTAGCTTTGCTGACCGAAGTATTGATGTTTGGAACAGTTTAGATAGCGATGTTGTCTTGGCACCATCATTGTACGTCTTTAAATTAACGAACTTAATTTTATAAATTGTGTGTGTAGCATGTAACTTGTTAGGGATAGTGTAAGACGTCAGATTTCTTTTGACCTTCCATTCCTTTACCATTATTTGCTGCTGTTAATAAAACTATTTTGATTTGATTTGAATTGATTTGTTTAACGAATTGTGGTTTTTTGCACATTGACTACTATTTGGCATTCCATTATGAGTGTTGATTTATTTTAATTACTCAGGATTTTTTTGTTTTATGTGGTGAATATACGAGGCGATTGTCGCGGCAACGATCAGGGCGACGATTGCCTTAAGTATTCACTATATTAAATGTAAATGTGTTATAACCTGTTAGCGTGTGAGCCTGTGTAAATTAAAATGTTTTCGTCACCTGTTAGGATAATTTTCCAAAAATGCCACAAGTGCTCCGACGAGCCTGGCACGCCTTGCAACTGGAATTTCGTAGTACTGTTGTTGCTAGAAAGTCCAAAAGTTGTGGTAAATACGTATGTTTTTTTTCAAGGACCGTCCGCACATCTCTGAAATGCACCTTTAATAGAACTTGCTCCTATTTATCAGGTATAGTAGGCTTAATAGAAGGCTCTGGTTTAAACACGCCTGTCTGTTGGTTGTTCAGGATTGCCGGGAGCGCCGGGCGTGCCGCGGGTGGAACTCCAACGTGGTGGATCGGCGGCGGCAGTCAGCTGGACTTCACCCAGCGACGACGGCGGATGTCGACTGGACGGCTATATCGTCGAGTACCGGCCGGAGACCGCCACGCGCTGGACGCGCGCCAACGACCTTGACCAGCCGGTCCGTGACCTTGACCTCGTCGTCAGGAATCTCAAGCCGGACTCGGCCGGGACGTACGAGTTCAGAGTGGCGGCGGTCAACAAGGCAGGCGTTGGCGCGTTCTCGGCCAGCGCGAAGCCCAGCAAAGGTGCCGACGAACCGACCGGTAAGACTTTGTTCACACAAACACGAGTACAGGTACGAGTACGAGTCAGGGTTTTGGTTTACGGCTCGTACAAGCTTCAGTAGAGTGTTCACGAAGCACTTATCTCAACGAGTCTATTGACAATGGGCACTAGAGTCGAATGAAGTGAATGCTTTGCGAGTAAAACAACAATAGGGTCTACATTGTTAACAATTTTACTAATCGCGCAACCGTAATAGTGAGCAATTCAACAGTGACACAAATCTTGATGTGAAACAGTGGCGTAACTACGGGAGGCAAAGGCAGGCACTGCCTCCGGCCGCCGGCTCAGAAGAGGCGCCAGGGGGCGCCAAAGGGGTGCCACAAGAGTGCCAGATTCTAATGCTTTTTTAACAAACCATACCAAGTGTAATGCAAATGACGTCATTGCATTGTCACCCATAGATAGCTTCAAAATGGTTATAGCTACGAACCTCAAATTATGCATGCTTGTTCACAGGGACAGTTTGAACGTGGCTTTTTAATGAACGTGGCCTTTTAATTTTTGTTTGACAAGGGGGCTTCAAACTTGACCTGATGTTTACATAAACAGCGCAAACATTATCATGTAAAAGTTTAAGAAAAAAGAGCGTGGCCAGGAGTACGCGACCTTTATTTATTTTTGCGGTTTTATGTTATTTGTTTTTTTTGATGAACCATGAGAGATATTTTTATCTCAAACTTTAGTTTATCATCGTACAGAGTTGAAAATTTTGTTTTTTTTTGACACAAAATGTGATGCAGAAAATAGCCAGTGTGTAGTAGAAATTTAACTTATAAATGTGATTGCAGCATTTTTATCAATGAAATTTTCTAATAGGCCTATGACCGATTTTACGTGGAAAAGCAATAACTAAGTTAGTTTTTTAAAAAATAATTGCATTATTGGTGCAAAGTATTGTTCTATACTGAGTCAAATATGAAAAATCTTTAAAATTTTTACCACCAGATGTCATCGTTTAAGACTAAAATGCACCAAATTTAGTTTCCGCTGGGGCTCCGTCTCAAAGCTTACATTGACTGATTATGAAATAAAGAAGAAAGGTCTCTTTTTATAAAACACCGTGTGTAGAATACATAGGTTGTTTAAAGATTCGGTACATATATCGGGCCGAGGGGGGGGGGCGTTATGCGTTATCTTGCTTCCGGGCGCCGACGACGTTACGCCACACAGGTGAAGTGTGCGTCATAGCTAAGGTAGTTCTTAAATTAGTGCTATTTAGGTTTATACTTGCGTTTACTTCATACGGGTTTGATATTTTTAAAAATCGCTCGTAATTGTAAATGGTCGTCATTGGAATACTCGCAACCTGGTGCTTTTGGAACGCGTAGGCCCGCATGGATACTTAGACTCGCATTTGTGTCGGCATTCGGGATTGGCGAAAACAAGATTGCAATCCCGGGATCCCAGGATTCGGGATCCCGGGATTGCAATCTCTAGCACTGACTAATAGTCAGTGCTAAAATTGTGGATAAAAGGCCAGCGAAACGTCAAGGTCGAGACGCCCAATGCGTTGAGGTGGAGGGGGAGAGGTCTGAAGAGGAAATGTCTTTCTTTTCAGCCGACTACGAGGTCTGGGCAGTGGCGGTTTAGGCCCGGGGCGGAGGGCACAGCCCTCCTATTTTTGTTCCAGGCCCCCAGTTTCGTGGCCAGCCATGTTTTTTTGCAAAGATAACACATTTTTTTGATTTTTTGCCTTTCCAGTTTTTTTTCGACAAGCGGCCAAATTTGCGGCTTCCATTGAACGTCCAAAACCCAAAAATGCTTCAGCTTTAGAGGGGCTTCGCCCCCTGACTCCCTGACCAGGGGCTTTGCGCCCTGGACCCCGCTGGGGGCTCTGCCCCCAGATCGACCTTCGTTATAAGCTCGTGCTACCGTGCTCGCCATTGAGTGGGGATCCGTGCCTCCAGATATTGTGGACTAGAACCGCCACTGGGTCTGGGGCAGCGTCGTAAGCTCACCGAGCTGGGTATGGGTGGAGCCAAAGCCGAAGTTGAATTTGGTGTATTTTAGGCATAAAATCTGGCTGAGTCGGGTGGTAGATAAAACCGTGTGATCCCATATACCAGGTGACGTTCCGTAGCTCTGAGATGGGTTTTCACGAAACGCAAGCTATACCATTTCACAAGTTAAAATTCCTGGCCTCGTCGCTGTTGACCTATCATATACGTGTTTGGATGTTTGCTGTCAGGCGGCAGTCGGCCTCGTCTGTTGGAACCATTCAAGGACGTCATGGCGACGGCGCCCAGGGAAGCTGTGTTCCAGTGTTCAATTGATCTCGGACAACCGCCGGCCAAGGTTATTTCAACGTATTTGTAATTGTGACTAGATATAGAGTCACTGGACAATTCTTGTTTTTTTCCTTTTTGTGTTTCTGTGGTCAAAGTTCATTCGACATGTTTTTGATACCTTCCTATGAACAAAGACTCGTTTATAGTCTATACTATATCCATTACCGTATTATTGTGTAGCAACCAGTGGCGGTTTTAGGCCGGGGCCAGGGGCCTGTCCCCCCAGTTTTGCTTCAGGCCCCCCAGTTTCGTGGCCACCCATAATTTTTTGCAAAAATAGCACAAATATCTGATTTATTTGCGTTTCCAAATTTTAGAAAAGTGGACAAATTTACGGCTTCCATTGAATGTCTGAAAACCAAAAGTACTTCAGCTTCAGGGGGGTTTTGCCCCTGACTCCCTGACCAGGGGTTTTGCCCCTGGACCTCGCCGGGGGGACCCCCATTATAGGCTCGCGCTACCGCGCTCGCCATGGGGCTGTGCCCCAGAATTTGTGGGCTTGAACCGCCACTGGTAGCAACAGTATTAAATGTGAGCCTTGTTTTTTTGAGACACAGCATATAATAAGTGGTTGTCAGTAATAATCTGTTCTACTTTGTATCCACCGCCTTAACATTTCGCATATCTTATTATAATAAGAAAATTTAACTTTTATGGTCGTTTGCACACATCAATCAACTGTACACTGCGTAGTGCTCCATGTCGTTTCTGTCACGTGGTTATGATAATATGTGTCATTTAATTTTTATGCAGAAGACATTGACATTATTTATTTCAGTATTTTTAAATGCTCAGTTTTTTTCAAGATATTATGTTTTTATGATGTTAAACAACTTTGCTAAAACATCTATGCTCTCTTTGTCTACAAAGCCTCTCTCTCTGTCTGTCTGTCTGTCTGTCTGTTTGTCTGTCATGCTTTGACGAATAGACGTGTTCAATAATAAACGAATATGAATGGATGAATTTAGGTGCGCTGTTACCGTGACGGACGAGAACTGGCTGAGGGCTCCAAGTACTCGATGGTGGTACGCGGTACGGAGGTACGACTGGTCGTACGGGATACTGAGCTGGCTGATGAGGCAAGATATCGATGTGAGGCTTCTAACAAACTGGGCAGTGTCGACACAGAGGCCAGGCTGTCCATGAAAAGTACGACAACCCGCTATATACCATAAGAACTGAACTGTTTGATTGTACTTTTTATATTTTAATGTGATTCAGAAGCTGTCATTGATGTATCCGATATATTGTAGACACCCCCAACCGGTATTTCTGAGTAGAAAATACGCTTTCCAATATTGCTTCAGTGCTTATTTTTTGTGTTTGTACTTTTTACGTAGTAGGCCTACTTCTTTTCGTCGCTTTCGTAGGTCCACCGAAGATCAAGTTTAGTTGCCGAACGGAAATGGGAATGGTGGGAAACAGGGAATTGCTTAATCGGAAAATGGGAATAGTATTTAAGTTTAAGATGAAAATGGGAATGTAATGGGAATGGAAATGAGAATAAAGTCAATGAAATGGCAGGAATTTGGTACGAAAAATTTGTTCCTTTTATTGCTGACGTACACTGTAGGTCCGCCAAAGATCAGTCTGGAGCCGAAGTATCGCGAAGTGCAGAAAATCAAGGGCGGAACGCGAATGAAGCTACAGGCCACAGTGACCGGCAACCCCAAGCCATCGGTCACGTGGCTGCTCAATGACGTCACTCTGACGTCATCGGGACCCATCAACATCCGGACGGACGATGCGGGGCTATCGACCATCGAAGTGGACGACTCGAGCCGACTAACTGCCGGGAAGTACCGAGTCGCGGCCGAAAACAACCTCGGCCGTGCTAGCACCGATATCGAAGTCACCGTCACAGGTCGGTCGCTCCTATTGGCTGACCGGATGCTTATACATATTTACTGCTTTTCGCTGTTTAGATTATTACAAAAATTGTTCAGAACGTAAATTTCTTTATGGAAAACACGTTTTGTCAAAGAATGTACTGTAATGTATAAAGTAGCTTTTACTCAGCACATATAGGCGGCTTTGATCTTCGTTTCTTTAGCCCTCAACCTGAAACTAGTTTTCATTGCGAGACCGTGGACACTGGGCTCTAATGTATCGCGCGGTGTGTCTGTTTACGTCTTTCACTGGAACTTATTGCGTCGTCTGCCCACGGACGGATGGCTTAGCTATATCCACCGTCACTGTCGCCATTGTCACCGTGTCTCAAAAAAAGATTCCCGACATTGTCGATTTGCCAGAAACAGACTCTGGGTAAGATACATGGAACTTAATCGGTCGTTTGATGGCCACCTGTGTCGGAAATATTCCTGCTGAAAATTACTACGATTTGATAATCGTGCCTCAAGTTACAATTGATAATGTCGGGGATCCTGTTTTGACACGTTATTTGGCTAAATTTTATGACCATGCCGATAATTTTGTTTGTTTGCGCAGACAAGCCAACGGCTCCGCTGGATCTGCGAGTGGTCGACCGATCCAAGGATTACGTTTCCATGACCTGGAACGCTCCCAAGTCCGACGGAGGGGCTTTGATTACCGGATACGTGGTGGAAAGACGCGAGGGATCGCGCACTACTTGGACCAAGGTGACATTGATCGGATAAAAATATTTCCTTCTTTTTGACATTCGCAATAATTGTTTAATAGTTTTTTTTCTTCTGTCGGCAACTTAAAACGTTTTTTTTGCAATTTCTAGCTATCTTTAGTCTCTCGCCCCACCACAGCTCCTCAGATTCGGCTATTTTCTGGCCGATGTTGTTGTGCGCTATATATTTTTTACTTATTAGTCCGCCGGAGACGATAGTTTTCACGAGGACTTAAGTTTTACTGCAGATGTTTTATTTTTTTTCAACGTGAGATCTCCGAGATGCGTGTTCCGACCGGCGTGAAATTTTTTTCCGGTGGTCAGTACTAGGCCCAATTATATAATGCCGGTCCAAATTTTTTTGGGGGGAGGCACACCCCTAAAAAATTTCAAGGACCAAAAACATGGAAAATGTAGCCCGATTTCGGACGACTTCGAAGTTTGGCGGCGAATATCTCCGAAACGGATGAAGATATTCAAAATTGGATAAATATTTTATCTACCGCGATTCCTCCTGCGTTAGGCGAAACAAGTCCGGTGAAGTTTGGTCCAGTGACCTTGGAGATCTCGATGTGAAATCGTACCCACCTAAAACGCATTTTTCGGAAGAGTATATTTCGGCCCCTAGGGAATGCTGCGCCCCCAATTTTTTACACGCGCTAGAGAATGACCAAGTCTTAGCGCACTCTGCAACGGAGACGCAGGCCCCCTTACAATTTTTTTCTCAAAGGGTGGTCAAAAATTGGTTTAAAATGTAGCGTATTAGCCGCAAGAACTTTGGTGCCAAAAGGAGTAGTTTTATGAGACTTTGCCACGTGACGTGTTGCTAGATGGGGGTGATAACGCGAGTACAACTTTTGGGAGACACCGCTCCCTTACAATTTGGGAGGGCAAAAATACGTCCAAAATTTAGTACGTTTTACGACAACTTTCGAGTTTGACCGCAAATATCTCTGGACTGTATAGAAATATCGACAAGCGGTAAACGGCGTTATCAAACACAGTTAATTCCGCGTTGAACAGACGAAATTTGGTGAACTTTAGTCCACTAACACCAGAGATTACGCGGCTAATGTTTACCCACCCAAATCGACTTATTGGTAGAGCCATATTTCGGCCCTAGGGGGTGCTTCGCCCCCAAATTTTCACGCACTAGAAAATGACCAAGTCTTACTAGCATACCCCGCACCAGGGACGCGGGCCTCCTTCACAATATTTTTTTTCAAAGGGTAGTCAAAAATTGGCTTAAAATGTAGCATATTAGCCGCGAGAACTTTGGAGCCAAAGGGAGTAGCTTCATGACTTTACATTTACCTTTTATGCTATTTATGAAAAATAACTTTAGACTTTTTTTTCTCAGACACCGTGTAGGTTATATGTCTAAGGTTGGCGAGACAAGCTCGGAGACGCGCAAGTACAAGGCGACCCGGCTGACCGAGGGAACGGAGTATGCTTTCCGTGTAGCTGCTGAAAATACCATCGGTGTCGGAGCGTTTGCGACCATCGACAAACCAGTCAAGGCCGACGTACCATTTGGTCAGTTCATATCCTCGCTTGTTTCGATGTATTTTGTTCCAACGAAATTTTAGCTAAATTAATCTGAGGTTTTTGTTTAATTGAATAGATTTGTTATTTAATACATAATTTTTCTGGGTACGAGTGTGCTGAATAACTGCTGGCTTGCCGTTAATATTCCGTGTACATGATGAAGCTGCCTTGACGAGCCGGCTCATCCAGCCAGTTGGACGAGCGCTGGAGAAGCGTTCCTGAGCTATGCCATTGCAATTTATACACTTGAACTAGCTAGTGGAGTGCTTGACGAGCGCTCGTGCGCTGGTTGAGCGCTCGTCAAGCTGGCTTGTCGATCTGGCTCATCGAGGGGCTTTACCATGTAAACAGGGGACAACAGTCTCCCGGGAGTTGTTAACTGCGAACTACTGTAGTTCGCCTAATGGAAATTGGCCATTAGTGAAGGCTGTCAACATTTTGGTGCTAAATATTGAAGCACTGAGCTCTCTGTATTATTGCGAAAGGTCTACGGGGTGAAGGCCTAGTGTGGCTGATTGGGGCGGTGGTGTGTCTGCTGGCTGCAAACTCCAGGTCCAATTGTTTGTTTATGCGGGCAATGGATGACCGCATAGTGCGCTGCGGTATCATTAGTTCATGCCAATCAGCTGCCACTTTCGAGATTGTCAAAGCGCTTCTGGCCACGAGTTTGTCTTATGTAAGAAGCGCTATAGCAAGTACTGGACTTAACCATTGCCATTATACGATTCCGTACCACATATTGAATAAAAAGGAAGATGGCGGACAGCATACTTGTGCTGAACGACGTTTTGTGTTTTTTAGTAAATAAGTTCACAGTGACTCCGTATAAGACGTTGAAAACTGCAGTGTTGGATTTCTATTCTGCTGAGGAACTTGCTGACGCGAAGGTTCGTCTAGTTAATGACATTAAAAGCCTTAAGCTGGACAAACAGCCACCACACATACCGGTACGG
>Ga0209367_1006998_pt1 | contig 15576 bp, 10 predicted proteins | sample WorMetLIZISLAND2_FD_187412 | JGI IMG/M metagenome (GOLD analysis project Ga0209367, IMG submission 187412) | Marine gutless worms symbiont microbial communities from Max Planck institute for Marine Microbiology, Germany - Olavius geniculatus... ... | reverse complement strand
TCTCGCCGACGTAATCAACCGTGCCAAATTTTATCTCAATCAGATCAGGGGTTTTGATTCTGTGGGGGTCGAATTTTTGGCTTTCCCATAAGAAAGAGAAGTCGCCGTTAACACAGGGCTTGAACTACCGTTCAGCCTGTGATTACTGTACCAATATGCCAATAAAAGCTCTGTCCTCTCACATTCTGACCTTTAGCGTAATACAACATTCGGACATTTCACATAAAACACAAGATCATCCTATCCGTCATGTACAAACATAGGCAGTGACAGTACTGCATGAGATTTGCTACTGCAGCCAAAAATGGTGTTTTTTGACCTTTCTGCTCCCCCAGGCAAGTCCGTGATTGCTGCTGAATTGATAAATTCGTCAAGCATATGTGAACAAATTCCTACACGTGCAGTTACGGACATGACCTTACTGGCTGATGTAAAACAGACACAGTCAGCCAGCCAGAAACGTGCTTTTAACGCTCTTAAACATGCAACATTTTCTACTCACTGAACTGCTGTTCTGATAACTGGTGTAAGTTAAATCAGTAAGACGCCTAAACGCAGCCAGAGAATGCAAGGGGTGTTACTGGCTCTAGGGATAAACTCTCAATAGCCGTTATCACATTAGGCAGATCATCACTGCATACTACGTATACATAACATTAGCCACCAGATAATATCAGGCCATCGTGCAGCACAAAAGTCGAAAAATAGCCATAAACAGTTACATAACAATTACGACTTTTAGAGATGGACCCCTCTTTGACGCCCTCGTTCAAAGGCAATCCCTTCACCCAGCAACACGAAATTTTGTCACAAAAAAACTAGAGTCTTTCTGGCAGCCGACAGTGAAAATTTCATGATTCTTAGTTGCGTCGTTTTAACACAAGTGTGACAAATAAATGGAGAGACGCCTCTATACGATAGCTAGAACGCTCTTAACATATCTGCTGTTGCGCCTAAAAACGTAACGTTTGAGAAACTTCGCGCATTGGCGCATGCACCTGCAACTGCAGTTGCTAAGATTGGCTTAACATACAGTCTATACAACAGCTTACAGGGAAAAATAGCAAAACGACGGCCGGCTCAGAGCATACAGAGAAGCATGCATACATCATGTTCCCAGTAAACATCAAAGAGACCATACCTGCAGCAAACGACAGGTGCTCTGTATGTGACGTCATAGCCAGTCAGCACTGCACGGGTCCAGATACCCAGATACGATGGGTCTAACTGAGCCAGGTCTAATTATCACAAATGCCATTTTCATGCATGTGTGTTACAGCGTGCGTATTGGCGCTGTGGCATTAAAAAGCAGAAAGAAATCAAAGAGAAACCCATGACAGAGCTACAGAGCGTCACCTGCCATATGGGATGACATTTACGGTGTTACCTGCCACCAAACACAGATGAGTGCAGACTGCACCATATCTTGACTTAAGCTTACATCGCAACTTTGCATCAGCTTTGAGAAATAATTTTACTTGTCATATTTATGTCGCAAGATAAGAATGCAACAGATTAACACAATGTGTACCAGTAATATACTCGTCAATATTAACCACCAAAAAACAAACAAACGTTAACTTCACTGTTGCATTATCATAATGTCAGCATCAACAATGCTTACACATTAAAAGGCCACAACAAAATACATCAAAATGTTGCACTCACCTCGAAATTTCTTGGGCGGATTATTAAGATCGCCCGCATCGGGCTGCACCACGCAGCGATCATCCACCAACCTGGAAACAAGAGCATACAATCGTACTGACTGCAAAATTATCACCTGGAAATGTTCTGCGTGTTGTACCTATACCTTAACACGCTACTGGCTCTCAATCATACACAATGCGTTCTCCGTAAAAGAGGTAAGTTGAAATATATTGTGAAAACTGGAACCAGAACAGAAAATTAAATAACATTTTAGCTTGTAGTTTGAGATTAATCTGGTTCACTGACAAAAAAGTATTCAAAGCACAACAACAAAAATAGTTTTCTACAGCTTCAAACTAATATAACACGTTAAATGCTACTCTTTCATCAACTTATAAAAATGTATAATTTTAGTAAAAAAAAACAAACCAACGTAGTCAAAATCCACCACAGAGTATTGGTATACAAAACAGAAAAGTAAATAAACTGCTTCTGTAACAGAACAATCCCATACAAGGCAACGTGTAACCTAACAGGAACTAACAGTCAGCAAGGCTTTCACGGCTCATACTGGCAGCTACAGCTGAGAGAACTAATAGCTATAACATTACCACATTCATTCATCACTTTCACATCTAGAATAACACACTTCAGACTACCTCCGGATCATGTCGCTGAGCTGTGGATTTCTTTGCTGTTTTGCTGACCTGCCTTCCAGCAGTTATGCCTATACCAAATTATACTGCTAGGCGACAGAGGCACCAGTGCTGTCAAAGTCTCCAGACAACTATAGGGGAGATTTATCCCCTCCCTTCTCTTTCCCTCTTTTTTCTTTCTTTTCCCTTCCCCTTTTCTCCCTTTTCTTCCCTGTTACCCCTCCCTCTCCTTCCATTCCATCCCCCTTCATTTCCCTCCTTTTTACACTGTCCTCCTCCTTACCTTACCTTAGACATAAAAACCCCTCAAATCCAGCTATGGGATATGGGGGAGTGCTACGAGCTCCACCAGTACGATCTGGTGCAGAGTCCCAGCTGACATTGAAGATGTATCTTAGCCTTAAAATATCACTTCTGATGGCAACAATATTAACTATTTTCCTGAGATTCTCAGGAAAATAGTTAATACTCTCAGTGCAGTCTAAACGATATAAAGGCAAGATGATAATTTATTAGTCAACACAGCAGAAATGCGAGAGATTTTAGTGACGTGGCGGGTGAGCAAAAGATAGCTTCAAAATGTGGGAGTTTCCCATGAAATGTGGGATACTTGGTATGTCTGCAACACGTGTGTAAACAACTTGCCCACTGTTGTTATGTGGCAGTGCCTGCACCAGTGACCTTGTGATCACTAGGACCCACAGTTTTCCGCTGGCCATAGAATTTCGAGCCAAGCCACGGAATTTTCCCTTTGCTGCGGAGTTTTGATATTTCCATGAAATTTCACTAAATTTTTCAGATGTTGAAAATTCACCAGCGATTACTACACTTTTTGACTCGATGACGTATTTTATCACGGAAAAAATCAAACTGAACTGCCAAAAGTTGTGGGCCCTACTAATTTAGCTATCGCAATATGGCACAATCGTAAAGAAACGAAATACAACTTGACAGATTGCACTTTTAAAACAAAAAATAGGTAATTATCTTTGTACGTTGCTAGCATAACTCAGCACAATGTCACCACGCCAGTCGGCCCTTCAGAAACTATTTTTGAACAGAATATAGTCACTTTACTTACAAATGGAAGGCCGTGGTGTGTCGCGAAATTTGGACGATTTTGCCACGGTAAGACACGGAATTTTGCAAACTAGCCCGCAAAATTTGGCAAAAAAAAATTTCCGCGGAAAACCATGGGCTCTAGCGATCACTAGTCTGACATGCTACTGTTAGACTACCAAGCCAATCTGCAGTATATGGAAGTTCGGACAGTTTTTGCGGGCTTTGCACGCCAACGCAAACTCATGGCTACACCACTGCACAAAGAGTATTCAGTACAGACAAAGCAGCATTGCGTGCAGCCACTATCCAGTGGCATAGCTGAAACAAGAAATTTGAGCTAAAGCTCACGAGATGCACGAAAGCCTATAGCAGTTCCGGTTCAGTAGTTTAGCTAAAAATTTGGGTGTTCACGCTAAGTTAATATACAAATACCATATTCTCTATCTAGATCAATGAATCGCATAATGATAGTTCCATCATGGCGCCACCTTGCGAACGATATAGACTTGTGTTGCAGCCCGAAATCGCCAAAAAATCTATAAAACCCTCTATTTTGGCGTTCAAAGTCATTCAAGGTCATTGAATTGAACGCCAATGGAGAGCCAGTGTACGACTTCCTATTAGTGATTAATAGTAACCTAGGCCCTATCTCACACCGTTACTGAGATACAGCGACTTATTGGCCTAAAATCGCAAATTTTGCCCCCCCTCTCATTTAGTGCCCTCGTTCGGGGTGACCCCCTTTGAAGTTATAGAAAAGCTTTACGGTTCCTGAAACTAGAGTCTTCCAGGCAGCTGACGGTGAAGATTTAGTGATCCTATCTTGCACTGTTTTTGACTGATCCACCCGTGTGACGAATAGATGGACGGACAGACAGACAGAATTGAGTTGAAAGCAGTAGCTGCTTTCGCGCATAAAAACTATTTGGGGGGATGGGTAGAAAGGGCGAACAAATCTTCCCCTTCACTTTACTTTCGTCCTCCTCCTCTCCCATTTCCTCCAATCCTTTCCCTTCCCCATCCCCTCTTTTATCCTTATGTCCCCTGCCTCCTATCCTTCCTCTTAGTAGAAGTAGGGGGCCCGAAATTCCAGCTAAGGTATTCGGGGAGCACTGTGTTTTGGATTTGGTTATTTAGTCGACAGTAGTGTTCGAAAATTACCGGTAAGATTGGGAATGTTACCGTTACCGTAAACCGGTAATTTACCACTAAATTTCCGGTAAATTACCCATATTTTACCTTTAACAGAAGTGCATCCCGCTGAAAAAGTCTCAGAATAGCTGTTAACATACGTAAGTAGACGACTTTGGCGCTTTAGTTTTAAAATCAAATTGATTGGACTATTATGGCACTTAATGCATGTAAAATTAAATATCTAATTTAAGTCTTTGATGTGCAGTTTTTTCAAAAGTCCGTAATTTACCGGTAATTTTGCAATTTTACCTTACCGTAATTTACCGTAAGTTACCGGTAACGTTACGGGAGCTTTAAACCCTAGTCGACAGGGCTCTCAAACTGGGGCATTGCACCGACGGGCTGTGGTATGTAAAGAACTTGCTCAAGGTTGTTACCTGACAGCGCAATGGTTAACAGTCGAACCCCCAACTCTGTGGACATTAGTGGGGCCCACAGTTTTCCGCAGAAAATTCTGCCAAATTCCGCGGCTTACCTCGGCAAAATTGTCCAAATTACATAGCTCACTACGGCTTTCAATTTTAAGTAAACTGAGTTTTATCTTGTTCACAAACTTTAGTTTCTGAAAGGCTGGCTGGTATAGTGACATTGTGCTCAGTTATGCTAACAAGGTACAAAGAAAATTACATATATATTTTTTCATATTAATTTAAAAGTACAATCTATCAAGTTGTGTTGCATTTATTTACAATTTTGTGCCATATTGCAATAGCTATTAGTAGGACCCACAGCTTTTGGCAGTCCAGTTTGATTTTTTTCGTGACAAAAATATGTCAATAAGTCAAAAATCGTACTAACTGCCAATGAATTTTCAACTTCTGCAAAATTGGGGTACAAAATTCCATGGAATACAACGGAAATATCAAAATTCTGTGCCAAAGGAAAAATTCCATGGCTTGGCTCGACATTCCACAGCCTGTAGAACACTGTGGGCCCTAGTCATTGGGTCTGACCTGCTAACCACCAGACTAACAGAGCCCCAGCTAAAATTAAATTTAGTGCATTATAAGGTTAAAATGTGAGATCTAGTGGCAACAATTTTAATTATTTTCCTCAGTATCAACTGACCAACTTAAGTGCAGCTTAAAGAATACTTTAGGCAAACAAGGGCAGTGGCACAAATGTAAAAGTGCGAGAGAAGTGATCATATAATTTTTTTGCACCCCACTTTTTGCCCCCTTTTTCCGAAAAATCTTCTCAGATCTGCATGAATTACATAAGTGGCCGACGACCCTTGGCGTTCTGGGTGTGGGGAAACAACTGTTTCGTTTGCTCCATACCAGCTATGCCACTGCCACCACTGTCAATAAAAGATTACTAAAGCCCAAATTCCATTACGCCAACTTCGACAAAGTCCATGACATTCCCCGTGGATTGTAACGGGCTAAATTCCATTAAAGCGACACAAACGAGTTTGACGCTGACATGTCACAAACTTTGTCGCAAACATCTCAACATGTCAAGATGGTTTGTGTTCGAGACTTTCGTGATTTGTGTCAACGACTTTCACCAAAACTTCACGATTTCATGATTTGTCACCGTTTTTGTCCGAGACTATTGCGACTTGTCCTCAACTTTCCCCGCGGGGAAATTTCGGTAAAAGTCGGCGTAATGGAATTTGGGCTTAACACAGCTGCATTACCCGAGCGTTGATAGATATCCGCATACATTTCCCTCGGCATACAGCGACACGACGTCACCGATGTGCAGGACAGACGACGAATCACTCATCTTGCTGCCAGGGGGAGCGTTCAGATCAGATCCGACTCACAACGATCATAGAAGACAGTCACTCACACATCTCGCTGGACACTGTCCGAACGGACTGCTGAGTGACCAGAAGGTCAAGATCCCCGCCGTGATGCCCACATATAAAGCTACCGCCACAGCATCTTAGTGACCACGCCCATCTCTCATAAACCAGCCGTAAAACAGCGCGCGATGAAAGACGTTATTCGTACGATGTCAGCGGTGCAGCATAACCGTACCAGTCCTTCGAAAAGTGCTACCACGTCTATCGAAAGCTCGCAACAAACTCACAAGTTCACAACCTAACCAACGGCAACAAACGAAACTAGTCGACCTCTCTAGTCTCTGAATCCGGACACGCCCACACAAGGCGGCCACCCACAGCGCGCGGCACTGTGCTGTTTTGAACATTATGTGTCGACAGGACCGGATCTGAGGCTGGGTCGGTATCACGATTTGAAATTCGACACGATATTTATATTTTTCGCTAGCTTCTTCGACCAACCATTTAGTGCCTGCATATGGCAACTATATGCCTACTTTTTCATTAAATTAAGAAATTCTGAAACCTTTAACCTAGAAATAATTCGCCGTGCCATTGGCACAAGTTGTCGTCTGTCTGTAACGCATGTATTGTGGTTAAACGGTACGTCGTAGTGGGTCGGTAACAGTATCGTTAGACAAGGTAATGACGAGTTGTAAGGTTGTCAATAGTAACCATGCATGTCGATCGCTATCTTCAGCGGTTTGACCGCAAATTCCAACGCAAAGTTTTTGCCTGCATCCATTCGAAACGTGCAACGATTGTTGGCTTTTGGGCCGACCTATAAGATGTAAGCTTAAGGTCGGCCCTTTGTCATGAGTTGTCGTCTGTCCCTCTGTCACGGATGTATTGTGGCTAAACGGTGCAAGTTAGGGCCTAGGTTGCTATTGATCACTAATAGAAAGTCGCATCTTGGCTTTCAAATAACCTGCAAATCATCGACGTTGGATACCTTCAAGCTCAGTGACAACTTGCAGTAAGGTCAGCCCAACCTTGCGACAGCTGGGCTTCTTGTTCTATTATAGCATCTAAGCAAAGCCAAGTCCTGGGTATTAGCATGCAAGTTCACATAAAAATAAACCCTCTCTCAGTAGCAATGGATTTCTCAGACTTGGGAAATGACTGCTCATTATTTTCATGTGCAATCGACATTCAACAGCATATAAACAGCACTGCAATTTATGCAACAATAGACGGTTTATCAACGCACAAGTTGTGCACATGAGAACTAAACTGACATTAGTCTAACACGAACCACAACAACTTATTAGTCAGTTATCAATGAAGAGAAGTGTAAGTACCCCGCCAGAAATTATATGATCCCACCGCACCTTAACTGCATTGCGACATTACTTTGTGATTGTTGTGACACTGGACAGATTGTTGTGAAATATGATGCAGTTAAAGCCTGGCGGCATGTTTAATAATCCCGTTAATACAAACGTTCCAAAAATAGCGACAATGAAATAACTCTGAAAATTGGTCAATACTTGCTGAAAGAAAATTATGAGGCTAACTTTATGCTGTACAGGTAGGGGTCTATATTTTCAACAGTAGTGTATGGCGACAGTCAAACTGTAGACACAGTCGCAGTAATCACTATTCTACAGTTCTGAGAACAACCCTAGAATGAATGTATCTGCAACGGACTGTTAAGCAATCAATCAAAATACATTATGTGCAAATAACACAGGGGTGTCCATACCCCTTTGCTCCACGAAGCAACTTTCCCCCAACTTGCACCAACCCCAATAAAATAGACTCTTAAGAGTTCAATTGTCCATATTCACAAACAAATGAAAACCTCGTGCAAAAACCGTGTGAGCATAGGTTGACTTATTTGACTTTGTTGATAAAATGATTTTTCGCATGAAACCATTGACTTGAATTACCTTGGCAAACCAGTCAACAAATGTTCGGGCAAGTAGGCTAAAGTGTATGAAAGAGCATTCCAGTGGGATCCGGGGCAGAGCCCTGGTTGCAAACGCATTTTTAGTCACTTACAGCTCTCAAAACACATACCAATTATCTCTAGGCTCCAAAGGAAGATTTCCTTTTGACGAAAAACTGACGAAATGACGAAAACTGGTGGTCGTGATGAAAATATAGATTTCTGACAAAATTTGCTAAATTTTTACTTTCTGAGAAACGAAAAATGGCACTTTGGCGCAAAATTTTTTTAAGCCTATTTATCATAAAAAGGACTAAATTTCTGATGGCAAAAATGGCAAAATTTGGGGTGTGTGGCAAAGTTTTTGACAAAGTTTGCACTTTTTGAGAAACGAAAAGATAAGTGGAAACCAAAAGCCTCTAAACTGTTTTAGCAAGACTTTATAGAATTAGCTAACAACAGTCACAGTTATGCATTGCCTAAAAGTCTTAGTTTCCCTTAAATATGACCCTATTAGGGACCCTTGTAAGCTACTCCAGTGGGAGCTGAGCTGCAGATGCATTTTGAATCATTTAACATTTTTAAAACACATCTTGTGATGACCTGTTTTCAACATTTTAGGGGGTCTGAACCAACAGCCTGCTATTTTTTTACATCCACCGACTTTTTGCGGTAAGCATCCTACTTCCACTCATCAATGGAGTGAATACCCCCGTGGAAATACGAAGTCGGTAAACATGGCCTATGTCATTGATCCACACACTCCAAAACCATGGCCTTTTCTAAGATTTTCCACGTCCGGAAATTTTAACTTTTAAATTCTAGGACTTTTGCCAAGAGTCTGTATGAATGAAGTGTATGTATAGCAAACAGTGTAAATGATGCAACAGTCAGCAGCAGCTTAACTTAATTGTACTAAGTTCGGCACCACTACTAGTTGTCAAGATCAGTTCTTCCAACAGTAGGTTCGTAGTTCACGCTGTACGAGGGTACTGTGGGAAAGAATTTCTGCGCCTGCGTCATTAGCCGCTTCACTGCCTGAAACAGTTCATCAACCAACACTTCAGACACGTACCGGGCAAACAATGGAAAATAAACTGCGACAACGTAATTACCTGTCAATGTGTCTTAATGCTGGATTTTACTCTAATTTGACTCACTGAATAATTAGAAGGCGCTCGTGAGAGTGCACATCTCCGCCAAGTGAAGTGATTTTAAACATTACTACTGTAAAATGTAGAAGTATTCACAGGAGGGCGCCGCTGTTCCTGAGTCATCGTGTAGACACATGGAATGACAGACACACACACGGATGGACAGAACAACCAATCTCTTAATCTCCTCCAATGTTCACTACGTTCACACTTGGAGGAGATAAAAATGTTCTTGAAAACCAAATACCAGAAACTGGTGACAGTATTTATCCAGCAAAGACATCCATTTCTTCAGCCGCAGCAAGACAATCACGGTGTCAATAAGACACGAATATAAATAGCTTGGTAGTGTAGCAACTAAGACATTGGACTTACAAGTTGCGATTATGAGGTAATTAGTTCAACTTCCGGTCGGGTCACGATCAAGTGGATACTACTTGGATAGGTGACTGTCTGGGAACAGATAAACCATCCCAGTATATAAACAACACCAAGATCAACTCAGCCTTCTATCCCTGTGGGTTAGGTAAATCGAGTACCGACCTGCTTGGCTAAGGTTAAGGCAGGGTGCATTCACCTGAGTCGGGTGGCAGATAACTATGTGATCCTATATGGCAGGTGATGCTCCACAGACGGGCTACCCGTAAAGAGCTAGGCCTATACCTTTTAGAAGACCAAACGCACCTGGATGTATTTTCTCTGCGTCTCGTCATTGAGAACGTGTGCCACGTTGCGAGCAAAGATCTTCTCTCGGCCAGTACGTGCGTGAATACCGACCATTGTCACTCCAATGGGCCATGCTGCATTCCCAATTGCCATCTCCAGGTATGCATCATTCGCCTGCGCAGCAAAGCATTATCAACTTTCACCTCTAGCGCTGCAATCCTGAAATCGTAAATTCCAGAATCTTATCCATTTTTGCCAATCCTGAATCACCTGATTGGCAGAATTGCTTTATTGGCAGTGTCACAATCCCAGGATTTTGGGATTACAAAAAATTCGGTAATATAGCATTTTTTTGACTGACAGTTGACAAAGTAACACAGTAATGGCAAATAAAGACAATAAATTTGAGCTAATGCTCATGAGACGTGCAAAAGCCAATAGCAGTTCCAGTTCAGTAGTTTAACTGAAAATTGGGGGGTTCATGCTAAGTTAATATACAATTACCAAATTCTCTATCTGGATCGCATAACGATAGTTCCGTGGCGCCACCTTGTGAATGATATAGACATGTTGCAGCCTGAAATCACCAAAAAAACCATAAAACCCCCTATTTTGGCGTTCAAGGTCATTCAAGGTCATTGAATTCGGCGCCAATCGAGAGCCAGTGTATGATTTCCTATTAGTGATTAATACTAACCTAGGCCATATCTCGCACCGTTATTGAGATACAGCGACTTATTGGCTAAAAATCGCAAATTTTGCCCACTCCCTCTCATTTAGTACCCTCGTTCGGGGTAACCCCCTTCGAATTTATGGAAAAGCTTTACGGTTCCTGAAACTAGAGTCTTCCAGGCAGCCAACGGTGAAGATTTGGTGATTCTAGCTTGTACCGCTTGTGACTGGTCCACCCGTCTGACGGACGGACAGACAGATGAACAGACAGAATTGAGATGGCTAAGACGCATTGAAAGCAGTATCTGCTTTCGCGCGTAAAAACTTATGCAAACAAAAAAGTAATACTTAATTGACCACAAACATTTTCTCTTTGATTTGTGATGACGTAACTTTAATGATGTAAATAAAGAGCAAATTTGCAATACATTTCTTATTCAGGGTAAGCTGCTAATATATTTACAGCTATAAACCATAGCAAATCCATACAAAATGCATAATTTTTGCATACATGAGTCATTAATGGTATCACTCTGGCCATAAAGGATTCATCCAACAAAACTTTTTATCAGCCATACATGGCATACAATCAAAGTTGTTAAACATACTTTTAAAAAGTATTGACAACATCAATGCCAGTAAAATACACAGCTATATTAACAGACTTATGAACAATGCAAACATGTCACAAAATTGCAGAATTGGAGAAAAAATGAACAAAAAAAGACAATTTTCAAAGGAGTACCTAAAATGACGCATGAAAAACAAATTGAACAACATTTACCCTGAGATAGTTCCGACGAACCAGATGGCCAACAATGTCAATGAGGCAGTCAAGAATATCATCAGTGATATCCTGTTATCAACATTCCCCCAACATCATATAGCAATGGACACTGAATAATGGACATATAACTAAAAAATATCTTGGCTGTGTGTTGACATAATATGCAGCCATCCACCGCATGCAACAGCAGTGCATGTTTGAAAGCCCGGTGCAAAACTAGCAACGATGTTTCTTTTACACTCGCCAGAGGGCGCCAGACGACCAGTCTCGTGCAGCTGTATCAAGTATCTATAGTGTTTTATTTACTTACACTCACAAGAAGATGCCAGATGACATGACTAGTCTCGCTTGGTTGTATTGGCTTAAAATCGCAAATTTTCCTCACCCCCTGTCATTTAGCGCCATCGCTCGAAGTGACCCCTTTCAAATTTATGGAAAAGCTTTATGGATCCTGAAACTAGTCTTCCAGGCAGCCGATGATAAAGATTTGGTGATCCCAGCTTACACCATTTTTGACTGATCCACCCATGTGACAGACGGACAGACAGAATTGCGACAGCTAAGAGGTGCTACAGCAGTAGCTGTTGTTGCATGCAAAAACTGGCACACCAGTACTCCCTGGCCTTGGAAATGGTTTTTAGTGCTTTTAGTTTTCGAGTTAACAGCCACACAGGAGACAAACGGACAGAGAGATGAAAGGGGAAGACAAGTACTGCAATATATTAGGAGAGCCACACAATATTATTCGTTACAGATCTGTTAGTATATTCATTAACAACCAACATTTGCAGCTATATCACAAACTATAACACATCACAAGTTGAGACACAGCAACCATTGCTGGTATTTCACAAATGCTAACTTATCGAGCTTCCGACATTGCGGCTCACTGTCAAGTTTGCGAAAAAAAACTTTAAGGACTTCTCAAGAACTTTCAAATACCTTTCCCACACCTATTCCAGCAACATTTAATCAGAAGATAATAGACAATACATGTATTTAATGTTTTTAGTACCACATAAAATTATTATTACTTACTGCAGCTATACAGAAGGTTCAATAGATCTATAGTATTCTGTAAACTACTGTAAACCTATTATACAGTCCATGAACCTTAAAGTAAATTAAATAAATAAAAACTGTACTGGACTGGAAAATTAAGCACTGAGTACTTATTGCAGAATTTTCACATCACAGTAATAGTGATCACCAACCATCAAAATTCAACGACTTCCAAATTCTACAACTTTCATGACCCTATTCCATCCACGATCATCAGGCACTTCACAGGTCCTGGAAAATGGAGACTTCTTTCAAGGAATTTCAAGAAAGTATGACTGTAAATGGAACTCAACATACTCGTCGTTTAAGCTTCTTAAAGAGTGGTTTGATGTAGGACACAGTTTGCATGTGCGTGGCGCTCGCCAGTTTGCCTTTGATCGAGCGTTTCCGGTCTTCAGCCCGACTGTTCAGATCATCTCCCCAAGCATTCAGCACCAACTTCATGCAGCAAATAGAGCAAACCAACAAACCATCAGTGTGCTGTGGAACTCAGCTTACAAGAAGTCCAGCCGACCAGATGGATGGCTTCATAACAAATTTAAAACAGCCATTTTCTACTCGCCATTCTGTAAATAACGTATTTACCACAAAATTCTTAAACTCTGAAAAGTCATCATATCATTCATCCAATATGACACAGTGTTCACCTGTTTCGACTACTTTTTGAAGAAATGAAAGGAGAAAAATAAAATGCACTAGTGGCCAAACAACAAATAACGCAATAAAAAAGAAAAACAATGCTAAAATGTGTTGCTAATGTCCTTATAAAGCAAATTAGTTGTTACCTTTAAGTATTTCAAAATAACTTCACAATTGAGATTGCGGTCACCTTTGCCCAAGTCTTCTGATAATTTCTACGGCAAACATCAGCAATAACAATGAAACAATATTGTACTGAATTTATGTGAAAAATATGCCTGTCTAAATTTCATCGCATGTACATCACAACAGATGTTAACATTAGCAAGGTCTATAGTGTTACTTACTTACTCCTACAATTTTGTTTTTGCCTTTTGTTTAATAAGATTGCTTTTTTACAGTGTTTAAAGGTAAAGGTAAAGTCCAGTACTTGCTATAGTGCTTCTTACATGAGACGGACTCAAGACCAGAAGCTCTTTACAATCTTGGAAGTGGCAGCTGATTGGCATGAGCTAATGATACCGCAGCGCACTATGCGGCCATCCACTGGCCGTGTGATCGAACAACTGGACCTGTGGTTTGCAGCTAGCAGACATACCATCGCCCCAATCAGCCACATTAGGCCTTCACCCCATAGCTGTGAGCTACTACTCAATTCCCGTCCCACGAATGGTAAGAGGCTGAGTTGGCCTAAGCACACAGTAGGTTAGCAACTTGCTCAAGGTTGCTTGCAAATGACCGGCAATGAGAATCGGCTGGGCATTGAACCGTGGACCTTTCAGTCTCATATCCATTGCCCTAACTGCTGAGCCACCACTACAATAGACACTACTAAGTGATAATCTAAAGAAATCTTTGGAGATTTTATAAAGAATAACTTTTACTAGCTTCCTGACATAAAAGTAGCAAACATAATGTACATGCCGTTGGTGAAATAACAGTCTTACAAGTAGGGCTGTAATCATTAAATTTTTGTAAAACAGTTAACCGTCCAAAAAACAATTAATGATCAACAGTTTATAATAACCTTATATCATTAATTGCAATTACAAACTACTACTTGTAACTATCTGAGAAAAATAACTGCCTTTGTTTAACAAATACATACGTTATTCAACTGACAGATGATACTAATGCACTAGAATGCAGTCAGTAAATGTTTGCTTCATCAATCAAAAAGCATGTACAGAGCGACGTAACTGCACTGAACTGGCATGGTTTAGTTTTTGACGAACTAACTAATGGGAAGCAGTAATGCATTACAATAGGTAATGCCTAACAAAATTGGTAGCCCACATAACTACGCTCACATACGTGTTAACCAATGACCAATAGGCTTGCCCTGCTTGCTTATTGGTCAGTTTGTTAAAAAACTAAAGCAAGTCAATTCAGTTCATTTTTACTGTAGTAAATACGGCTTTCTTAGTAACATGACTGATCAAAAATGAAACTATTCAAATTTTATAAATGTTAAAAATTTTTAACGGTAAATTATGTGATTGACCATTAATTCTGGCAGTCCAAGTTACAACCGCAACAGCGCACAGAGCACAAATACCATAACTTCTTCATACGTAGTTCCATCATCCTGAATCTTGACATCTGTTAATTCGGAGAAACCGCTACTCGTTGTCTTCAGAATTTCTTTCAAGTAGTCCCGATCGACTTGATCCATCGCCTCCTTGAAATCATTGTTAAAACCCTTAAACATTCAACAACATCAAACAAATAAATTAGCAAAATATATCAGCTGAGATACAGAAACTAACAGACTTAAAGTCCAAGTCGCATCAGTTTACGTAACTGTTATAAAGCGTTAATTGGCTTAATTAAATGTTCATTTGTCAGTATTCACTAATCTTCCTGTTGCCAGTGTTATCTTTATACTGTAAAAATAAAGTTTAAAGTAGAAAAATGTGACAAAACTGTGATGTGACAAACAACTATTAGCATCAACGTAGTGTTTGTCAGAATTTGAACGCTAGCAGCGTTGATGGAGCGCAGTTCCGGTTGAAAAGACTTCACTTGCATTTCGAGAAGATCATACCAGAAGTAGGCCGACTGTGTGCCCTTTCCATTGCACTGATCGGTGACAGATTTCGACTTTCGCTCCTGGAATGCAAGCGAGTTCCCCTCTCTGAACGCATGCTGCATCGATGCTACAACCAGCTCATGGTGTGTTAACTTTTTTGCACGCTGCAATCATCATCATCATCAAGCGCATGCCCCGAGCTGGAGCGTAGCGGTTTCCACGAGGTGCTTCCAGTGTTCTCGATCCTGGGCGCATCTCCAAGCCAAGTTGAGGCCATGATTATGAGGCTGGAGATCTGCTCCCAGGGTACGTAGCCACG
>Ga0209367_1006997_pt1 | contig 15577 bp, 9 predicted proteins | sample WorMetLIZISLAND2_FD_187412 | JGI IMG/M metagenome (GOLD analysis project Ga0209367, IMG submission 187412) | Marine gutless worms symbiont microbial communities from Max Planck institute for Marine Microbiology, Germany - Olavius geniculatus... ... | reverse complement strand
GACTACAAATAAACAAACTAATAACAGTTGCTAAATAAAATTCTATTGATAAATGTCCGTTTGTGCAGTTCAGATGTTACTTGATCTATTAATAAACCATGACCTATATGTCTTAATCCATATTTGTTAGACTTGGCAACCGGTAATAGGTGATGTAGGCAATGATTATCATAAGTTGCTTTATAAAAAAGCTGGTCATCATAGCTTGCCAATAGCTCTTCTACAGTTATGATAAACTTAACATATCCATACTTAAAGGCATGCTTGAACAAACTATTTATCTGACCAATTTGTGCTTTAGCAAGAAAACTGTACCAAGATGAGATAGCATAAGTAATTTTGCTAACTATTATAGCATATAAAAAACATTATGTAACATCTCTAAGCTTAGACCTTGACGTTTAAGGACCTTCAAGATATGTAACCTTTGACTATGATATGTCAAGGCATTGCAGTTAAGCATGTAATACAACTGCAATGTGTAATGTCAACAATCAAGGACTATTCATAATTTTTTAAAGTATCGCAAGTGGCAAGTAATTTGCATGTAACAATGGTTTGGTTAAGTATAGATTATCACATAAACAAGAGAAACCTAAAAGCTAGAACAAGTTTTCTAACAATTATTTTATTAAATTAAATATAAAAACTGCTATTCTGGATACATGAACGACCATAACATGACAGCAGACAGCATAGCACGAAAAGTTTGCAAATGCACTGCACTACACAAGACATAGGCTACAATGCACTTGTATCTCTATTACAACAAAATTTAATATGCAACTCAGGTGGAAACATAGTAAACATACACCATATTTATGACAAACAAAAAACAAAGGAATAGCATTATAGTCACATTTTGCTGTGGATGCTCGTAAAATGCATCTGGTTGCAGCATTGCTGTTTTATGAATGAGCAATGCAATAACTGGCAAATGGCAAAATGAAAGCAAATCCAGGCTTTGGACAAATACAGAATTTTAAGGTCCAAAATGGTGCCCCCTAAGGTCAACTCTGCTAACAACAACATATTTGCAGTATCCACGAACAGTGGCGTATTTAGGGGGGCCATGGTGCGATGGCCCCCCCCTTGGCCCGACCATGAAAATTTTTTACAGGCGACTTTATATGAAAAGGTGCATTTTTTGCCGTTTTCCAGCAAATTTCATTAAAAATGGGCGAATTTGCCGACTTCCATTGAACGCCCCCTAAACCGCCGAGCAGGGGATCTGCCCCTGGACCCCGCTGGGGGCTCTGCCCCCAGACCGCCTCTTATAGGCTTGCGCTCTGCACGCTCGCCATGCTCCCCCCCCTTTGCCAAATCCTAAATACGCCACTGTCCACAAAGGTCATGTAGGTTTTTGTAGGTTTCTTAGCCACAACAATATTTCTGGTAATTTAGACACGTAATGTGAATGCATCCATCCATTTTATAGACTGAATCAAAAGGTGCACAGATGGATGCCAACGTACTAGCACATGCACAGTGACAGCAATTTGCCATTCTGATAGTTGTCGCACCAACGATGTGGATGGTATGAGTAGACTCTGATCTGTGCATAATGGCGACCAGTCACCAGGACAACAAGCATAGCCGCACCAGGAACACATGCAACATTGCACGGTTTACCAATACCCATTGACATGTCAATGATGACGCCACGATATGTGCCACGAGCTGAGTACAGCACAACTCTCTGGTTGCCTGAGTCAGCAACAATGATGTTGTCATCGACATCAACGCACACACCAAGCGGCTGGTACAGCAGTCCAGCAGCAGTCCCAATGCCTCCCATCTTAGCCACACAGTTACCAGTCACCTTATCAATGATGACAACTCGGCTGTTGGCATGGTCAGACACCAAGATATCTCCGCGAGAATTAGCACACAGGTGGTATGCCTGCCCAGTGACTGCACGGCGTGAGAACTTCCTTACCAGCCTCCCAGTTTCTGACAGAACATGTACAGTTCCTGTCTCAAAAGAAGACACAACAACTGCAAACGGAGATGGAATAACCGCTATTCCATGTGTAGCTTCAAGGCAGTTGAAGCGGCCAAATGAACGCAGACGGGCTCCAGTTCGATTGTTGTATTCTATCGCCAGATGCTGCTGGACATCTGCACTGGAGACGACAACGGTGTCACGAAGTGTCACTGCAACGTCAGCTATGCTGTGACGACAGGCAAAGACATTCTTCACTTCACCGTGAAGACTGAATGTCAGAATCCGGTTTGTCGAGCGATCGGTGACAATGATTTCTCGATTACCTTTCACCGCCAAGCCCACCGGTTCAGTCAGATCAGATATGCCAGTACCATAACAGCCGAAACTGAGTATTAGATCACCGTGCAGCACTGGATACTGCCCTTCCCTGGTTACAGCCAAACCTGGCAACGCAGAAAAGTCCGATCTGTCTGGCAATCCACTGACACCTTCAGGAGGAAGATGCGATGCCTGTCCACACTGTGGGCACGGAAAGCGTCCCATGGTGTCGTACAAACGACTAACGACAAACTCACGAAGGCACTCTTCACAACAGGTATGCAAGCACGGTAACAGTTTTGGCTTGCGTAAACGCTGATGACAGATTATGCAGTTCGTATCGCGACAAGCTTGCCTTGTGCTTCTGCTGGCCATGTTTGAAGTACAGACAGCTACAAACACCCTACAAAACAACAAAACAATATGTAACATGTTAGTTCTGAAAGTTGAAAATTTGCCAACTGATTCACTGCAGTCACAAGCAAGTTGCAAGAATCCAATAAATGTTCATTTGTCTTCTATATTTTATCGTCTTTTTTATTCGCGTACTCTGCACGTTCACCAGTTACAGTGTGTCAGCATTTTGACTGATTGACAGAGATAGGCTAGCCAAAAAGCAGCTCCGATGATTCTGGTCCAAAGCGTCCGCCGGGTGACAGCCACTGACTCGACGTTCACTATTATAATCCTTGCTATTAGTAAATAGTTGATCCCTTGAAGTATATGTTAACCCAAACCAATCGACTATCATTCTATCTCACAGTTGGTAATATATACCGCTATTATTTTTACCTTGTCCGGCTTGTTTACAAGTCAAGCACCTGTAGACTTCTAGATTTTCAAATCCTCGTTGACCCATATAATTTGTAGGTCAGTTTAGTGTGTCAGCGGCCGCAGCCACAGGCACTGGCCCGAGTCGCCCGATCCACAGCCTATAAATAGAATATGCGCGAGTGGGCGTGGTTGTGGCAGGTGCTTGAAATTTGACGGTAACTCTTTGATAGACCATCAGCTAACATGACTTGAGGTACAAGATTATCCGCACCACGATCTAAGTAATTCTTGGTTTAGTGCTAGGCCCCAGTGATACAGATCTGGGTTTATGTTGTAGTTTAACCTGTGCGTTTAAGAGCAATTTGCACATTAATTCATCAAAATTTTCGCCAAGGTTTGGTTACTTACTGACTGTTTACATTCATTTTTTCCATAGAAAAGACGACCTTTATCTAGTTTGTTTTGAAGTCTATTTCTGCTCTGTTGTTTCTGCTAGGTTGACCTTCGAGTAAGGGATGCGTGTCATATACGATGATGCTGATTCGACAATAGTGATTGCAATCCCGGGATTGAATTCTCAATCCCGGTATCCGGGATTGAGAAATTTGTAATCCCGGGATCACAGGATCCCCTTTCGGGCTTAGGCTTACACAGGGTTGTTAACATGCGGGGGCAGCTTTGTAGATGATTATGGCATCAATGTCAAATAGTGGTTATTGTTGGTGTTATTATTATTACGCCTGTGTGTTTATTTATTTATTTTTCTTTTCTTGTTGCTAATTGTATGTATGTGTGTGTTAATCTATCGTTTCTTCGATGAATAAAGATGTATATATTCTACCTTTTATTACCTTTGATTTGATATGCAGTATGCCTATGTTTTGACGTACTTAAAAATTGATCTATTTTTTAATCTTGTTCCATATTTCAAATTCAAATTTTGAAGAGAGCACAGCTGGGATTCTTGGGGAGTTTTGATATGTTATTCCTAGTGCTGCAGGCTAACTATTTTGAAAAAAATCAGCTTGATACTAATTTTTTCCTTAGTAAACCCTAATGCTCCTGGACTAACAGGTCACAGTGCCATAGCCAGGATCTGGATGTAGGGGGCACTTGAGAGGTGTGGCATGGGGAGTGGTGTTCGCTTTCCACCAGGGAAGGCCTGCTTCCGGATATTCATTGATGATGATGATGATGATGAAGGGCCGGGCCTGGGGAGGGACAGTGCTTCCACCCCAGAAATGTTAAAGATTTTGTTTGTGTGAAAATGATGTGTTTTTGGTGCATTTTGGCACTATTTTGAGTAACTGAATAGGCTCCTATGGGGCATTGCTTCCAGTGCCCCTCTTTATGGCTACGGCAGTGGCGGATCATTTGCGAGCAACCTTGTGCAAGGGTGTGCTCAGGTCAACTTGGCCTCCTACCTCAGCAGGATGGCAAATGAGTAGTAGCTTACAGGCCATGGGGCAAAGTATTGGTGTGGCTGATTAGGATGGTGTGACGGTGTGGTATGCTAGCACTGGCGTAGCCATGGGGGGCACTGGTGGCACGTGCCCTCTCCACTAGGAGCCTATTCAGTTACTAAAAATAGAGCTAAAATTGCACAGAACACGTCATTTTCACACCAAGAAATCAAAAATTTGGGAGGAGGGGGCACGGCCCTTCTCCGGACTTTCCCCTTGTAGAGGCGACACCCGTCCCCATACCTCATTCTTCAAGTGTCTCCACTACAACTAGATCCTGGCTATGCCACTGCTGCTAGTTGCAAACTGCATGTCCAATAATTGTCCACAGACGTGGGCAGTGGGTGGTCGCATAGTGCACTGCGGTATCATAACTCATGCCAATCAACTGCCACTTTCAGTTTCAAGATTGTAAGGTGCTTCTGGTCATGAGTCTGACTCGTGCGATGTAGCAACTGTCGGACCTTTACCTTTACTTCTCTGAGCTGCTAGGGAGAACTGAAGACCTTCCCGTAAGAGTACGTTTTAAGAAGACTATAGAAAGTGTGTGATGAACAAGCGTGAGTGCTAGAAGGGAGTGAGTTCCAAACTGAGAGGGCGGCAATGTTGAAGGTGGAGTTTGTGGACCCATGGAACTGACAAGTGACCAAAGAACAAACAAATTCTATACTTTTTTAAAGACTGTTAGGCATCATCAGTGCAAGCAATTCCAACTGTTGGGGAGATTAAAGGGCCAAACCCCCAGCCAAAGCATGCAGTTGTGAATTTCCGCCACAGCAATGCTGTCTTTTGTCATATTACTTTGGCCCTTGATTCTTACTTGTTTGGGCTTAGATGCAGAACATAGTCTATTGCACTGTTCTGCAAAATAGGCTGAAAAATCTATTTGAGGTTTTACCTTTATTTGAAATTGATTTGTAGGCTTTGTGATGGTTTTGTTTGCATTTTGTGTTGCAGGAATTATGGGTTTGAAGACATTGCTTCTTGTTTTTGGCATTTTTGTGGTGATGCCAGCTTATTTTCTGTACACTCCAATTCCCGAGGGCTATTCTACAACGTCTACATGTAAGATGCAACTGAAGCTTGCTGGAATGAAAACACTAAGAGCAGTGGTTGGTATGTTAGAAATCATCTGTTAGGCCTGTGCTTGGAGATATGCTGAGATTGTGAGCATTTTTACACGCAACACCTAGGTATCCCCCCAAAAAGTGGTTATTTTACTGCCATTGGCTCATTAAGAGTGAAAACTGTTGCAGATAAGCACAGACGTGCTGCATATCATTACCAAAACTGGTGACAAGCTTTTTAGTGGTGTCAACACCAATAACCTTCAACGACCTTGAACCCCTAAAATAGAGGTTTTTAGCAATAAAAAATTGGCTGCAGTGCTCACTTCAAAAGTGGATTGCACGAAAATGGCTATAGATAGACCATGGCAACTTGCGAACAGGAACTGCTATACCGTAAAACTTCCAATAAAGGCCGGGTCCCCAATAAGCGCCGGGTCTCCATTAAATGCCGGGATTTTTTGTCAAATGTACAAATAAACGCCTTGTCTCTAATAATCGCTGGGTCTCCAGTAAACGCCGGTCGCAAATAGACGTTGGGTACAGCCACAGTATACCGGTGTATAGGCCTCCGTTTAGTATTTATTATGAAGTCGTAGGCTCTGCAGAAGTACAGTTAAAAATCAAAAACACTAACAAAAAACCTCTATTCTACTAAGACTGCAGAGTACATAGGCCTAATCATGTTCAACATACAATAATTTTCAATAATACCAGTAATCAAACAAAGCAAAGAAGCCAGTTCGAAATTAGGCCTACTACACGCATACTTTCTTAATGATAAAAATAAAATCCATTTCTAAATTACACGTAAAAGACCTGTTAGCTTTTTGCTAATGTCTTGACATTACACTGTAGCAGGTATGTGCATAAGGTCGAATTGGAGCTTGGAATAATCGGATAACTTACGGTTGAGACAAACGTGACCAGTCGTAAGAGGTCACTTCACTATGACATGTGGGTGCTGTTAGTGTTCAACAGTATCATAAGTTTGATGCGCTAGAACAGGCCCAGGGTCCCATGCACGGCAATTGGCAGTCGTTAGCATATTAATGGAGATTCAGTAGGCATGCAAGAATGAATGCCGCTGCCCGTTGACAAGATTTGAAGTTTGTTGTATATGCATTAATTTCCCTGACTGACGGTAAGAGTATTTTGACGTTTGTGCAAGATACAAATAAATGCTGGGTCTCCAATAAGCGCCAGGTCTCTATTAAACGCCGAGGGGGGGTTTGTCAAATGTACAACTAAACGCTGGAGGCATTTATTAGAATTTTTTACGGTATATAGGCTGTCACATGTCTTATAAGCATTAGCTTAGATTTCTTGTTTTACTTTGCTTTAAACTGTTAGACTTCAGAGCAACTTGATGTGTCAATTATGATGATTATTATGAATTATTATTGCAATTATACTGTGATTTGAGCACAGTATTGTCAGTTAAATAGCACGAACTGCATTATGTGTATGTGTGTATGCAGTCGTCAGCATTTTGACATTATTGCTTAGGTAATAACAAGACAGTGTGGCTTGTTAGAAGTCTGTTTGAGCAATTACAGACAGATTATAACTGTATTTTTTCAAACCCAACTGAATCCGGAATAAGTCTGAAGATTGGCGGGTTAAACACACATGAAAATAGAAGCGATAGCAGCAATCATAAATGTAGTATATAGCTTAAGAAAATGTTTAGATAAAAGCATTCCTAACACATTTTAGGATTTATTTGTAGTTAAAAATAAAAACGTTTGTAGGCATTGAATAAAAATATGATCTTTTAGCTAATATATTGACAAAGTTTATTGCTCTGATGTACAGTTTTTTTGTGTTCAGTAACTCTCAAATTTCCTATTGTTTTATTAGTAACGGAGTTTCAGATTTTTGTCTGTGGCCATTAACTATTTTAAATTATGGTTATTTCACCTTGGCTGTTCAATGAGAACGTTATGAAAAATGTTTACAAATGTGTCTTGTAAAAAGTGAAAAATGTTTGCAAAACTGTTACATCTATGGCAGCCCAACTGTACTGTTTAGTGGTACTGTACAGCTGACTATTTTATTTGTCTATAGGCGACTGTTGGATCATTTCTTGGATTGGCTTCATTTACAGACATCTCTCGCGAGATACTTCACTCTCTCGCTCGACGGTCCGACGTTCCAGATCCTGATGTTCAGGTACAAGCAACTGCTATTTGTCTCTGCTAGCGAGATTGTTCTAATAGTCTACATTTTGGGTCTTGCCCGTGTGTTGGTTCATCTGGCCGTTGGTCTGTCTGTTATTTTACTGACATTAGAGGTAAATTAGATCAGGTCATGTTTATATCAGCTGTCAAAGTGAGTTAGTGCTGCATGCAAATACTTAGATGGATGGTCGCATCATCACCACACTCAGGTGACATAATTACGATAGTCAGTTGTTTTGTTTGTTGAATTTTCTGCTGGCGGGATTATCAGAAATTACAGAAATGAATTCGCATAAATTTGTAGTGTTGTGGTGGTGGATCAGGATCCATCAACTATTCACCATGGCTTATATAAAGCGGCATTCACACTACGTGCGTTGTGTTCGTGACTGATTTTTTTGTATGAAAACGTTATGCAGGGGCGGACACAGACCGGATCCGCGGCGAATCCGTGCAGCACTGCATATATGCCGCATATCTGCAGACGAGTTCGATTTGACTGGACAGCGTACACGTATACCTCGGCGCGTAGTATGCATTGCGTGTGAATGTGTTTATACAAATCAGCGTGATCGATGAGAGCGTATCCGTAGCGGATCCGTGCGGACTACGCGCTGCTGGGCGGATACACACAGACTCCGCGCATAGTACGCGTGTAATACACACGTAGTGTGAATGCCACTTAACAGTCTCAACTTATTTATGGACATTGTGAAGAAGTTTGTTTGTGAACGTGAAATGAAACTGCAGAAAATCTAGTTACTACGCACATTTATGGTATGGTCAAAACACTGTTAGAAGTGCCTGTGGTCAATAGCTGATGGATCAAGCACATTCAAGGTTATTTACAGTTTGTGTGATTGATAAATCATCTACTTACTTATTATTTACTTATTATTTTTATTTAATGTGAGTTTTTCTCCACAAAGTGATGCAGTGGTGTCAGCTAATGTTTGATGCTGAATGTGCAGGAAACAGATCTTGTGTTTGACAGCATAGCGGTCAGAATGTATGAACCGATGGAAAGGTCTGATGTCCTGCCTGGTGTGGTGTACTACCATGGTGGCGGATTTGTTTACGGCAATTTGGGTAGGGATTGTATAGGCTTAGCTTACATAACTTACTGTTTTAGTAACACTGTCTGATATTATGTCTGACATCCTAACAGGCCACATTATGGGTCAGGTATTACTTGTCATATGTCTGAAGCCTGCTTTGTCATTTTTGGTTAGTTGTTTTTTTCAGTCTTATGCTAAATGACTCAGTTCTTGCAGATTTGCTCTGCATCACTCCACAACTGTCTAGTCTTTGTGTCGACATCCTTGTACTATTCCTGCCAACCATATTCTGAAACAGCAATATTTTTCAGTTTCTGTCAATACTTGCTGGCGTTCGGCATGCAATTATGTCACTGTTTGCAACAGGTTGTGTTTTGTGACTGATTTTTTTGTATGGTTATTTATTCATCATTTCCGTGTTTAGCTGATTCTAAGAAGCTTTCTGCAGCTATATTAGTTGTGGACACTATGCATGTGTACTGGAGCTTGGCTGGTGCACTGTTGCTAGAGACACATGTGCATCATGATAGGCAAAAGTTAGCCTGATGGCTCTGTTGTTGCATAGTTTAGGGTGCTCGACTCATGATCAGGAGCTTGTTCATTTGTCTCTGGCCATTTTACTGACATTTAGGGCGCGTTGCACCAACATCGTTCAACTATGAACCCGGGTCAAATCTGAATTTGATCCTAGTTCAGCCGTAAACTGCGTTGCGCCAAAGCAGTTCAAGCGTTGATCTCGGTTCAATTCTGAACTGCCATGTGATCACCAATCAAATTTTGATCTCGGTTCAACTCGCAGTTACACATGGGCACTAGGCAATAAATATTTTCTGTGATACTATTGCTGCAAAAAATTGTCCGGTTCGAATTTTATCCTGTCCAAAAAAACTTTCTCGTATCAAATTATAAGACTTTTAATGCAACTATACCGATGATCTGGATATGTTAGATTTCTACTATATTCGTTTTATGTTCTTTTTGTGCTTGATAATAATTAACAAATAGATGAATAAATCACATTTTTCAGTGGCGATGTCTCGCTGCTGTCATTGTATCATTTGCCTTATGACATGCTATACAGGGTGCGGCAAAAAAAGTAGCCCCCTAAAGTTTTTTTGCCGTTTTCTCAGTAACCTCTTGGAATTTTAACATGGAATTTTACAGGTTCATTTACAGAAACGTTCTACATCTAACTGCTAAGTGAAATATGATTCTGTTGAAAAACGACAAAAGTATAGACTTCTGAACATGACTGCCTACCGATTTTTCAGCATTAAAAAATGTTTAAGCTAAAAATGCTATTTAATTTTCAAAAACCGGTTACCACGTTACTGCTGATGACGTCACAGTAACGGTTTGACAAACAGTGATTTATTTTGTTTATAAATTATCATTAAATTGTTGTTCTTTTCAAGCAATCGCCGGCTGCCCACCGGATTCATTTTCCAGCAGGACAGCGCACCAGCACACACAGCGCGCAGCGCAGGAAATTGACTGCAGGCCAACTGTCCAGATTTCATCAGAAAAGACCAATGGCCTCTAAATTCGCCTAATGCAAACTCGGTGGACTATCACGTGTGGTGTGCAATGTTGGAGCTTACCGCAAGCTTAAAACAAAGCCAAAAACAATCGCGGAACTCAAGGAATTGCTTCAGGTTATCTGGAGCAACCTACCACAAGGACCGATCGACAAGACTGTGAAAGACTTCTCAAATTAAGCGACTGAAGGCTTGTGTTGGAGCTTGGAGCTGTTGGTGGACACTTCGAACATTCACAGTGACAATGGAATTTTGGCATCTGATCATTAGTTAACTGTGTTGTTTTAACTTGTTTCAACGATGTTATTGAACTGGTGTTGTAGCTTGAACATTTTTCACACTGAAAAATCGGTAAGCGGTTATGTTAAAAAATCTATAATTTCGTCATTTTTCAATGGAATCAAATTTTATTTGGCATTTAGCCGTAGAACAATTTAGTAAATAAATCGGTAAATTTTCAGATTAAAATGCTAAACAGTTGCTGAAAAAACAGCAAAAAACTTTAGGGGGCTAATTTTTTCTGCCGCACCCTGTAGATACAGTGGCAGGAGCGGTTCGGAAGCTGTGCAAGGAGACAAATTCAGTGGTCATTTCTGTCGAGTGAGTAATTCCATTGATGTCCACTCATATAGCAGTGATTGTTTTTGGGCACCGCAGTCACACGGTAGTGAAAAGCAAGTATAGGATAGTGCATAATAAGTGAGATGTATGTGCTTTATGTAGATTGAACAATCACACAGCTTTAGAGATAATTAGCCTCTGTCATTGGTTATATTGAACAATGATCATGCACCAGCCAGTCTTGTACATTTGTTTTGTTTGGATCTTAATAATAGTTTAATTTTATTGGAGTTAGAAAATTTTTACAATTAAGATTTGTTTATTTTGAAGTGAGTGAAGTGATGTAGAGCAAAGACTAGTAAAGACTGTTACTATACTACTTTTAGCTATTGTTTAACCAGCCTAGTTTTTTGAGTTAGTCGATGTTAGGCTGGTACCTAATACCAGAATTGATGATGAGATTTTTTACAGGCCAGCTGCCTAGCCAGCAGTCAAGGCAATGAACAGAAAGCTAATATTTTTCTTTGGTTTTTCATTTTTAATTTAATTTTTTCAGAATAGTATCAAGTTAGTTTTTGAAGACGAACATTTCGAAATTTTATATTTTTGAAATTTGAGCTACATTTTTCACAGCAAAATTTGTAGTAAGTGGAAAGCACACAAAACTTTTGATAGTACCACTATCTGTAAATTAGTGCATTATTTTTGTTTAATTTGTTAAAATAGTTATCGATGTGCTCCTATGGCAACATATCCGGCAGCATTTGATGACTCCCTTGCAGCAACGAAGTATTTTCTGAGCAATGCCAAGAAGTTTGGTGTTGACCCACACCGAGTGGCTCTTGCCGGTAGGTAATATGATACACATTATATCATTGTTATTCCAGTTATTTTCATTTTAATTTGATTTACACACTTTTTTCTGCTGCTACTGGACATACTGTTTGCCTTTGTCTGGTGCTTTTTTCTGCTGTGCTTATTGAATTTTTTTATACTAGTGACTGAGAACATCATTTGTGAATTTTATTTTTTGTTGAATTTTGTGAATTCCATATATCTGCCAGGCATTTGCTGTATTTGCATAGTAAGTTGATCATATTTTTAGAAATTACTTTGGTGTTTACTTTGGCAGACAGTTTTTTATGTCTATTACTTTTTTATTATAGAATAATGAATGCATTGATATGTAGAACCAAAAAATAGACATACTATAGTGTTCAGATAAAAAGGCATTTTAATATCTCTATTACATAACAACGAATTTGAAAGAAAAAAGGTGTTTTTCTTATTTGAACACCGTGTAGCTTCTGCATTGAATGAGCTTTATTTGATGTCGTAGCAGTTTTAATTTTCTTGACTAAAACACACTACTGGATGTGATTTACTTCGTGTACAACAGGCGACAGTGCCGGTGGCAACCTGGCGACGACCATATCTCTTAAACTACGAGATGAAAACTTTGAGCCAGCTGTCAAGATGCAGGTCCTTCTCTATCCATTCGTACAGGCTCTTGACTTGCGGCTGCCATCTTACATGCAGTACCAGACCGAACCTCTGTTGACCCACTGGATGAAAGCGTTCTTTTTTGCCATGTACCTGGATGGTAGTGAAGACAGAATTGAAGCTTACAGAAACAATGAGCACGTTTCACCGGCCATCAAGCAGATGAAAGTGCCATACATAGATGTGAGCCAGTTGCCGAGCAAGTATCTTGTTGGCTATGAGAGGCCGAGTGTTGAGACTGGAAATGAGATGATGTGGAATGAGTTGAAACACAAACTACTCAACCCGTACTTTTCACCACTTATTGCACAACATCTTGACGGTCTGCCACTTACTTACTTATTCACCGCGGAGCATGACGCGCTTCGTGATGATGGTTTTCTCTATGCGTACAGGCTCAGAGAGTCCGGGGTAAAATTGAAACATGTTCATTCTGAAATTAGCATTCATGCTTGTCTGACGTTTCTTAGAACGCTTCCCGAAGTGGATGAAATATTCCGTGGTATTACAAAGTTTATAGCAGACAATCTTTAGACAAGTTTTTACTGCTGATGATTTTGGTTAATTTTTTGATTGATAACAAATACCTGATTAGCTGTAAAAATGTTTCTTGTTACACCCAGTAAATTAAAGATCTTTAACAGGTGCTTTTTGATGATGTAAATAATCAGAAGTAACACTAGATTTTTTGGTTTGGTTTGCATGCTTTTATGCACAATTGTTCAATTTTGTTGTGGTTTTGGCCAGTTTGTTGTTAATGTTACTGTTTGTTTGCTTTAGCTGATGATTTGTGATCACTGGTGCCAAGCTTGCTTAGCTACAGTATTTTTGTCTCCGCCAAGTGTGAATGTTAGTGAACATTGGAGGAGATTATGAGATTGGCCGTTCTGTGAGTCTGTTGTTGTGTGTGTTTGTCTGTCAATCTATTTGTTTGTTTGTTTGTGTACATGTACTTTGAGGTGCCATATCTCTATAATGGTGCCAGATATATGGTCGCAATGGACCACCTATAGGAAGTCGACCACCGCGCGAGTCGAATGGTCACGTGACCAATGACGTCACGTGACCCCGAAAGGTCATAGGCCAACTTGGCGGATATATGCACTCTCACGAGTGCCTTCTAGTTACCTATGTGTCTGGGGCATGTACATTTATTGCAGTTTTCACTTTGTAACGTGTGACTGTGCTTTGCTTGTCGTTGAGCTTTATGATGAGTTAAGATGATGGGAGTAGTATGTACATCGTTGTGTTTGAAATCCGGCAATTTTAGTTTATTTTTATTTGACCATACATAGTGTGGTCAGGCTCTTGGTACACTCTATCGTCCATCTGTCTGTCTTTTGTCTGTCACATTTTGTATGGTTGCTTATCGGTACATCGTAGGTGGTCAGCGGTGATGGCATTGGTTAGTTCCTATAGGCTGTCAATAGTTTGACTGCAGTTTGAAATGCAGAGTGTTTTCTTGCATCCGTGTTCGTGGAAACAGTTTCTTATGTTTTTACTAGAGCTGTCAAAGCATTTAACACATTAATGCATTGCATTTTTTAACGCATGCGTTAATTCGCTAATAACGCATCATTAATATTGCTGATGTTATAGGTAGACTACGTCGAGAAGGTGACTGGAATGTAACCCACAAAGTCGTGCCTGTGTTGGAGAACCATGACAGTAGTGATGGAACGTCAACAAAACAATTTCTAATTACTTGAACATTATTCAGTCGTCAAATAACCGCAGTTTAATGGAATATTGGAACTCTTGCTTTACAGAATTTAGTAAATTTACGTGTGTTGATTTTTTCAACGGACGTTAATTTATTAAACACATTAATTTGACAGCTCTAGTTATTTACTTATACAGTAAGTAGGAGGTTCTTGATATTAAATAAGAAAGTAAGAATGTAAATGTAGTGACAGACATATGGTGAAAGGTAGCATACAGTCAACTTTCCCTAGTGACATCTGAGTGATTGTGTGATTCTGTACTGTGTCACTTACCTTGCTTCACATCTGCATTGCAGAAAATTACTTTTTGGAAGTTTGTCGGACCAATATTTATCCTGTTGTATGTTTTTAACTGGCTATCTTTTTTTCTGACATTACTCCCAAGTTTTCCAGAGTTTCCCAAAAGTACACTTTCTGATTAGCAATATCGTGGGTTAAAAAAGCACTCGGGGCAGGAAGTTGCAAATTTCCAACAGAGGATTATGGGTGCTCAAATTTTCAATTTTGCCCTAAAATTCTTCACAGATTGGGTTTTTAGGCTCAAATTTTGCATTTTTTCCCATGAAAATTGTTCGATAAGAAGAAGATTAAAGATCGTTTGACAGTTTTCAACAGCCAAATATTTAGGGTGGGCAGTTGCTTCCATACCCTTCTGCCACGCGGCGAGGTTCTAATGGTCAATGTTGAAACGAGGGTGAAACTTGCGAAAGTAAGAATGTCGACTGATATCATATCAGTGCTGCTTATGCAGTGTTTGAATTGTGAAAAAATAGCTGGTGGGTTGAACTTTTCGACGGTCGGAGCCCGACCAAAATAGTGATGCAAACTGTAATATATAGCTGACCCCCAGAACATAATATGACAGTTTAGGGGGTTGAGAAAACAGTTGGGGCCCCCAACTCCCAGCAATTTAAACACTGTGCTCGTGCACATAACGGGTACAGGTGTACCCGTTATGTGCACGAATAGTGTAAGACGTTGCACGTACGCAGTACGTACACTACCGTCTTCTGATTGACATATGTGCATGCAACTATTTACTTACTTACATTCGATTATTTGACATAAGTCTACTTTTAAGATAATGAGTTACTGGAAGTTTATGTTTCTCAACTTTTGCTTGTTAGAAAAGACTTGGCCAACTTTTGACGATAACTCGTCTTATCACTGGGGTAGGTTAGGGTTAGTGCTGCGGTAGCCTAGCATCAATGCCGTCCAGTGGATAATAACAGCTGTATCTAGTTTGACTAGTGCTGTGGCCTAACATCATTCCACTGAAACTGCTCTTCTGTACATTCACGATCATCTCGTCAGTGCCATTGGTGCTCAACAAGTATCATGTCTCTGTCTTCTTGACCTGTCTGCTGCCTTTGACACCATAGATCACAACATTCTACTCTCTCGTCTATCATCCTGGTTTGGCATTCACGGCACCGTCTT